>Ga0209643_1000326_pt1 | contig 101782 bp, 100 predicted proteins | sample AutmiccBRH37_all_FD_187383 | JGI IMG/M metagenome (GOLD analysis project Ga0209643, IMG submission 187383) | Deep subsurface microbial communities from Mt. Terri, Switzerland - Autotrophic microbial communities BRH/37_all (SPAdes) (version 2) | ecosystem: Environmental > Aquatic > Deep...
TTGCCCAATACGAAAACAGAACAATATACCTTTATTGAGATAACGGCATTTAAAGGAAGAAGCTTGGAGGCTAAAAAGAACCTTTACTCAGGCTACCGTAAGGCACATGAACAAAGAGCATGCTGAAATTTCCGAATAAGAACATCGTTGTAATGGCGGGGTTCTTTTTTTGCAGTTTTTTCCGGGGTTGCGCATTTTTCGGAATGCAAAAGAAAAAAGGACGTAAACATGACCTTTAATCACTGGCAGGTTAAAACAATAAGCGCATAGAATTATTGAATTGCTACTAAGAACAGATGAAGAAAAATGTTTTTCAGAGGCGGGTTTTATAATGACAAGCGATAGTATAACGTCTTTTACTATAGATATCTTACAACCAGTTTTAGATAGTATTTCGAATTTAGAGAATATATGGTTAACTAGAGTCAGAAGCATATAGACTATTGAAGGAATACGCACCAAGTAACAATTACGCTTACCAATCCATTGACATGCCCGTCATTGCTGGAAATAATACATCTTCTTTACATGCACAAAAATTAATTATTGATGCAGAGAAATTTATTAATAATAATTTTAACAAACCTATTGATTTGCACAGCGTAGCTGATTTTATACATCTCAACCCTACCTACTTTTCCCACCTTTTCAGGCAAGTTACGGGATATACATTTAAAAAATATTTGACCCAGCTAAGGATAGAGAAAGCAATAGAACTGCTATCAGAATCATCGCTAACTGTAACTGAAATATCAAAACAAGTCGGCTACGATGACAGTAATTACTTTAGCCGGGCTTTTAAAAAAGTGACCGGTTTCCCGCCGAGCCATTATAATAAACTAAAATAAATCCAGATAAAACTAAAATAATAACAGAGACTATGTGGCATTTTGCAGTATACAATAATGCCACATATTTTTTTCTGAAAAGAGGGAGTGGTAATGAAAAAACATCTTTTAGTGATAGAAAAGTTAGCCCCTTCATGGTTTGCATGCGTTATGGGTACAGGTATAGTTGCCATAACCAGTTTTTATTATAGCCAGAATTTTCTTTGGCTTAGAAATTTATCAACTTTACTTTGGATATTAAATGTGCTTTTATTTGCATTATTAATTATTCCGTGGACATTAAGATTGTTTATTTATCGGGAAAAAGCATTATCTGATTTAAGGGAACCAACTACAGGCCAGTTTTATGCCACTATGCCGATTTCTTGCCTGGTGCTTGCTGCAGATTTTCTTATTATCGGAACACATAGTATGGATATAAATTTGGCAATTGGATTAGCCAAAGGACTCTGGATTCTTGGCACATTAATAGCCGTATTATTTGCAGTAATAATTCCTATGCAAAACATTTTAAACCCGGATGTTAGGGTGGAAAACATTAGTCCTGCCTGGTTCATGCCACCAGTCGGTCTGATTGTTATACCCATTTCTGGAGCAAAACTGATTCCATATTGGCCTGATAGTTGGCAACAGATTATGTTAATTCTCAATTATGTTTTTTGGGGCAGTGGCTTTTTTTTATTTCTTTTTATTGAAGCAATATGTATTTATCGCTTTATCTGTCGGCCACCCCTTCCTGGCCACTTGGCTCCTACTATTTGGATAAACATAGGGCCAATCGGTGCTGGTACTATTGCTCTTATAAACCTTAGTTATGCCAGTACACCCTTTTTAGGTGAAAGTGTTGTTCCAGTTCTTAATTTGTTCGCTATATTCTTTTGGGGTTTTGGTTTCTGGTGGATTATCAATGCCGTTTTATTAACTATATTTTATTTTAAGCAAAATAATTTACCTTTTTCCTTATCATGGTGGGCATTTACCTTTCCACTGGGTGCTTATACTGGAGCCACATATCTTATAGCTTCTTTTGTAAAGTCACCAGCAGTCAATATATATGGTTTTTGTTGTTATCTTCTTTTGCTTTTTGTCTGGCTCTGTGTTTTTGTGCGAACTATTATTGGAGTGGGGAGAATGGAATTTTTTAAGTAAAATATCCCCGGGCTGACGAGCTGGATAGTATCCTATATTCAAATGGTTAATAATATGCATGGACGGGCTGTATGGCGGTAGCCTTTGGTTGCGCAACACGCTGCAGCCATGCTAAAAGCCCGGTTGACAACTACGGGTGGAACCGCAGCAGCCAGACCGGGCATGCAATGCCCCGGTATATCGGGGCTTTATATCTGATATTTGTTTGTTTTTCCTCTGTAAGTTGTATTGACAGCGGCATGCCTTAGTCTTTTCTTTAAATAACTTACGGAAGCAACTATTACCAAAGCAAGGGATATCCCTATAATGTAGTCCATGCGCTTCATCACTTCCTTCCTAGGTTGATTGTACACTACTTGCTTGGTCAGTTAAATGTTATTTTCAGGTATTGTGACTCCTTTGATTACGATCTCCCGTGCGATTGCCCTGGTTCATATTTCCGCGCGATTATATAGATTGCCAGTGCTGTGGCTCCAACCAGCCCCGCAATGTAAGGAGTAACAATGTAGTCTCTGGGAACCGACGCATACAGGCCGATATAGCCAAAGGCTATAAAAATAATAGCGGATGCCCACTTGACAATTCTTTCGGGAATTTTTTTGCCTGCTACCACGCCAATGTATATGCCAAGGGCGTCGGCAATGAGCATTCCTGTGGTCGTTCCCATTAATGTAGCCAAAGGGGCATTATACTTTGCCGCCAAGGCGATGGTGGCAAGCTGGGTCTTGTCCCCCATTTCCGCAAAGAAGAATGCTATGCTCACGGTTACTACAGGACCCCAAACAGCTTTTCTTTTATCCTCTCCGTTCAGACTGTCTCCCCGGATTGTCCATAAACCGAACAAAATGAAGGAGCCCGAGGCAATCATCTGAATAACACCCATATTAAGGGTCGTTCCCAGATAATTACCCACCGCCACCGCGAGAGCATGATTTAGTACGGTGGCCAAAAACACTCCAATCAATACGGATTTGGCCGGAAACCGGGTGGCCATAGCCATTGCCAGCAACTGGGTTTTGTCTCCCATTTCTGCCAGCACCACCATTAAAGCCGCACCCAAGAACACAAGCATGATACCAACCCTCCTTAAATATAAAACGAGACTTTTAACATAACCCCAAAAAGGGCTATGTTAAAAGTCTCGCTAATTGGTATGTTCATACCAACGATGAAGCCAGGCCTAAGCCAGTATGTTGACTTCATCTGCGTATAGCCAGCTACTCCCTTTTAACAAAAATGTTAAATTGTTTGAACTGTTAATAATTCTATTTAATATTTTGGGTCAAGTCAATAAATATTTTATGCTATGTTGCCGTGGGTTGAAAAAGCTCACCTATATGAGGAGCTTTGTGGTGCGGTGGTGGTGGAGAATTAGCCAATAAACGGCATTAATCATTTTTATTATATGCGCTATACCTGTTCGAGAGAAACTGCAGTACAAGACCCATTACCAAACCATATATAGCTTCCAAAAAAAAGCAGGCTAACACCATTATAGGAGGTAAAACTGAATAAACTCTTGGAACCATTAAATTAGGAATTATGGCCACGTGTACAGGCCAAAGAACAAGACCAACTCCCATACCTTTTAGCCAGGCATAGTCATTTCCAGTCCATTTCAGAATAAAAGCGGCTATTACACCTACAAATGACCCGGTGACGAATCCCGCTATCACTCCTATAGTCATTGTTAATGTATTTATTGGGGTTCCGGGGGCATTTAAAAATATGGCATTATAATGAAATCCGGTATAGGGTAGAATGCCAAAATAATAAAGGAGCCAGTTGATTCCTGCACACACTGCCAACCCAATAAAGCCGGCAATACTACCACGTAAAATTATATCCATAAGCTCTGGTCAAATTCTATTTGACCATTTCACCTCACTCATAATGTAATTTTGATGTTCTCGCAAACTCTGAGGATGCTGTCTTTTGATATATCAGGCATCGATGGAAACCTTTTATAGAAGGCTCTCCCATGCTGGCTAGAGATTCCAGAGGGTATAATTTATAAGCTATGTTTTCCAAAAATAAATAAAATATGCAAATTAAGTCATAAAACTTTAAAATCCTTGCCGGAGCACTGGGTCCTCTAATGGCTGTCCCATTTGTCGTATTTGTTCCCAGGTTGCTTCGGTGTCGTTTAAACTTGTCGCTTATGGGGAGAGGTTTATTTGCAAATTGAGATGTTGTATAATGTATTATCATGGAATTAGATACAGAAGGGGAGACGGATTTAGTTGGCAGATAGAATTCAAATGAAAGTTCCATTGGTAGAGATGGACGGCGACGAAATGACCAGGATTATCTGGCAGGATATCAAAGACATTTTATTGACGCCTTACATAGACTTAAAAACAGTGTACTATGACCTGGGACTCAAAAAAAGGGATGAAACAGATGACCGGATTACGGTGGAAGCTGCGGAGGCCACCCAAAAATATGGTGTGGCGGTCAAGTGCGCCACCATTACACCCAATGCCCAGCGGGTAAAGGAATATGACTTAAAACAGATGTGGAAAAGCCCTAACGGGACTATTAGAGCAATTTTGGACGGGACGGTTTTCCGCACCCCAATAATTGTTAATAACATCAAACCTTTTGTAAAGACATGGGAAAAGCCCATCACCATTGCCAGGCACGCTTACGGCGATGTTTACAAGGGTGTTGAAATGAAGATTGAAACAAAAGGGAAGGCAGAAATTATTTTTACAGGTGAAGACGGACATTTATCGAGGGAGGTTATCCATGATTTTGCCGGGCCCGGCATTGTAATGGCCATGCACAACCTGGATAAGTCCATTGAGAGTTTCGCCAGGGCCTGCTTCAACTATGCACTGGATCAAAGGCAGGATTTGTGGTTTGCCACAAAGGACACCATTTCCAAAAAATACGACCATACTTTTAAAGATATTTTTCAAGACATCTATGCCAGAGAGTATCATGATAAATTTTCGGTGGCGGGAATTGAATACTTTTACACGTTGATTGATGACGCCGTGGCCAGGGTGGTCCGCAGTTCGGGCGGCTTTATCTGGGCTTGCAAAAATTATGATGGCGACGTCATGTCGGACATGGTGGCCACCGCCTTTGGCAGCCTGGCCATGATGACATCGGTTTTGGTTTCGCCCGACGGTTATTTTGAGTATGAGGCTGCTCACGGGACGGTGACGAGGCATTATAATCAGTATCTTAAAGGTGAAGAGACGTCAACCAATCCTGTGGCCACTTTATTTGCCTGGACAGGGGCATTGAGAAAAAGAGGCGAACTGGACGGCACCAGCAGTTTAGTGCAATTTGCCGGTGAACTGGAACAAGCAGCCTTAGACACCATAGAAAAAGGGATCATGACAAAAGATTTGGCTTTACTGGCAGAAGGGGATAAGAAGATAGTCAATACCCGGGAGTTCCTGGAGGAAGTCAATGCCCGTTTCAAATTTATGCAGAAATCTTAAACCTAACATAAAAGGTAGTTCCCTCTGGGCTAGTTTTTACTTCTATCTTAGCATTATGTCTATTGGCAATACTATAACATATCGCTAATCCTAGTCCTGTCCCATTATCTTTGGTAGTAAAAAACGGAGTACCCAGTTTATCAAGTATATCAAGAGGTATTCCTATACCGCGATCTTGTATTGACAGTACCACCTCACTTCCGTCTAGGTACGATTTAATAGTGAGATATTCATCCGGAGGCATTGCTTCAAGTGCATTGCGAACCAGATTAAAAATTAACTGCCGAATTTCTTTTTCATCTAATAATAACTCAGGTATTTTTTCTAACTTAATATTGATATAATTAGCAGTAACCATTGCATCAGCCTGGATTAAGGGGAAAATCGCTTTAATTATTGTATTTAGATTTTGCTTTTTAAAATCTACGACCTTATTTTTTGCTAGGGAGAGGAATTCAGTAATAATTGAATTGGCTCTATCCAATTCATCAATCATGAGATTAAAATGTTCCCTGTCTTGAATATACCTCTCTTTTTGTCCTAATATTTGCAGAAAACCCCTAACAGTTGTCATCGGGTTCCGAAGCTCATGGGCAATTCCAGCAGCCATTTCACTAATTAGGTTTAATCTATCTAAACGGGATATCTCTCTTTGGTACTGCCTGAGTTCAGTTATATCAGATTTTAATACAAATAAACATTGTTCGCCATTAAGGTCAATTACAACTCCGGAGGATAAGGCAACAAATATCTCACCGGATTTTTTATAGTTTCTAACTTCATGATTATGAGCGAATCCTTTTTCTTTAATATCCTTTAGATACTTAGCACGTTCATCCATATCTACCCATAAATTTAAATCTAGTGTTGAACGTCCTATAAACTCGTCCCTACTATAACCATGCATTTTCAGACAACTATCATTTGCGTCAATAAATTTTCCACTGTCAAGATAACATAACGACAGTGAATGAGGACTGTAATAAAAAGCTTTAGAAAACCTTTCTTCTGAAAAACGCAGCATTCCCTCCATTGTTTTATTGGTAGCAGCGAGTTCACTATGAACCATTAATAATTCTTCATTCTGTTTTTCAAGTATTTTGTTTTTTTCATTAATCTTATTCAGTAGTTCACGTAATTCCGATACGTCATTTATGGTGATGACCCGGCCCAATAGATTCCTGTTTCTGTCAAAAACCGGTGAAACATTTATGGAGATATATGAAGTTTGCTCCTTATGGAAAACCAATTCTGTTTTAATGTATTGTCGGTTGCTTCGGTGATACTCCTTCAAAAAATTACTGGCTGCTATTTTGTTTTGACTATATTCCAGCAAATCCTCAATCTTTAACACCTGTCTGGGTCTGTGATTTATGAAGTTGGCGGCACTTATGTTTAAATTAAGAACTATATCATCCTTATCTAAGACAATCATTCCTGTGTTCATGCTGTTGATTGCATCATGCTCGGCTATGGATACAATTTTAAACAGGTCGTATTTCTGTATGGCTGTAACAAAACAAAGGGCTGATAAAATAATCCCGGCAGAGGTTAAGCCCGGCACCACTAATCCCGGGAAAAGGATCACATTAACCAGCACATCAGACAGGCAAAAAACAGTAAGGAGTATAATTCCCCACAGGCAAAGGGACAGCTGTTTCTTCATATAACCTTTTTCAAGCTTTTTCATTGTGTTAAAAATTAGACCGAAAACAACTATTAGATAAACTAGACTGCATATAACAAAAAACCAGAAAAACGGCCCGTATGTACGAACGGTCCACCCTCCGTTTACAGGCTGGGCAAACATATAATGCCAGGGGTTAGTGGTAATTAACACGGCGCATAAAACCGCAGGAAATGCTGATAGATAAAGGATCTTTCTGTCTATACTGTTAAATATTTGAATAAGTGTTAGGGAAAATATCAGCCAACCATAACCGAGAAAACATATTCCCAGAAATGCCGAATTAATAAAAAACCACTGAAATTGCTGGTTTGGTGTAATATGCAAAAAAAATTGGCAAATTGGCCACATCATCATCAAAGAATGAAAGGCTAAATATGCCTTGTGTATAGTTGTAAGATCATTTACTATAAAAACATATACACATATTGTCAATAATGCAATAAATAAGCCTAAGTCAACCCAGGATACTTCCACTACCAAACCATCCTTACATTCTCATCTTCAATATTAAGTCTTAACTACCTTTCACTGATTGCTAATCCTTATCAAATATAAAATACTCTTTGATATATCCCAACCAACACGTATATTGGTTGGGTTCTGCAATAGTCCGAAAGAGTTTTGGCATGCTCGAAGACAGGTGGAGTACACTATACACCCATTGTGAAACTGTGTTTAGTGGTTATGTGATAAAATTCGACATCTCTTTTTATTGTCCTTTGGTGTAAAATGTCTAATAATGTCGGACAGTTCTTTGGGAAGACAGGGGGACGGTTCTTCAGTCTTAATGATTTAACGAGACAGAAGACCGTCCTCCTGTCTCTACACTCCTGTCTCTATACAGATGCTGACCCGGGCTTTACATCTAAATTGTCGGTACGGTTAAACTATGAAAAACCCTATCGCCATCTATGAAAGGTGCAATCATCATGAAACAAGCGGAAAGGGGACACATATTCAGCGGAAAGGGGACACACCTTCAAATAAGGAAAGGGGACACACCTCTTTCGGAGGAATGTCCCCAACGTATGAATGTCCCCAAGGTATGAATGTCCCCGATGGAATGTCCCCAACTTATGTGTTTTACTTCCATGAAATAGATAAATCCAGTCTGGCCAGTGTGGGGGGCAAAGGAGCTAATCTGGGTGAATTGTGCCATGTTCCCGGGATTGCTGTGCCTGCAGGTTTTTGTGTTGCTACAAGAGCTTACACGGATTTCGTAAATACGAGTGAGGAGTTTGCTGCGTTACAGAAATCCTTGGAAATAGTCGATGTTGAAGCACTGGAAGAACTCAGGGCAGTGGGACAACGCATGCGGACTCACCTCGAAAACCTGGACATTCCCGCCCCTATTCAACAGGAAATTATCCACGCCTGGCGGAAGACCGGCAGTCACTATGCGTATGCCATTCGTTCCAGTGCGACAGCGGAAGACCTTCCGGGAGCGTCTTTTGCAGGGCAGCAAGACACCTTCTTGAATATTGAGGGTGAGCAGAACATACTTGACTGTGTCCGGAAATGCTGGGCGTCCTTGTTCACCGACCGGGCCATTGTTTATCGCCGGCAGAATGGTTTCGAACATGATCAAGTGTTGCTGGCCGTCGTCGTGCAGCGGATGGTATTTCCCGAAGTGTCTGGGATCATGTTTACGGCCGGCCCGGTGACCGGCAACCGGAAGATCGTATCCATCGACGCAAGTTTTGGTCTGGGAGAAGCGCTGGTGTCAGGTATTGTCTCTGCCGATTTATACCAGGTAAGATCGGATAAATTGCTCAAAAAGCAAATCGCCAAGAAAGAGATCGCCATCTATGCCAAGCCTGAGGGCGGAACAGCCAAAGTAGAGATTACGGGAGAGAGGCAGACAGCCCCGGCTTTGTCAGACGAGGACGCAGTTAGGCTGGCCCGGATGGGACGAAGCATTGAAGCACATTTCGGGAATCCACAGGATATAGAGTGGTGTCTCGCTGACAACCAAATATTTATTGTGCAGAGCCGGCCAATTACGACACTCTATCCCGTTCCTACGATAGCCGATGATAAAATTCACCTTTTCGTATCCATCGGTCATGCGCAAATGATGACTGAGGCCATGAAGCCCCTGGGGATATCGGTACTAAAGACGTTGGTTCCCTTCGGCAAAAGTTCTCCGCGGACAGAGAGCGACCTGCTGCTGGAAGCCGGGGGAAGGTTGTATCTCAATATCACCCAATTGCTTGAATATCCGCAGTTAAGGAAACGGCTGCCCGAAATCCTGCTCAATGTCGATGAATTGCTCGGCCGGACGGTGCAGGAATTCATCGAGCGAAAAGACATACAGGCAGCGGCGCAGCCCGGCAGAAAAGTGGAGTTCGCTCTGGTAAAAAAGGTTTTTCCAACAGCCTTTGCTGTCCTCAGAAATATATTGTACCGTGACAATTACCAGGCCATCGATGAGATGAACCGGTTTATTGCCGACCGAGTCAGGGATAACAAAAACAAGCTGCAAGAAGTGGCAGGTTCAGACAGAATCACGCAGATTCAGGAAATGTTATCCACCTTGCTGCCGATGGTTTTTACAACGGCAGCCCAATATATGGGACCCGCGATTATTACTTACAAGCTCATTGAGAGCCTATCCAAAAAGTGGCTGGGCGACGCGGCCGAGTTGGGCAGTATCAGTAAATCCCCGCCTGGTAATGTGACAACTGAAATGGGGTTGGCGCTAGGAGATGTGGCAGATGCCGTCAGAAATCATCCGGCGGTGATCGAATACCTCAAGCATGTGGCCAACGACACATTTTTATGTTCCCGGCGGTGAAGATGTTCTGCCTGTTTTCTTGTATTTCTTCGAAAAGTATGGTATGCGGGGGACAGGGGAAATCGACGTGACCCGGCCACGCTGGCGTGAGGCTCCGACCCAGTTGGTCCCCGCCATTCTGAGTCACATTAAAGGCGTCAGGCCCGGGCAGCACCGCCTTGATTTTCTGGCAGGCAAAGAGGAAGCTGAACTTGCCGCCGAAAAGCTGCTGGATCGCCTGCTGAAAACGCCCCGGGGCTTCTTTAAAGCAAGGCGTATGCAGCGGCTGATCAAGGTTCACCGCTCATTGATAGGGATTAGGGAACATCCCAAATATTTTATTGTGCAGAATCTCGATATGATCAAACAGGCAATTTTGCAGGAGTCTGACAAACTAGTGACGGCCGGCATCCTTGAGCATCCGGAAGAAGTTTTTTGGCTGACGCTGCAGGAAATCAAAGAAATGATAGAAACCCAGCAGGTAGACCGCAATATTATCACCATGCGAAAAGAAAAATTCCAACATGATGAGAAGCTGACTCCTCCCCGTGCCATAACCAGTGAGGGAGAAATCATTACCGCCAAACCGGGAGCTCAAGTGCCACCAGGTGCGCTGGCCGGGAGCCCGGTGTCGGCCGGAACGGTCGAGGGCCGTGCCCGGGTCATCCTGAAGCTGGAAGAGGCTAAAATGGATAAAGGAGATATACTGGTGGCGCCGTACACCGATCCGGCCTGGACGCCGTTATTCCCCCTTGCGGCCGGTCTGGTGACGGAAGTCGGCGGCCTGATGACCCATGGTGCGGTGGTGGCCCGGGAATACGGCATTCCAGCGGTGGTGGGGGTCGATCAAGCGACTCGCAAGATTCAGGATGGACAGAAGATACGTGTGGACGGCACTCAGGGATTCGTAGAGATTCTGGAGTAGTGTGCCGCATGTGTCAGCAAAGGATAAGAGCATCAGGAAGTATTTTTCCTAATGCTCTTATCCTTCCTTACTAAATAATTATAAATGAGGAGCGGTCTAACCAGTTAAGAAAAAGTGGTCTAAAACGAGAGGAATCGGTGGACGATTTGTTCCGGAATAATCAGGTCGTTAATAAAACGTTAGGCTACACTCAAAGTATGTTATACTAAATAAAATTTTTACAGGAGTGTAAATTAAATGGCCTTTTATTTCAATGAGCCGAGTCGAACTTTCAGCGAGTATCTGTTAGTTCCCAGTTTAACCCGAAAAGAATGTGTTCCGAACAATGTTATTCTGAAGACCCCATTGGTGAAGTTTAATAAAGGTGAGGTTTCGGCCTTATCCCTTAACCTACCGTTTACTTCCGCCATTATGCAGGCAGTTTCCGATCACAAAATGGCAATCTCCCTCGCTCGATGTGGGGGTTTATCTTTTATTTACGGTTCTCAACCGATTGAGGATCAAGTGGAAATGGTCCGTCAAGTAAAAAATCATAAAGCAGGTTTTGTAGTAAGCGATTCACACCTGAAATCAGACCAAACTCTTCGGGACGTCGTTGAACTCACAAGTAATACAGGTCACTCCACGATCGCCATAACCGAAAATGGCTCTCCTACAGGAAAACTAATGGGAATCGTCACCAGCCGAGATTATCGCGTAAATAAGTATCCGATGGACCTTAAAATACACGAGTTTATGACCCCATTTCATTCTCTGATTTACGGGTACGAAGGCATCTCCCTTTCGGAAGCAAATGATATGATTTGGAAACATAAGTTAAACTGCCTGCCGATTATTGACGAAAACCAAAACTTATGCTACCTCGTATTTCGAAAAGATTACACAGACCATAAAGAGAACCCCCTAGAATTGATTGATTCCCATAAAAGATTGATTACTGGCGCGGGAATCAATACTCGAGATTATAAAGAACGGGTACCTGCTTTGGTTGACGCCGGGGTTGACGTTCTATGTATTGACTCCTCCGATGGTTTTAGTGAATGGCAAAGCGAAACTCTTAGTTTTATTAAAGAAATGTACGGGGAAAATGTTAAAGTTGGTGCCGGTAACGTTGTGGACCAGGAAGGGTTTCTTTACTTGGCGGAGGCAGGAGCCGATTTTATAAAAGTAGGTGTTGGTGGTGGTTCGATTTGTATTACCAGAGAACAAAAAGGTATCGGGAGAGGGCAAGCTACTGCGGTTAATGAGGTGGCCAAAGCGCGGGATGAATACTACAAGAAAACTGGAATTTACATCCCGCTCTGCTCCGACGGAGGTATAGTCCACGATTATCATATGGTTTTAGCTTTGGCAATGGGAGCAGACTTTGTAATGCTCGGTCGCTATTTTGCCCGGTTTGATGAAAGCCCCGGCCGTAAAATAAATTTAGGTAGGATGAACTATGTTAAAGAATACTGGGGGGAGGGTTCGAACCGGGCCCGCAATTGGCAACGCTATGATATGGGAGGTGAGAACAAACTATCCTTTGAAGAAGGGGTCGATAGTTATGTCCCATATGCAGGTAAATTGAAGGACAATATAGAGATTACGGTTAGTAAAATTAAGTCAACTATGTGTAACTGTGGGGCATTAAGTATACAGGAACTGCAAAAAACCGCAAGGATGACACTAGTTTCGGCAACCAGTATAAGGGAAGGTGGAGCCCATGACGTCATCCTTAAAAATAATAATGAGTTTGAAAAATAGCGTCGCCTAACAGCGTATTGACACTGCAGACTACCATCAGTGTTGTTTTCATAAAAATCACAAAGCATATTATATCACAATAGTGGAAATTGTTGGGTGGCTTAACTAAACCGCTGAGAGTCCCTGTCGATCGCCTGTATATAAGATAAAGACGGATATTCTGGCATGTCGTGCAGCAAAGACAAGGACGTGTACAAGCTACCACCCAACACAATGGTATACCTATAAATGATGATGCCGGGTTGGAGAGGGAAGCGGACAGGATAGGGAATAAAGCAGCCAATTTCAGTTCTCCAAGGGATATATCCCAAAGTATGAAGGTTCATTCATGTAAAGAAGCATCCTCATGTTCTCAACTTCAAAAAACAAATAGTAATATGCTAAGTGCCATACAGCTTAAGGGATGGAAACCAGAAAAACTTATAGAGTATATTTAGACTAAAGGATTAAGAGGGGTATGCAATTCCTTGAGCGCTGCCTGGCTAACAAACCTGATCGCGCCAGGAAAAGATGATGTAGGTGTAAATGATGAAACAATTGAAAAAATAGAGTTGTTTAAAAGATTATTAGATGCTGTAGTCGGCTTCTTCAACGGTGATTATGATTCAAGATATGTAACCATTGCATTTATTGACTATTTCAGAAAGAAGCTAAAATCAAACTGGCTGAATGGATTAACAGAAGGTAATGTAGATGATGAGTTTGATTCATTTAAGGAATACATGAAAGATGATGAGGATGGCTGGCAACCTGATCAAAAAGATTTTAAAGAGGTAGAAACTGAAGGAAAGTATGAAGAATTAACGAAGGAAAAATTATATGAAATGATAGACGGAGTATTGGAACCATTCTTTTCTATGAATGAACTATTTTACGGAGTAGTAGTTCTGGGTGCAGATATGAGGAGCGATACTGAAGAATACGATTATGAATCATTCAAGGGTCACCAAATGGCTATTCGTTATACACCAGATAGTAACTATTTATTTGAAATATATGACCAGAATGCCGGCTTAATACCGGAGAATATTTCTGAACAAGAGGAAATAGCTGAAATTCTAACGGATCATTTGCATGATGGATACATTAGTAACCCCATAGAAGGGACCAATTATGCAAAGATATCAATTACTTTAAATAAAAAGGGGTAATAGAATAATGGGCACTGCCTGCGGCAGGGGATGCACCCCTGCCTTGGCTGAGTCACGGGGCTGCCCAGGGTTTAATGATATTCGGGAATTCAACCGACAATAGTTAATAAATTGGGATGAGGATATGCAGCGTGATTAAAAAATGATGGAGTGGTTAAGCTTTTATGTTGTGGCTATTAATATTTTTGGAATAGACCAACAAATAAGGAGTACCAAACGGCACTCCTTAACTTATATCACTAGCTTACAATTGGACATATAAAGCATTTTCTTCCTTATCATATCGAGCTTCAAATTTCCCTTTTTTCTTAATATTAAACTGATTGTAAAATCCCTTACCAAAAACCTTGGTCTTTTTTACTTCCATGCCTGAGCCATTCTCAGCCGCCTTGATCCTAATCGTATCTGTTTCAGGATCATAAGCCAATTCGATTCTATCAGTACTCAGCTTTTCCCTTGCTACATTATTCAATACAATAGAAGTTTTTGATAATGATACTACAGGCTGTTTCTCTTGTTTTTCTCCCCTTGGTTTATAAACTTCAAATGCCAATTTTAATACCTCCAACAAAAAATTTAATATGTAGATATTTTAGTTATTATATTTCGTTTTGTCAAGAAAGAAGGCCTATTAGCCGGGCAACTTAAAGTATTTTTTTCATGCAGCATATAGTAGGTAATGATTATGCCCTTGCCAATTATGTTTTATCAGCGGACTGTATTATCAATCCTGCCTTGGTTCTGCTAATCTGTGAAACCTTCCATGCTGAATTAAATTTAATGAATCTATCCAATATCAAAAGAAAAGAAAAATTAATTATGAAGAAGAACTTTGTAAAATTGGTGGTTAATATCAACCATGTCGCCAGGGTGGTCGGCATTACGGACGAGATCGGGGCACATACCTTACGTAAGGCCTTTGCCTATCATCGCTACAAACAATATAAAGACATCGTGTATATTCAGAAATTATTAAACCACTCGTCTCCGGTGATTACTCTCGCATATATCGGAGTGACGAGGGACACCCTGGATGATATGTACCGTGATTGCGAGCTATAAAAAACCGTCCTGGTTTGTTCCGGGGTCAATTTTATCCCTTTTATGTAGCAACGCTGTTAACTATGTGGTTATTGTTTCGCTAGGCTACCAAGCCGGTGGATATGTTTCCTTGGAAGAGAATCACCTTTATATTTTTCTCATGTAATAGATTATGCGACATAAGAGAACCGTCCCCTGTCGCACTGGCGAAGGTATTGATATGCAATAATGTTGTTTTGCAGGTCGGAAGTAATTGAAGGGGGATTGAGAAATGAAAAATATCATAATAATCGGTTCGGGAATCGGCGGCCTTATTGCCAGCAACCTACTTGCAAAGAAGGGACATAAAGTAACCATATTTGAAGCCCATAGTATGCCCGGCGGCTATACCGCCGGATTTTACCGGAAGGGTTATTATTTTGAGAGCGGCACTCTTACCTTTGAAGCTTCAGCATCGGTATTCAAGGCAATGAAGGACATCGGAGTGTTTGAAAAGATAGACTTCGTAAAACAGAGAATACGGTTCGTTTCAGAGGATTTCGACGGAACTCCTGAAAATTACGATGATTATAAAAAAATGATTTACTCTGGTTTCCCATCCGATAAAGAAAAGCTGGATACTGCTTTTTCAGATCTGGACAAAATAGTCGGTCTGTGGAACGTGGATGAACCCATGCCCTTTCTTTACGGTGGGCTTAAAATGTTAAAATCAATGCTTCCCTACATCCTGAGCGCCCCAAAGCAAATAAAACTATCAAAGCAGTATGGCAACATGACGTCATCGGAGTTTGCTGCAAGATATTTCGAAAAAGACTCAAAGCTGTTCAAGCTGTTCAGCGGATTCAGCTATCCGGATATGCCGGCCATGTTCGGGACCGGTTTATTGGCGATGTTAACCGACCTCTGGACTGTGAAAGGCGGTATGCAATCATGGGCTGACATTCTCGCAGAAAACTTTAGAAAACTGGGCGGGGATTTGAAGCTGAACTCCTATGTCGACAAGATAATCACAAAAAACGGGGCCGCAGTTGGAGTCTCATGCAAAAATACCGTTTATGACGCAGATTATGTTATTTCTGCCGGGGATTATAAGAAAACCCTACTGAAGCTTTTAGACGACAAGAGCCTTATTCCGCAGGCGCTCCAGGATAATATCGGCAGGGCTGCCGTTTCGGAGGGCTTCTTCACAGTATATCTGGGGTTGAATATGTTCAACGAAGAACTCAGCAAATATATGAAGGTTCCGCATGTATTTGCTTTTGACGATAAAACCGGTTACGACATTTACAATTCCGAAGACGGAGAGTTTTTCAGCAAGACATCTGCTTCACTTTTTTCGCCGTCAATGCTAAACCCCAAACATGCTCCTGAAGGGAAATCCTCATTGATGCTTCAGACCATGGTGCCTTACCATTGGATGAACAACTGGGGCGGCGGAGACAAGGAGGTATATGGAAAATTGAAGGAAAAAGCAATAGATGCAATGATAGACAGCGCATCCAGGCTGATTCCCGGCTTGAAGGAATGTATCGAATATAAAGACGCCGCAACTCCCCTGACTTATGAAAGATTCACCCATAATACCGATGGAGCGAGCTCTGCATGGAGCTGGAACCCTAAGAAGAAGTTCTATAAAAACACCATGAGCGTGAATATAGAAACACCGGCGAAAAACCTTTACATTGGCTCCTGCTGGGCGATGCAGATCGGCGGTGTGCCCGGTGCCCTTGCAGCAGCTTACCAGTGTGCCAAAAAGATAAAGTGAACCGGGTAAAGTAAGAAGCAAGGATGAAATTTCAAAACCCTTGTTTCTTTTTGGTTATAGATATAGGCTCTTTTAAAGTATTATGTTGATTTTAGTTCTACTTCCTATTATCCATCAGGCTGTGTGAAAAGTCTTATCCAACAAGAGCTTGGTGGTAAACGTTGCGAAATAGCGTATTTTTAGCCTTTCGGTGGATTAGATGCTGTATATTTAACATCCAATTCAGCACAAAGTGGGGTTAAATTGCTGGAAAAATAAGTTTTTAACACAGCCTGCCATATACTTGGTATTTCTATAATGCTAATTTGAAGAGCTAAATATTTTGCATGATACTTTTTATGTACTTTACGTACCTAACCCATATTATCTGGAACAGTATTAATACAAGGATGCCACGCATTATTACTCAAAAGGAGAACCTCGATATAGGGGATTACCGATGAGCGATTCACTGCTTATTACGAAAAGTTTGCCCCTGGACTTGCGGCATATTACAACGATGCAATTCAGCATTATTGCATTGTGAATGCATAAGTATTCAGGAATAATGCCAAAAGAAGCGATTGGTTAAACACCAGTCGCTTTTATTATGATTGATGGCAAATCCCAGAGAGTATCTACTATCTGGGATTTAATTTTTTTATTCAAGGAAAAGGCCTTTAGTGACCGTTGAAAAATTAAGGAGAATTGAAGAATCAACAAAATCCAAAATCTCCAAAAGAAGTTAAAGGGTTCTCATGAACCCTTCTTTCTTTTGAGTCATTGCAAATCCAGACAATATTATGTAAGAAATTGACACAATTTTGCTAATTTTATACAAAAATTATAGTCATGTTTTTCATAATCTGCTAACCTTAAATTAAAGGAAGCTAAAGGTCTCTAATCCATAAACGCTAAAACTAGACAAAAAGTAAGGTTGTGTGAAATGGGAAAAGTTTTCTAAATATACTGTAAAAGAAAGTGGTGGAGCTATTGGAAAAACGCCAATGCGGTAATTACCCAAATTTAGCTTGCACTATGGAATAATTCCCTTGAGGAGAGTTTAGTGAGAAAACAATTAATCATGATATTCTTGGTGGTATTTGCTCTTTTATGAGGGGAAGTAAACCTTCCCTTGTCGAAATGTCCCAATAGGAGGAATGATAATGAGTGAAATAAATTTAACCAAAAGCGTACCGAGCGTAGATCTTAAGAGTTCAAAAATAGCATATGGAAGATGTCTTATTATAATATTGTTTATGTCGCTTTTGTTTGCGTGTACAGGCTCTTATCTTTTTTATAGGGTCGATGCTTCATTCGTAGAAAATAGAAGTATGCAAAATTTTCCCTCCTTTACTTTAATAAAATATATTAATAATGATTTTCAAGGCGAATTTGATAATGCCCTAAGTGACCAGTTTTTTCTAAGGGAAACATCCATAACCCTTTATAATTCATTGAAATACAACATAAACAAAACGGCATTTATAGTTCTAAACTAATCTAGCAAGGAGTAGAAAAAATGAATACGAAAAAGATATTATTAGCTTTCTTTTTGGTTGCATGTCTATTGTTAACAGCTTGCTCAGAAGATAAAAATACTTCTCAATCCAAAGAAACACATAAAACAAACGTCAGTACAGCTAGCAGCAATGCACCTAGTAGCACTAATAATAATAGTTCTGTTAGTAATTCCGCTAAAAAAATAAAACTAATTCCAATCACAGATGAGTTTTACGAAATTGAGAGTAGTGGACATATTCTAAAAAAGCCATTGGTTTATCAAAAGAAGACCCTTGAAAGAGTTGATAAGCGCATAGAAGAAATAAATAATTTAATTTCTAATAATCCTGACACCAAATTTTTTTTATACTATGTTACACTGGGTAATGAATTAAGTTTTTTTGACTGGTCCCCAAAAGAACAATTTGATTTTTACGGATATATCAGAAAAAAGTTAAACCCTGGTATTAAGTCTAATAGATTAAAGATTAGCAGCGTAGAAGATTACAAAAAATATTTTTACAAATATGATCATCATTGGAATTCTTATGGCATTGATGTCGGCTATAATGATGCGTATAACCTCTTATCTGCTGGTGGGGTTAATATGCAGCCAATAATGACAGTTAAAAATAAAATAACAGTAAGTGATAAGTTCTTTGGTAGCAGAGTTAGACAAATGGATGTTAGTAAAATGGATGGTGATCCATTTATAGTAAATGAATACAATAAACTTGATTATGACTATTTTTACAATAATACAAATCGTGGCAAGTGGACTAATTTAAATAATGCTAACAAGGATGAAAAATTTGATTACTATGGTGGATACTATGGTAGATTTAATTTAAAAGATTCCTGTCTTGACCCTGATAAAATAAAAATTAAAACTAAGTTGAATAATGGTATGAATGCTGTATTTATCGGTGATTCTTACTTGCAAGGATTGTATGAGCCGCTTGCGCAAAATTTTGATACAAGTTACTATGTTTATTATTGGCCTCAGTTTGACATGGATAAATTTATTAAATCTAACAACATAAATGTTGTATTCTACTTAGGATCTTCTACTTATTTGATAACCCCAGAAAAAGATATAAAATAAAAAAACATGAAAGAATAAAACCTACTAAACTGTTCGCAGCTTAAATTATTCAATGGAGGAAGTCATGGTTTTTAGCAGTCTAACATTTTTACTTGTATTTTTGCCACTAGTATTATTGCTTTACTATATATCTAAAAACAGGGTTCTTAGAAATATAATACTTTTTATCTTTTCATTAATATTTTACTCCTGGGGTGAACCAGTATATGTACTTCTATTACTTGCATCAATTATTATAAATTATAGTTTTGGATTGTTTATTGATAAATTTAGGGGTACAAGAAAAACAAAGTGCTTTTTCATTATATTAATAATTTTTAATATAACATTATTAGGATTTTTTAAGTATGTAAATTTTATAATAGAAAATTTTAATTTAATATTTTCCCTTAGACTTGAATCTTTAAATTTAGCATTACCTATAGGCATATCTTTTTATACGTTTCAAATCCTATCCTACATAATCGACTTGTACAGAAATAAAATTAAAGTTCAAAGAAATATTTTATCTTTGGGGTTATATGTGACGCTTTTCCCTAAACTTATCTTAGGACCAATTGTTCGCTACAGCACTATTGAACACGAATTAATCAATAGACAAGAAACCTTAGATAATTTCGTTGCAGGTTTAAGAAGGTTCCTTTTAGGACTGACAAAAAAAGTATTAATTGCTAATCAGGTATCACACATTGTCAGCGCACTTTCAGAACAAGGCATAGAAAACCTGGACGTAACCTTTTCCTGGTTAATGTTAATTGCTTTTGCGATACAAATATACTTTGATTTTAGTGGCTATTCAGATATGGCAATTGGTCTGGGTAAAATGTTTGGATTTAACTTCACCGAAAACTTTAATTACCCATATATATCCAACTCCATCACCGATTTTTGGCGTAGATGGCATATCTCTCTTTCCTCCTGGTTCAGAGATTATGTGTACATTCCTTTAGGCGGAAATAGAGTTAAACAACCTCAATGGATATTTAACTTATTTACTGTTTGGACCTTAACTGGTTTGTGGCACGGAGCATCATGGAACTTCGTTCTGTGGGGTATGTATTGGTTTGTATTTTTACTACTAGAAAAGAAAATGTTTTTAAAAATACTTGACAAGTTGCCTAAATTATTCCAATGGATATATGCAACTTTCTTTATTCTCATTGGCTGGGCGATCTTTATGACCGATACGAATAATCCTTTAGATATCTTGGCTGCTATAAAAGGACTTTTTGGCGCCTATAATGAAAATTGTTATATTACATTTTGGGATCTTGACATGGCAACTAAAATCCCATTTTTAGTTTTGGGCATTATATTTTCATTTCCTTTCAAGAAATATTTAGATAAGTTTTTTGATGGTAAGTGGATGCTCGCATATGATACCATTCTGATTGCTCAATTTGCCCTATGTATCTTCTTTCTTATGGTTGATTCTTATAATCCATTTTTATATTTCCGTTTTTAAAAAGGATATAGAAAGCAAAACCTGGATCTGTACAATAATGTAACGAGGTGAATTACTAAAGTTCTACATGATGATCCCAGGGTACAAGCGGTGGTAGAAAAATCACATAAGTTCATCCATGATACCTTTTATCCTTGCACCTTGGAAATGTTTAGCGTCTGCTTATTACGAAAAGTTTGCCCCTGGACTTGCGGCATATTACAACGATGCAATTCAGCATTATTGCATTGTGAATGCATAAGTATGCAGGACGGAAAACGCTAAGAAGAACGGGCCAAATCCAAAAAGTGTTTACCACAGCCTTATCCCGCAAGGAATTGCGGGATTTTTAACATGAACTGTATGTTTCCACGTACCAGCGGAAATACTAAAATCATGATAATTGACCATATCGGTCAATAGTGTTATAATGCTATTGACCGATATGGTCAATTATTAATTGGGGACATACCTCCGACCCCATAGCCAGGCTTAAAGAGAGGAATGTCCCCTTTCTTATGCACGGCTATTTACTAAGAAAGAAGGTAAACATTATGTTTTCAAAATTTTTAAGCTTAGAACCAGAAAAGCAAGAACGTATTTTAAATGCAGCGCTAAAAGAATTCGCACAGAAAGGTTATAAAAATGCATCAACGAATGAGATCGTCAAAGAAGCAAATATTTCAAAAGGGTTGCTATTTCACTATTTTAATAATAAGAAGGAATTGTTTTTATTTTTGTATGACTATTCTTTAGACATTTTTATGAATGAGTTTTTTGGGAAAATAGATATGAATGTAAAAGATATTTTAAAAAGATGGCCTCAAATAGCATTGGTCAAAATTGAGGTAATCAGGAAATATCCTGAAATCTTTAATTTCATTGTGGCTGCAAATACTGAAAATGCCAGTGAAATCAAAAATGATTTAGAGCTTAGGAATAAAGAAATTATTACAAGTAGTTATGCTAAAGTACTTGAAGATATTGATATTTCTAAATTTAGAGAGGGTATTGATATAAAAAGAGCCATAAATATTATTATTTGGACCGCAGAAGGTTTAGCAAATCAAGAAAAGGCAAAGGCAAAGTTATCCTCTTTAGGTCAAATTAATTATGAGAAAGTATTGGCGGAATTTGATATTTATATTGAATTGTTAAGAAATTGCTTTTATAAGTAAAACGACTTGCGTTGCGCTATCAACTCCTTTATATGTGCTTTGGTTTGCTTTATTTGAATTGTGATCTAATTTACGACACGTTAAGGAGGCAAACCCGTATGAATTCATATGTACTTGGTTTCCAGGAGATCGATAAAACAAAGCTCATGATCGTCGGGGGCAAAGGCTTACACTTGGGGGAACTATCAAGGATTGAGGGAATACGGGTACCGGAGGGCTTTTGCGTCACCACTGAGGCGTATAAAAGAGCGATCGGGCATAACGAGGAGTTTAAAGCCTTGCTTGATCAACTATCGCTTCTAAAGGTGGACGACAGGGAAAGAATCGGTGAAATTAGCGGAAAGATCCGTGGGGTCATCGAAGGGGCCGTCCCATCACCACCTTATACCCCGTACCGGACGTGAACGATGGGCAGAACCGGGTCTATATGTCGGTGGGCCATGGGCAGATGATGACGGATGCCATCAAACCATTGGAGATGTCCTTCTTCCAGTTATTATCTGACAATTATCCATTACGTAATGCCGGTGGAAGGCTGTTCGTCGATCTAACGCATGACCTGGCTTCTCCCATTGGCCGAAAGATCGTACTCGGTCCGATGGGCAAGAACGACCCTCTGATGCAGAACGCGATCAAGAGTTTAATGCAGCGGAAACATTTTATGAAATTATTGCCGCGCGGAAAGAGAATTTTCAGCATGCGTACCAAGGGACTATCCTGGGCACTTCCCATTCAGGCCATAAAGATCTACCGCAAAAACGACGTAGCGATCATTCAAAATCTCATTTCCCACAACGAGGCGTCTATCAGAGATCTGCAGCAAAGAATCGCAAACGTATCTGAAGATGAACTGTTTGCCTTTATTTTACAGGACCATAAGCAATTAAAAGAAATCATGTATGATCCACGAAGCTTGGGAGCGATTATAGTCGGGGTGTATGCAGCGAATTGGATCAATAAGAAAATTGAAAAATGGCTGGGCGAAAAGAGTGCAGCCGACACGCTTTCCCAATCGGTAGCCAACAACGTTACATCCGAAATGGGGCTTGCTCTGTTGGATGTATCGGATGTCGTCCGGCAATATCCAGCGGTGATTGAATTTTTTCATCATGCCACCGATGAAACCTTTTTTGAGGACCTCACCAAACTGGAAGGGGGCGATGCTGTCAGCGACTCCATGCAGGCGTACCTTGAAAAATACGGCATGCGTTGTTCCGGTGAGATCGATATTACCAGGCCTCGTTGGAGCGAAAAGCCGACCGCACTCATCCCCATGATTCTCAGCAATGTCAAAAATTTTGAGCCGAATGCGCACAGCGTCAAATTTGAGCAGGGACGGCTGGAAGCAGAGCAGGAGGGGCGGGACCTCTTAAGCCGCCTGGATCAATTGCCCGGTGGCAAGCAAAAGGCTCAAAAGACAAAGAAGATGATCAGCGTTTTACGTAATTTTATCGGCTATCGGGAATATCCCAAATATGCCTTCATCCAACGTTACTACATTTATAAGCAGGCCCTGCTGAAGGATGCCGGCAAGCTCGTGCAAAAGGGGGTCATCCAGGAGAAGGAGGATATCTACTTCCTATCCTTTGAGGAACTTCGGAGGCTGTTCGCACAAACCGGCTAGATTACAGCATCATAACCAAGAGAAAAGAGGAATACGAGGTCTATGAGAAGCTGACACCGCCGCGGGTGATGACGTCCGAGGGCGAGGTCATATTTGGCGAATACAATACCGGCAATATTCCCCAGGGTGCTTTGCCGGGCATACCGGTTTCATCCGGCATCATCGAGGGACGCGCACGGGTCGTTTTAAAAATGGCGGACGCCGACATAGAGGATGGCTTTTGGTAACCTCATTTACTGATCCCAGCTGGACGCCGCTGTTTGTAACCGTCAAAGGCTTGGTGACGGAAGTAGGCGGCGGGCTTATGACCCATGGTGCCGTCATTGCGCGGGAATACGGTCTTCCAGCAGTCGTAAGCGTGGAAAACGCCACGAAGCTGATAAAAGACGGACAGAGGATCCGGTTGAACGGAACGGAAGGGTATGTAGAAATGCTGTGACTGGGAAGCGCCTGAACAAACTTGATAACATTTAAACCAATATTCAAAAACTGATAAGTATCGGCAGGAAATCATTGTAAAGGAAGACAATGGTAGTGGTAAAGGATGTATTAAAGCAAAAAGTACAAACTACAAATCAAATTACGGGGCAAAGTAAATGGTTGGCGTTGGCCACAGTCATGGTGACCATGTTCTTTGCCTCCATGGACCAAACTATTGTCTCCACCGCCATTCCCACCATTATCGGGGACTTGCAAGGGTTTTCCCTGTATGCCTGGGTATTTGGCGCCTACATGCTGACTTCGGCGGTAACCGTTCCGATTTACGGTAAGTTATCCGATGTATACGGGCGGAAGCCTTTTTACATCTTTGGACTGGTTATGTTCGGAGTTGGGTCGGCGATCTGCGGACAGGCCGTCACAATGACGGAACTCGTATTGGCACGGGGGCTGCAAGGAATCGGGGCCGGCGCCATGATGAGTATGCCGCGGGCGACGGTGGGGGACATTTTTAACCCCAAAGAGCGGGGGCGCTGGATGGGGGTCATGGGGGCTGTATTTGGATTGTCCAGCATTATCGGCCCCGCCGTCGGCGGCTGGATTACCGGCACGTTTTCCTGGCGCTGGGTGTTTTACATCAACTTACCCCTGGCGGTGCTGGCGATTATCGGCGTCGTGCTCTCTTTACCCAAAGTCCGCGCGGACGAACAAGTCAAGATCGACTGGCTCGGATCGGCGTTGCTGGTTACCGGCCTGATACCCATTTTACTGGGGTTCACCTGGGCCGGAACGAAGTACGCCTTGACGTCCCCGATGGAGTTGACTTTGTTAGGAAGCGGTGCAATTATGTTGGTGTTGTTTATTTGGTATGAGCGCAAGGCTTCCGACCCGATCATAACACCAATTTTGTTCCAAAACCGGATCTTTTCGACTTCGCTCATTCTCGGGATTCTCGTATCAATGGCGATGTTCGGCAGCGTGATGTTCCTGCCCCTGTTCATCCAGGGTGTCATCGGCTTAAACGCCCGGGAAAGCGGACTGGTTATGTCGCCCATGATGATCAGTTTTATTGTGGGGAGTATCATTTCCGGACAGATTATGACAAAAACAGGAAAGTATCGCCTGCTCTCTCACATTAGCGCGGCAGCCATTGTCCTGGGTACCATTCTGCTCATGACAATGGATATCAACACCGGCTATCCCACCGTCATCGTCAACATGGTGGTGCTCGGACTGGGGGTGGGTTCCCTTATGCCGTTACTTAATATCGCCGTGCAAAATGCCTTTCCATACCGGATAATGGGAACCGTCAACTCCACCCAGCAGTTTGTGGCTTCTCTCGGGGGCGTGATTGCCTCCCCGATCTTCGGATCGATCTTAAGCCTCGGATTCCAAGACCGCTTTAGCGCCACCCTGCCTGATAAAATTAAGGAGCTACCAGGCGATATGTCCCGGTTGGATCCGCAAACCCTGCTGACTGGTCAAGCCCAACAGGCTATCGCCGACCAGTTCGCCCGGTTTGGCGTAGCCGGGCAAGAAATGTATCACCAGCTTTTACACGCCGTGAAGGTTTCGCTTGCCGCCGGTATCAGCAATTTATTTGAAGTAGGCCTTGTGTTCGCCGTGCTCTGTTTCATTAGCACGTTCTTTCTGCCTGAGCGCGCCCTCCAGGGAGATGAGTACTACAGAGATTCCAAGGAGTAAAAAGGCCTCTTTGTTGGAACCAATGGTCCGGTCTCCTGGTCAATTTACGTCTTGGCAACGTAAAAACCGCTCCGGGCCGGGAGCGGTTTTGGCTTTACTAATCCCCGGCGGGCATGGTCGGTATCCACTTATCAACTATGTTTGTGTTCACTATTTCCGATAAATAAACAAATTCAATGCCCTGTTTTTGTAACTGGGGGATTTTTTCTTTGAGTAAGCGGGCGGTGACATTACCCCCCTGTCCTACGTGGCCGATGGCCACGGCTTTTCCATTTTCCAGGGCCTTGCGGGCCAGAATGTCAAATTGTTTATCAACGTGGCCAGGGCTTTTGACATTATCGAGGAAGATATCCCTTTGTGCCCAGGCAATGCCTAATTCATCGGATAAAACCGGTATTACTGATTTATCGTTGGTTCTGCTGTCCAGAACGAAAAATCCATTCTCTCTGGCCACCTGTAAAATTGGCCTCATCATTTTATCGCTGACCGTTACCGCCGATCCCATGTGATTGTTAAACCCTACGGCGTGGGGGACAGATGCAAAATCATTTCTGACCCGGTTTGTTATTTCATTTTCCTGCAGGTTCATGGTTATGGCCCCGGGTCCCAGCCAGCTTTTCTTACCGTTGATTGGCTCCAGGGGCAGGTGTACTATAACTTGGTGGCCTTTCCTGGCAGCTTCCTCAGCGTGGCCGCGGGTATTTTCCATATTAGGCATTATAGCGCAGGTTATGGGTATGCCCAGGGATATTATATCTTTTACTCCGTCGGTGTTATGCTGCCCGAAATCGTCAATTACGATGGCCACCCGGGCTTTTTTATCCTGGTTGGGTTTGCTGTTGGAAAAAGAATTCTCTTCCAAAGTGCCTGCGGAAAAAGCATGTCCGCTTTGAACGGGTACAGATGGAACAGTTAAGCCAATAAAGACGAGGAACAGTACCGTCATAATTTTGATTAACCCGCGTGACATGAAGGGCCTCCTCATAATGTTCAGAATAATAGCCCGGCTGCTGACCTGAAAAGCTGGATGCGGAAACAACCCACAAGGTCGTAAGCCTTGTGGGTTGTTTGACTTTTTTTCATTTTGTTTTCGGAGTCATCCGGTTGCCTATTTCCCTGATTTCCCTGTCAAAGGATGATACCGTTTTTCCCTGGCTGATGCCCCTGGCTACGTTTTTAATCCTGGTCACTGTATCAACATTAGAGGTTACGGTTACTGTGTAATTCGGTTCCATATCTTTTACCTTGTTCAGAACTGCCCTTTCCACATCCTTTGTTCTGGTTTTTGCGACGTTAGGTTTAAGGTCCAGCCCCAGATATATGTTCTTTCCCGACACTATTGCGGTTGCGCCCCGGACATCCGTTACTTTTTGGGCTTCGTTGGCCACCCTGTCGGCTACGCCTTTGGGATAATTTTGGTTGGCAGGCGTTGTGGCTTTAGGTGCCGTTGGGGTCCCGGGGGCCGGTGGAGTGGGCTTCCTGGCTGCTGAACAGCCTCCGAATACCAGCGAGGCGCCCAGTAAGGCAGTTAGTGGTAGTATTAGCAGTGCTTTTGGTGGTTTCATTGTTGCACCTCCGTTTAATATTTCATCTCCTTTTATTATCCCGTTAAGCCCGCCGATTATGCGGGGTCGAACTGTTTTAGGAGATTATGTTTAATAAGTATAGTAATTTTTAATATAATTGCTGATTGACTGAAATAAAAAAGCCTTTTGCTGTGTCTATAATGTTGGGGACATTCCTTCCCGAATTTGTTAAAGAGTAAGGAATTCAGTCAACACAAGAAGGTGTGTCCCCATACCTTAGAAGGAGAAATTTTAAGGGAGAGATGGATTTAAAGGATATAGTAAAAGATGTTAGCGCGGCTTTGCAGGATAAAGATACACGCAATCTTTCAGTATGGCAGGTGGCCGACGGCATCCGGAAATGGAGCAGTAACTTTACCGGAGGCAAAATATAAGTAAAGCGTAATGTAGCCGGGATTCCCTTGCCGGCAGGTTTTGCCATAACTTATGGCGGGCAGGATGAGAGCATGCAGGAGAGCTTCGGCCAGTTAATCTCAGCCCTTGCCCTGTCTATTATACTGGTTTACATGGTACTGGTCATGCTGTATGAATCGTTCACCACGCCCTTGATTAGGATGCTATCCGTTCCTTTTGGGATTGTGGGTGCCCTGACAGCTTTGGCCCTGTTCAGATACAATATTGGTTTGTTCACCTTTATGGGTATCATTATGCTGGACGGGCTGGCGGCCAAGAACGGTACATTATTAATCGACTATACACATACTTTGATGGAGAAGGGCAAACCTCTGCGGGAGGCGCTGGCCGAGGCCGGCACCACGCGGCTGAGGCCCATTATCATGACCACCATCACCATGGTGTTCGGCATGCTGCCCACGGCCCTGTCCCTTACCGAGGGGGCGGAAAACCGCAGCGGCATGGCCGTGGTGATTATCGGCGGGCTCCTCAGTTCCACCTTTTTTACCCTTTTCATTATCCCGGTGGTTTATACCATTATATACGACTGGAAGGTGAAATGGCGCCTGCGCAAATCCCGGACCGTGGGTGTTAGTAGTTAACTGTAAGGTGAGTTAGTACTACAGCGAAATAAGCAATATTACGCTGTAGTGTTAGCTATAAATCTTTAATATACGGGGCCGGGGGCTGCATCAAAGCCTCCGGCTTTTTACAGTGTATAATAATCAGTATGCCCACAGTATGCATTGTGATAAAATATTGGTAAAATTCGTTTTATGACAACGGAAGAATCAAGGAGGTTATCATGCAGCAGGACCAAGCGCTAAAAAAATACACCTTACTTATAGCCTGTGTTGCTTCCTTTCTGACCCCTTTTATGGGCAGCGCCATTAATTTGGCCATACCCTCCATAGGCAGGGAATTTAACAGCAGCGCCCTTATGTTAAGCTGGGTGGCCACCAGCTATCTTCTGGCTTCCGCGGCTTTATTAGTGCCTTTTGGGAGATTGGCAGACATCGTGGGGAGGAAAAAGGTATTTATCCTGGGTATAGTTACATTTTTTCTATCGTCCATCCTGTGCGGGCTGGCCTGGTCAATTGAATCCTTAATTGCCTTCAGAATACTGCAGGGTATCGCCAGCGCCATGCTTTTTAGCACCGGTATGGCCATTCTGACATCAGTTTTTCCGCCCCAGGAAAGGGGCAGGGTGCTGGGCATAAACGTGGCTACGGTGTATACCGGACTCTCCCTGGGCCCCGTACTGGGGGGAGCGATGAATCATAATCTGGGCTGGCAATCAATATTCTATTTAACCGGGCTGGCATCGCTGGCTGTGTTGTTTCTCGCCATTACCAGGCTGAAGGGAGAATGGGCCGGCGCCAGGGGAGAGAAATTCGACTTGACCGGGGCCGTACTATACTCCGTGGGTCTGGTGACTTTTATGTACGGGGTTTCCTCCATAGCCACCTCAGTCTGGGCTAAATATGTGCTGGTGGTTGGCTTTCTGGTGCTGCTGGCATTTATTAAATATGAGCTTTCGATAAAGTTTCCAGTGCTGAATTTAACTCTGTTCAGCAAAAATGTTACCTTTGCCTTTTCCAATCTGGCGGCTCTGATCAACTACAGCGCAACCTTTGCGGTGGGCTTCCTGCTGTCGCTGTACCTCCAGGAGGTGGTTGGTTACAACTCCCAGACGGCGGGCTTTGTACTTCTCTCACAGCCAGTGATTATGGCTTTATTGTCGCCTTATGCGGGAACCCTTTCCGACCGTATAGAACCTAGGGTGGTGTCTTCTCTGGGGATGGCTTTAACTACCCTGGGTCTGTTTGTGTTTTGCTTTCTGGGTGCGGGCACTCCCATCTGGCTGGTGGTTATCAATCTGGCGCTACTGGGAACGGGCTTTGCGCTGTTTTCATCACCGAATACCAACTCAGTCATGGGCTCGGTGGAAAAAAGGTTTTACGGCGTGGCCTCCTCCACCCTCGGCACCATGAGGCTTACCGGGCAGGCCGTAAGTATGGCCATTGTGACCTTGCTGCTGGCTCTCTATGTCGGCAACGTCAAACTAAGCCACGCCGATGCAGGGGCGCTGACGGCGGGCACCAGGACGGCGTTCATAGTATTCACCGTCATCTGTTTCGGTGGCGTATTCGCCTCCCTGGCCAGGGGCAACGCTCACGGCAGGGAGCCGGACAAAGGATAGAAAGACAATTGATAAAATGACAAGGGAGAGATAGATTTTGCACTGCCAGTTGGATGAACTAAAGATAATATTTGATGTTGCCGCTGCGGCCAGAGACGCGTTGCTCAAAAAGTATCCCGGCGGCATTGGTATTGAGGAATTTACCCGCAGGGCGGCTAACGTAACTTGCGGACTTTTGCTGTTGGAAAACTACGACGTTTTTATACAACAGGGCATAATTAATTTTAAGGGAAAGGAATTCCGCTACTACTGGGTTGAGTTGTATCTAGCCGGGGAGGCCTTCGTGCTGGATGCCGTCCTGCCACTTTTTACGGAGGGTGCGGGTGTTCAGGCGTCGGATATAATTTTCCTGCCTCTGGACGAAGCAGCGGCAATGTATGGCTATGGCGCGGGAAGTGATTATGAGTGGCGGCGGGAGGACTGTGAGGAGATCGTCTGGGAAACCGTTCTGGCAACGTTGAACATTAAAAAATCGCCTGGTGAAATAATGGAGGAGATAGCAGATACCATTTTTTGATAGACATGCCCAAACCAGATCGGATGACGAATAGTGTTCGAGGGTGACGATGCGCTATATAATAAAATTGAGGGAGAGAAGAAATGAAAATGCAAGCACCTTGCGAAAACTGCAAATGGCGCAAGCACTATGAGAGAAATCCAAAATCTATATTGGGCAGGCTGTGGCGCTGGCACACCGGCTGGTGCCCGGGCTGGAAGGCATACCAGGCAGAATTGTTGGAAACAGGCAAAAAACGCTCCTGATAATCAAATCCGTCATTTTCAGCGTAGTGGATTTATTTATAAAGGAATCCCCTGATAAATGTCTAAATATAAGATTTGGACATTTAGCGGGGGGTTTCTTTTTTGAGATTTTGCAGTCTTTCTTCCAGCAGCTACGCCAACAGCGTTGTAATTCAGGACAATAGAACCTGCGTTTTAATTGATTGCGGCCTGAGAAAAAGGGATATCAAGCCCTTTTTGGGCAGTGTGGGACTGTCCCCTGGCGATATAGACGCCGTCCTGGTCACTCATAGTCACGCAGATCACGTGTACGGCCTGAAATTCCTGCTCAAGGAAAATAATGTGCCGGTATATTCTACCGCCGGCGTGCTGCGGGAGATTAACTCCAGATATAGCTTCAGCATGCAGCCAAATTTTCAGGTGATGCAGTTATTCGAGGAGATTGGCATCGGCAGCATGTCTTTAATTCCCTTCAGGCTGTCCCATGATGTCGAGACCATAGGATTTTTCATCAAAAGCGGGGCTGAGAGAATGGGGGTAATCACCGACACTGGCTTTGTTCCGGATAACTGTATCAAAGCCTTTGAAACCCTCGATTATTTATACATAGAGTCGAACCACGATATTGAAATGTACAGATATTCCAGCAAGCCCCGTCACGTGATTAAGCGCAACCTCGGTCCCAATGGACACCTGTCCAACGGGCAGTGCGGAGAAGCCCTAGAATCTATGGGGCTAAATAAATGCAAACTGGTTACGCTGGCACACCTCAGTGAAGACGACAATAATCCAAGCAGGGCGCTGGAAAGCGCCACCAGGCACCTTGTCCCGGGCACGGCGCTAGTTTGCGCCCCCTCCAGAGTTCCTGGCCGCTGGTCCGATTTGCTGCTGAAATAATTGGTTGCACTCTTGAATATATAACACAAAATTACTGGGTGGCGATAACGTCCAACAAGTATGACTGTTTTATACCGGCCGTCAGGTTTTATGCTGTGACGGCTGTTTTGTTCTATTTCCCTGCCTTTTTGGAAAAGCCGTATGTACCCAGTTTGTCTGACATTAACCTGTATTCACTGAGGCAAAAACCATAGGGCTTTATTTTATCAAGATCCGGCCGGCCGTTTTCCTTCAGCACATCTTCATTAAAATGAACAGCCAGCACATCACCCAGAAAAACATCATGGCTTCCTAGAGATATAACCTGCCTGACCCGGCATTCAATGTTGACCGGGCATTCGGCAATTAACGGGGCTTTGATACGGGAAGCGGCCACCGGGGTGAGGCCCGCCCCGGCAAATTTATCTTCATCCTTGCCGGATACGGTTCCGCAGTAGTCTACAGTCCGGACCTGATCCGCCGAGGGGATATTGATGGCGTATTCCCCGGATTTCTTAATCAATTCGTAGGAATGCCTGCCCACCGGGCGAACGGCGACATATACCACCGGCGGGTCCGAATTCATGATGCCTGTCCAGGCAATGGTGATAATATTTGGCCGGAATCCTTCCAGTTGAGAGGTTACGAGAACCGTGGGCACGGGAAAAAGTGCCGTGGTGGGTTCCTTAATGATTTTTTTCACTGTATTCACTCCTTTTAATGTGTGGGGACACACCTTCTTGGGTTGGCTAAAATCCTTATCTTAAACAAATTCGAGAAGGAATGTCCCCAATTTGTGTATGGGGACACACCTCATCTAAGGAAAGGGGGCATACCCCTTCGGGGAATGTCCCCAACGTATGAATGTCCCCAATTTATGTTTATATAGAATTATTTATACACCAAAATCGGTAAAAATAACAATATCGTTATTGTAAAAGCCTCAGCGCTTTAGCGTGTACCGCGTTCAAAGGCGGTTTGCCTTACGGCGCGGCAGTTTTTGCTGCAAGGGAATATTTAATCTGGTAATGACTTAGCCATAAGATTAGCCTGCAGGTTTGAAATTTTTTGTGCAAACCCCCTGAAAATTATCCAGGCAAACGAATATATATACATTCGGGAGGTATCACAAATGACAAATAATGCAGCGAAAGCTTTAATTATTGATTATAACCATATAACCCGCTACAATCTTAAGTCCAGTCTGTGGAAAATAGGCTGTAAGGTTTATGAGTCGGAAACCGAAAGCGAGGCCGTTACCACTATCGTTACTCAGAATCCTGGCTTAGTGCTTCTGTCCCTGGAGTCCGGCAGGCCTAATGTTGTTGAAATAATAAGAAAAATCAAGGAGCTTCATGACTGCCTGCTGATCGTGTATTCGGATACTGTCACCAAGGATGACCTGGTGGAGTGCTACTCTGCCTCAGCCGATGAAATACTGGTGAACCCTTGCAGTCAAGTTGAACGTTTGTTTAAATACTTCAGCAGTTCTGTCCCGGAAGTACGCAGATTTTGTATCAGCCAGTACAGGCAGTTGGTCTACAAGGAGGCCAAAAGAAAAAACGCCCTGCTCTACAGGCAGGCTGTAAGTATATAGTCACAACACAAATTATTTCTGAGTCTCAATGCTCCGGTATCTTGCCGGAGCATTTTTATTTAATATAAGTGAGCCTATATTTTTACTCGATTACGGCCTTCTTGTTTTGCCTGGTAGAGAGCCTTGTCGGCCAATGAGATCAACTCTTCAGGGGATGAATCATGACTAGGAACAGTGGTGGTAACACCCAAACTAATAGTAACATACTTGTTAACAATGGAGTTGGAATGGGTAATCACCAAACCTTCTACTTTTGTACGTAATGTTTCTGCCACAACTAAAGCACCATTTGAATCTGTTTCAGGTAGAACTACTACAAATTCTTCCCCGCCATAACGAGCTACCAAATCACCGGGCCGCTTTATTATAGCACTTATTAAATTAGCAATCTGTTTCAAACAGTCGTCACCACCCAGATGGCCGTAGGTATCATTATAAGCCTTGAAATAGTCAATATCAAACATTATTAATGACAGAGGGGTTTTATCACGAACCGCCCGCCGCCACTCCCGACCGAGATATTCGTCAAGATAACGACGGTTAGCAATACCTGTTAGTCCATCCAATGAGGAAATACTCCGTAGCTCCTCTTCAATTCGTTTACGTTCAGTGATTTCCTGTTGAAGTTGCTCATTGGCAGTTTTTAATTCATCGGTACGCTCTCTCACCATCTCTTCAAGGTGGTCACGGTGTTTCCTTAATTCCTCTTCCATCTGTTTGCGTTCGGTGAGGAAGCGGATTTTTTGTGTGGCGATTCCCACCTGATTGGCTACAGCACTAATGAATTCTAGTTCCTCTTCATGCCAAATACGGCGATAGCTGATCTGATTGAAAACTAAACAAAAATAACCTTGCTTACGAAAGGAAAAGGGGTACCAGAGACCGCTTTTAATATGCATTTGATTATGAAGAATTTCCGCCGAACCGTCACTGATTAGAATAGGATTGATATCATCCACGTGGCTTTGCGCCAATTGTTTGTATTTCATCATAAAGTCAGTACCATTGAGAAACACGTCTCGATTATACGTATCTTTGGTGGCAGTAATATTCGGTGTTTCGGGGTTGAGCCACTCGCACAGTCCTATAACCAGATGTCGTTCAAAATCCATATCGTAAATCAGACATCGGTCTACACCAAGAATCTCGCCGACAATTTCCGCCATGGTTTCCAAAATAGTTTGGGTGTCTTCACTAAGGATGATCGTTTCAGTCATACGATTGAGGGCACTTGCAAAAGATAATTGCTTTCGTAACCGTTCCTGTTTCTTCTGCAGTATCTCTTCAATTTGCTTATGTTCGGTAATTTCCCGTTTAAGTTGCTCATTTGTTTTATTATTATCTTTCATTCCTTTTAATCTCCCATTTATGTTATAGGTTTGTTGCGGCATATTATTCCATATATAATCAGTTATTTATACAATTATCGACATTTTACCTTTGGATTATTTGTCCAAATTTAAGAATAATTCAAATATTTTTTATTAAGAATTATGGTAAAATAAAGATATTCAAGCAGAGGAGCCTTTTTAAGCTGGAGCAATCCCTGCGCAAGCTGAAGGAATTGTGAAAAGTTAGCTGTGATGAGTATATAAATAACAATTTTGGAAAGGTTGCTTCGAATATGACAATAATTAAAACGATTTGGAGTTGGGTAAGCTCTGTTGGGATAGCATTTGCCCTTGCTTTATTCATAGGCATTTTTATATTCCAACCCTTCAAGGTAGAAGGGCATTCCATGGATCCAACTTTGCATGATCAGGAACGGTTATTTGTGTCAAAACTCCCTCATACCTTTTCCCGCATTCCAGAATATGGAGATATTGTTATTATCGATAGCCGGGTTGACAGAAATCGTTCTTTTAAGGATGATGTTTTAGAATTTCCTGTTTTTCAAATTTTGTCAGGAAAAACAGATCATATTTTCTATGTAAAGAGGGTCATCGGAAAACCAGGAGACGTTTTAGAGTTTAAAGATCATAAGGTTTATCGAAACAGTGAGGCGTTAAATGAGCCTTATATAAAGGAGACCATGAATTATTCTTCAGACAAGAAATGGGTCGTTCCTGAAAATCATATTTTTGTTATGGGAGATAACCGTAATAATAGTAATGACAGCAGATCAATCGGTTTTATTCCCCTCGATCATAGTATAGGTAAGAAGATTCTATAACAGATGAAAAGAGGAGCCGTGGCGGCTCCTCTTTTAGTAAAACGGTACCTTATACTGAAGGGAATATATCATGCAAATTAAAAAAATTGTGGATTTATCTGTCCCTATTTCAAACCTTATGCAAATTTATCCCGGTGATCCAAAACCGGAAATAAGGCCGGCGGCAAATCTGGAGACAGATGGTTTTAATCTGCATTATATAAACATTGGCTCGCATACGGGTACCCACGTGGACGCGCCCTATCATTTCCTGAGCACCGGGCAGAGGATTGAACAATCCGATTTAAATCTTTTTACAGGTGAAGGTGTGGTAATTGATGTAACAGGTAAAGGTGAGCAGGAGCCCATAGAAATTAAGGATGTTGAGAATTATCTGGAGCGGCTCCGGCCAGGGATGATAGTTTTGTTTCATACCGGCTGGTCCAAATACTCCGGGGAGGATAAATACTTCAGGCACCCCTATGTAAAGGTAGAGGTTGTTGAGGAAATGATTGGCCGGGGCATTTGCTCCTTCTTTATTGACGCGCCCAATATCGATACTACAGGAGGCGAGACATTCCCGGCCCACAGTGCTATTTTCCAAATTAACGGGGTGATCGGGGAGAATTTGATCAATATTGAGGATATAGATTTTGAGAACCCTTGGATCGTAGCCTTTCCGCTGAAGATTGTAGGTTGTGACGGCTCACCCGTGCGCTGCGTGGCGCTGGATTTGGAGTAAACCCTGTGTTTGTCAACCCGTAGTTGAATTATTGCGCATTCTGTTGTTGTTGCGACATAAAGCAGAGGATAAGCTGGATATCCAAATTGTTATGTTAGATATTTTTTTCTGACAAACTCGTAAGAATAATAAACTATACCTAGTGCGAGAAAATCGAAAATAAAGTTGGTGATATAGCCCCATTGTACGAATTTAATTACATTTAATTGAACCGCTACGTACACAATAAAATCAACTATAAGGGCAAAACTGGCTAAATATATTGGCATGTCTTTTCTTTCTTCGGGTAAGAAGTGAATTAATAGCATAGCTATTAGACCCGTGGATAATTGATGAAAAAGGGAAACCCCCAAAACCTGACTACCTAATTTTGCAGGGTTGTATGATATAAAATTTAATTCAACTAAGGCTATATTACCTAAAAAACTTAGAACTATTGCAATTATAGCGGCTGGCAAAGTTTTCATTATGTCTAAACCATTTCTGTATTTAAGTATTAGTATCATAATCAGCCCAATGAAGAAGATAGCTCTCCAAAAAGTCATTTCGAACATTTTTATAGCCCCCTAGCGTAATAGAATACGATCATTATTTTAAATAAAAAATTGATAATTTATACGGTCTAAAATGTTAGCTTTACAAAATGGGAATTTGTTACTGTGTATTACAAATAATTGTCAGCAATAAAAATAATAAAACTATTTTCGGTGTAATGCAAAATTTACCGGGTTAATGCCCGGTAAATTTTTTAAATAGATGTTTAGATAATTATAAAAATATCTTTACAAAGGAAATTGCATGGATATATAATGCCAATAAGATATTTAGATGTTTGTATAAACATCAACCAGGGGGGTGAGCCATTGTTTTACAACAATTTGTTTAAAGCCCTTTCGGACCCCACCCGCAGGGAAATATTAAAAATGTTAAAGGAGGGGGATATGACGGCCGGGGATATTGCTGACAGGTTTAATATTTCCAAACCAAGCATCTCCCACCATTTGAACATTTTAAAGCAGGCTACGCTGGTTCAGGATGAGCGCCAGGGCCAATTTATTTATTATAGCCTGAATACCACCGTGTTTCAGGATTTGATGGGCTGGTTTTACGATATCCTGAAAGTTAAAGATGAGGAGGCATCCGAAGATGACGATAAAAAGGTTTGACCTGAGCAATATGCTCAGGGATATAAAGTCGGACTGGATTATTTTGTGGGCATTAAAACCCCCTGGACCCTGGCCAGTGAGACAGTTTGGCAAAAAACTCACCGGCTGGGCTCAAAGCTTTGGGTACTGGCAGGACTATTGATTGTGATTATCGGTCTGGTTATAGGAGGAGAAAAAGGCTTTATACTGTTTTTCACCATAATTGGACTGGCGGTTGTGGTTCCTGTCGTTTACTCATATCTTTTGTACAGCAGGGAAAAGGTCTGATTTGTGGTTAGGCAACCCGTGCGAATAAAACGGAAACGGTGCATAAGGAGATTTTCCTAAGCACCGTTTATTTTTTCCAGTAACTGGCCTAAACGTTCGCCGGGCTTACCTTCTTGCAGTAACAATTCCAGCTTCTGGCTCAAATACTCCTTTACCTGATATTCGTCTGCTATGTCTGGTTCCGGGGTTGCCAGCCGGGGCCGCCGGCCTAGTTTCCCTCCGGCCAGCAGGCGGAAGCCTGTCCCGGCGGCCCGGAGTGCACCGGAGGGGCACTTCCTTATACAAATGCCGCAATTAAGGCACATGTTCCTGTTAATATCCGGCCCGCTATCCGTCATGGTGATGGCGCCGTCCGGGCAGGCCAGGACACATTTACCGCAAAAAACGCATCCCTCAGCAGACTGGGGAATCAGTTGCCCCTGGATGCCGAAATCCTTGATCTGCGGCTGAGAGCATGAATTGGGGCAGCCAGCTATGCCCACCCTGAAAATCTGGTGATGCAAGGGTCGGTCTGTCTGCAATCTTTCCCGTTGTCTCAGGTTAAAATCAGCGGCGTCAAATACCTCTTTGACTAGGGCGGCGACGTACTCCAGATCCAACAACGAATTCGGGCAATTCCGGCAGCATTCAATTATATACATATCAACCAAATTATGTCTTCTCCTTCCTGTGGAGACTACTTATATTTTAATTCTCCCGGAGATTAAAACAATGATTTTTGTCACAAATAAAGGTGTTGGAAGGACAATATAGATTCCCGGGGATTGACAAATCATATCAATGTGATATCATAACCATATCAAAAATAATCGAAGCGGGGGATATACTATGCAAGAGCATATCGCATGGAAAGTCAATGGTTTCCTGGCTATAATTCTTATCCTGTTATTATTGGCCGGTTCTGTATACTTATTTATCGGTTTAAAGTTTGTTTGGGGGACTATCCTGACCGTTGCCACCTTGCTGTTATCAAGCGGCATTTTCATTGTGCAGCCCAACCAGTCCAGGGTAATCACATTTTTTGGAAGCTATTTCGGTAGTGTCAGGGATAACGGCATCTGGCTTACGGTGCCCTTGTCAACAGGAAAGAAAATTTCTCTACGGGTGCGCAACTTCAACAGCGCCAAATTGAAAGTCAATGATGTGGAGGGTAACCCCATCGAAATAGCCGCTGTGGTGGTGTTTAAGGTTGTCGATTCGGCCAAGGCATTGTTTGATGTGGAAAACTACGAGCAGTTTGTGGAGATACAAAGCGAAACAGCACTTCGTCATGTGGCCACCAAATACCCTTACGACAGATTTGAGGAAGAGGGCTACTCCCTGCGGGGCAATGCTGAGGAAGTGGCTGCCGAACTGGCCAGGGAGCTTCAGACCCGTCTGGCGCTGGCGGGGGTGGAGGTTATGGAGGCCCGTCTAACCCATCTGGCTTATGCTACCGAAATTGCCAGTGCCATGCTGCAGCGCCAGCAGGCTTCAGCCATAGTATCCGCCCGCCAGAAAATTGTTGAGGGGGCCGTTGGTATGGCACAAATGGCTATAGCCAAGCTGCAGCAGGAAGGTGTGGTGGAACTGGATGAAGAACGCAAGGTGGCAATGATCAATAACCTTATGGTGGCCATTGTTTCCGACCGGGCCGCCCAGCCGGTTATTAACACAGGAAGTCTTTACTAACAGGTGCCGGCGATGCCTGTAAAGAAAAGCTTTCCACTACGCATAGATCCCAAACTTCACGAAGCTCTGGAACGCTGGGCAGCCGATGAGCTAAGGAGCGTCAATGCTCATATCGAATTTTTATTGCGGGAAGCCGCCAGAAAGGCGGGACGTCTTTGTGCAGGGCCAGAAGACCGTGCGGAAAAAGGCATGCAAGAGGATAAGTGATCATATAACCAATAAGCGTTAGTACTGCGCATGCAGTACTAACGCTTATTTTTAAGGAAAAATTTCCGTACACCTCAATGTGATAGCTATTATGTATAGCTAGTAAGTAGTGTTGAGGATTTTCGTAAGGAGCAGAGTAAACTGTTGTGTGATGTTGAAAATATAGACTGAAAGACGTAATAATATATTTATTTTACTTCGAATGCAGCAATCGAGATGTTGTGCAATAAGCCGGACTGTACTATTAAAATATGCCATAATTTACAAAACCACTAATTGCCTTTGACATGTATGTGGTTTATGCTATATAATACGAAAGCCACGGTAAGCCAATGAAGGAGTTGATACTATGGCTTTTTTTATTTTTAAACAATTGACAGGCTATAAAAAGAAACTGTTAAATCTGTGTAGCGTGCTTAACAACAAAATTAATATGTTGATTTGCAATGCGAAAGTAAAAGGATTAAGAAATTACTTCTCTTTCACCAGGGAAGACCTGAATTTAAACATGCTTGTTAAGACCATAAGGAAATATCCTGTTCATCTTGCTACTGCCCTGGCGCTGGTTACGGGGATTGCCCTGGCCGGTTATGCGGTGGCCGGTGCAGGTTCCCCTGCGGAAAAAAAGCAGGTGGCTACATCGGAGATGAGCAATGGCAAGGTTGAAAACAGTACGGCGGAAAGAAATTCATTGATTTTTAACCGTGGCGTTTCGCCATCTGATATTAACCGGTCTCGCAGTTACCAGGCAGGAAGCCATATTTCAAGGGGCTGGATTAACCGCAATGACATGCACCTGTTGGCCATGGTGATTGAGGGGGAGGCGGCAGACGAGCCGGTGACGGGTAAAGTTGCCGTAGGGGCGGTAATCCTCAACCGGACAGAATCCGGTGACTTTCCCCGCAATGTGAGAAATGTTGTTTATCAGCCCTGGGCTTTTGAATCCGTCATGAACGGGCAATACACGCGGCCTTTGAGCAATGATTCTATAAGGGCGGCCAACATGGCTGTCAACGGATGGGATCCCTCCGGCGGCGCTCTGTATTTCTGGAATCCGGTTACCGCCAAAAGTAAATGGGTGTGGCAAAAGCCCATTACTTTGCAAATAGGCAAGCATGTGTTTGCAAAATAGCGTCCCCGCATGGCCTATTGATTGTGGTTATGGCCCGGAGGCATTAAGCCACCGGGCCATACACTGTAAATGCCTGGAATGTAACGCCCACTGTCGGTTTTATCTCGCTAACAGCCTGTAAGACCCCGTTCTCGAGGGTCGGGGATCAACAGGCTGTAAAGCTCGTTTAGTTGGGGACATTCCTCTGACACTAGATTCAGGCTCCAAAAAGAGGTGTGTCCCCATACCTTTATGTTCGCTCTAAGGGTTCGGTAGGGGAATAACCCCTTCCGAACCCAAGGCTTACTTATATGCCATTGACATTTATAATATGGTGATGTTACATTTGTTTTTAACGTTACTGAACGGCGGGGGATTACAATGCAGATGCAACTCGTAGTGGTTGATAAAGATAAGTGCAGGCCCGGGGTATGTGAAAACGGCGTGTGCATCGCTACATATTCATGCAACTGGAAGGTGCTGGAGCAGCATAAACCGTATGATTTGCCCGTCATCAATCTTTCCCGCTGTCTGGGATGCGCCCGCTGTACCTCTATCTGCCCGCTGGGGGCGCTGCAGGTAGTTGACAGGTGAATCTACTAACGGGGTTGTGTTAATAATGACTCAACGTTTTCACTTTTGCCCTAAATGCGGAGGGAAACTGGAGAATAAAAGTTACCGGGAGAGGCGAAGGCTGACCTGCAATCGGTGCGGCTACATATTTTATGAAAATCCGGTGGTGGGGGTAGCCGCCGTGGTATTCGACCGGGTAGGACGGATTCTGCTGGGCAGGCGCAAAAGCAGTTACGCCGGACTGTGGTGCATACCCTGCGGCTATGTGGAGTATGATGAAGACGTTTATGATGCGGTGGTGCGGGAATTCAAGGAAGAAACAAACCTGGATATCAGGGTAACAGGGATTTTGGCGGTGCATTCAAATTTTCACAATCCCGAGGCGCATAGCGTGGGTATATGGTTTAAGGCTGAAATTACAGGTGGAGAACTGAGGGCGCAGTCAGACCTGGACAGGGTTGGTTTCTTTGACCTGAAAGACCCGCCTCCCCTGGCCTTTCCAACGGATGAAACGGTAATCAGCAATTTCACGAGATAAAGGGTCAGGTAAATGAAATCACCCCGGGTGCCAGGCGTGCTTCCCCGGGGTGTTCCGTTATTAGCGGATATTTTTGTGTGGTGACATTTGCAGGCCCGCTGCCAGGTGATCCACGAATTGCCGGGCCGTCCGCCCGGAGCGGCCATTGTGCCACATTTCCCAGTGCAGGGCCAGGCGGTGCAATTCATTCTGATCTATTGGCAATTCCAGCCGGGCTGCCAGTCGGTCTACAATATGCAGGTAGCCCTTCTGGTCGGGGGTGGAGAATATCACCGTCAGGCCGAACCGGTCGGCCAGGGAAAGTTTTTCCTGCATGCTGTCCCCCGCATGCACTTCGTCCCCCCGGCGTTCCGAGAAGGTTTCCTTGATCAGGTGATGCCGGTTTGAGGTGACATAAATCAGCACGTTGTCCGGCTTCACTTCCAGACCGCCTTCCAGCACGGCCTTCAGTGTTTTGTATTCCTGTTCTGTTTCCTCAAAGGAAAGATCATCGATGAATATGATAAATTTGTGCCGGTATCCGGCCAGGAGTCTCATGACTACAGGGAGATCGCCCAGATCCGGCTTGGCTAGCTCCACCAGGCGCAGTCCCCGGCCTATATAGGTGTGCGCCAGGGCTTTTACCGTGGAGGATTTGCCCGAGCCCCGGTCACCATAAAGTAGCATATTGCTGGCTGGATAATCCGCGAGGAAGCGTTCCGTGTTTTCCAGAATCAATTCGTGTTCCGCGGACAGCCCGATAAGTTGTTCCAGGCGAATGGGGTCCGGTCTCGAAATGCCTTGCAGGCTGCCGCCTCCGGTCCCCCTTTGCCACCGGAATGATGGGTAGCTGCTAAAAAGCCCGTAACCGAATTGATGGTAATAACCGGCAAGGGGTTCTACCACATCTGACCAGGACTCCGCCCGGAGCAGGAGGTCTTTAATCTCCCGCTGGCGGGTTTGCAGCCAGGCGCCCGAGGTGCCGGCATCAGGCTGAGAGCAGCTGCTAGCCGATTCTTCTGTGCTATTCTTTTCCCATTCCGGCCATGTAAATGGTGTAAAGGGATCGAAAGGGTATTGCCCGCTGCAGGCAAACGGGCTGCCGGGCCCGGGCTGAAGCTCCCCAGGAATTGGGTCTTTGGTGGGTAATATTTTCTCAAACACTTTTTCGGCTGCATGCTTAAACAGTGACGAGCCGAGGGTTGCTAATTCTTGTAGAATAATCAGATCCCTTGCCGCCAACTCCTTTACCTTCCTGCTGATCCCTTTCGGGCCGGCTGTGGCCGCTTGCCGGGTGAAGAAGTTGTCGTCCTCCAGTATTAAATCAGCCATGCATGCGGGCCAGTTGTTTTCCACTGCCAGGGCGCAGAAATTATGATAGCTTTTGATAATTTTTTGTGTGGTGGATTGCCTGTCCGTAAAAGTATGTAGTAGATCCTGCAGCGATAAAAAAACCTCTTTATGCTGGAGGTTTTTGTAGATAATCAGGGAATCTCCCAGCAGGGCCAGCGTTTCCATTTCCTTGTGTGTGTAGTTGTAGTTGCTGTTCATACCAAATTTTTGCTCCCGGTTATTTTTTTGCCCTTATATACTACATCAAAGGCCAGGCTTATTCAATAAGCTCAAGTATTTTATGGGCGTAGAAACGGTAGCCTTGATTTATGTTTACGCCTTTTTTACTTACAGGGAATCAGCGGACTGCATTAACGACCTCGCCGGCTCTGCTGATGTCTAGATTGTGCCATGAAAGGGATAACCCAGGGGAGTTTTTAAATGAGTGAAGTGGTTATTTGAACACGGTTGCGGCCATCCTCCTTGGCCCGGTAAAGGGCCCGGTCAGCCATAGCTATTAGTTTTTCCGGTAATAAGTCAGGATTGGGAGTCAAGGTGGCCACGCCCAGGCTTATGGTGACGTAGCTGCAGGTATCCAGGCACGCACTGGAAATCATTAACGCCTCCACCCCGGCACGCAGTGTTTCGGCAACCACCGCGGCGCCATCGATATCAGTGCCCGGTAAAACAACGACGAACTCTTCGCCTCCGTAACGGGCCACCAGATCCCTATGCCGTTTGATTGAGTTATTCAGGACGGATGCCACATTTTTCAAGCAGTTGTCCCCTTTTAGGTGACCGTACGAGTCGTTATATTTTTTAAAATAATCGATATCGCAAAGAATCAGCGAAAGCTGGGTTGTACTGCGCAGGGCACGGTACCACTCGCGATTGAAATATTCATCAAAAAACCGGCGGTTTGGAATACCTGTCAACCCGTCCAGATAAGACAGACGTTGCAACTCCCTTTCCTCACGCCTGTATTCAGTAATTTTATGTTTAATTTGCTGGTCATATTGCTGTAATTTGTTCTTTGTCTGGTTGGATTCCCGTAGCAGATCCCGGTACGGTTCCTTCAGAGTTGTATTAACTACTATTCTAAACAGCCAGTAGGCGGACACAAGTTTTAAAAAGTGACCAGATATGGCCGTCAGGCTGTCGTCAAACAATAAGAAAAACCGGGAGGCCGCCGTTAATGACAGGAAAGCAAACATTGAGTGAAGCAGGCGGGGGTTAGCCTGCTTATTGTTTTTTATCAGCAGTGGTATGGCTAATGTCAACAACAAAAAAATTAACAAGTTGCTTTCTTTATATAAATAGGGGGATACGGTTCCCGAGGCGAAAAAAAACGGCCAACTCTTCCCAAAATAAATGTCCGCCATGGCCATGGCGGAAACAATCAGGTAAAAACTGAATACCACACCCGGTTTTATTTTTTTGTGTAGAAATACTGGTGCCAGCAGTAGCGACAGGCTTTCCATATATCCGGCTACATTTATGCCCTTTAACTGAAGGTTGGCCGGATTAATGGGCAATAGATCCATTTTGCCCGTAGCGATGGTATGTAAAAATTCGAATCCTGCCACGAAACCGTAGCAGATGCCCAGAAACATAAGGTAGTCATTCCTGGCGATGTGGTAGGTATTCAAAGCCATTATAAAAACACCAAACATAAGGAAAATACGCAGGAATTCCGCCATGCCGTGAAAAAAAAGGTAGTCCGCCCGGGCGATGCAGGCGGCAGGCACGGCAAACAGAATAAACATAATAACGTTATTAACGATTTGACCGGCATCCAAAAAAGAGCCGGTTCTTGGCAGTTCCCTTTCTATGTATCTTTCCCGCATTTTCATTTGGCCTCTCCCGTTCAGATACCCCGGACAAAATTAAAATTATTTTCAACTTTCAACACGTATTAAAAAAATCCTTTAATGTAACATTTTAATCATATATGTAAATATGTGTTAGGTGAGTTCCGGCCAGGCCAGTGGAAAAATAAGAAAGGATTTTAAGATTACTATATAAGGTTTTATTCAATTAAAGGTAGGATGATTAGTATGCCGGCGTTGCCCGCAGAGTGCGCGAGCACCGCGCCTGGCAGGCCAAATTTTAGATAAGAGAAACTGTAAACCAGGCTTGAAAAGAAATAGATCGGGAATACCAGCAGCCCTGGCCTGTGCGCCAGGGTGAAAAGTACCGATATAACAGCAATGGCAGTAAAAATAAGCAATTGCCGAAGTCTTACGGGAATAACTGGAGATGCTGTTACCATTCCGCTTATCCTGCCCAGGAGAACGTGACGGAAGAAAAATTCCTCCAATAACGGTGATGTAATAACAGCCAACACCCTGTATATCCACGCATCTATTGTTGTAGTGCTGACTGGCATTTTTAGCTGATTATAGCCGGGTGTTGCCATAAAACCATGTTTTGCAACCACTGTCAGATAGTATACATTTATAATACTTACTGCAGCCCCGGTAAGAATGCATATTAATACTGTACGGAGGCCAAATTTGTCAGAACCGCCGTCAAAATCTTTGTGTAGAAAAGGGAAAAACGCCACCAGCAGTCCCACCAGAGCTGCCTGGCCCATAAAGAGTTCAAAAGTTGCTTTGTCGTTGACCAGTTTGCTAAATATTAAATAGCAGACGATTATAAAAACATAGAAAAAAAGAAAACGTTCAAAAATTAGCCGATATTTCATCATGCATTTTTACTCATTGAAAACTTCCTCTACGTGTTTTCTCGTAACATTTTATGATAACTTTATTTATTTTACTTTTTTATCCACGTTGTAGATGAAGACAAGTACTTCTGCCACCATACTGTAAAGTTCGGGGGGGATTTCCGAGCCCACGTCCACGTATGAAAGCATGTCCACCAGGGTAGGGTCCTTATGGACCGGCACTTCGTGATCCCGGGCCAGTTCCAGCATGCGCTCGGCCATACGTCCTTTGCCAGACGCTACCACTTTGGGGGCGTCGTCTTTTTTTTCTTCGTAGCGGAGAGCCACTGCCTTTTTAATTTTTTCTTCCTGCTTCAAAATTATGATACCCCTTCCGGGTCCTTTATCTTGCTAACAGTCTGTAAGACTCCGTCCTCGAAGGTCAGGGATCAACACTACACAGTTATATCCAGGGAATGAAGATTAAAACCAGATTCTGCCGGAACAGTAAAGCTGGGCCTCAGGTTGTCGTTGAACTGCCCTACCTTGAAATTGCATTGCTGCAGTTGGTAACCCTGCGCGTCAAGCGACTCCTGCAGTTGAGGCCAGGCTGTGGTGAGCAAATCTGCAATCCATCCTTCCGTGACTTTCCCGCTGGCTGTAACATTTTTTTCCCTGACCTTTAATTCCACCAGCACGGTGCCTATATTATCGGTGTTTAATAGCAGGGCCACTCCGAAATTTTCGGGATCCACAGCTTTGCTACGGTCACCTTCCCTGATTATCCGCAATTGCCCCCATGTTTCCTTGTCCCCGTTCTGAATAAACGGTATGTTAAAATATAAGTAGTTTTGCTGGTTGTATTCTCTGATAAAACTCTGAAAAATCTGCTGGCCGGCCATCTGGCGTTCAATCATCGTTCCTTCCTGCAGCAGTTGCCGGGCCTGGGGCGGGTTACCAGCCTCCTGTACCGCCTTGCGCACCTCCTGCAGCAATTGGCTGAAATTTTCCAGTAATTCGCTAAAAGCCCTGCCCCTGGGCAGTGCTAATCCTGTTAATTGTTTTTTAATGGTCGCAGTCTGGGCCGTATTATTTACGTTTCCTTGCTTGTCAGTGCTAAAGATGCGAGCTGAAGCATCTTCTGCCTGGACGGTGTTTGAGCCGGGTGTAAAAATTTCCTTCTGCATATCTGTGACAGAAGACCTGCTACCCAGTGCAACCGACACTTGCCTAAGGGCTTCTAATAGGACATTATTTTCCGGGATATCTGGTGAAAGAGTATTGCCTGTACGGGTAGCCGTCTGCATTAGCTCCTGCAGCCGGGCCATAATTTGTTTTCCTTCCGGTGAAAGCTTTATTTTTAACAGATCGCCAGGGTTTTGAGCTGGGTCTGTATCCGGTGAAGAATTTAGCGCTGCCGATAGCTTATGCATAAATCCAGCCAGTTTTTGGGTGCCGTCCGGTGAAGCAAAAGAGAAATCCTTTTGGAGAGGTAGTAATATATTGCCGTTTTCCGCTTCCGGCAGGAGGATGCTTTGCAATGCAGTCAGCACCGTCTCCACATTTTTCGCTGTGTCTGCACCCAGCATTACCACCATTTGCCCTGCAATTTGGATAAGTTCGGCCTTAATAGGGATGCCCCGGGACATAAAACCCTGGACTAAGGTATGATTTAGTGGGGTGTCCTCGATATTCGGTTCTCCGTTTATGACCGTTATGCTGTCTTGTGGTGCCAGGGCCCTTTGCAGTGCCGTCAACACAGTCTCCACATTTTCCGCCGTATCCGCACCCAGCATGGGCACCATTTGCCCTGCAATTTGGATAAGTTCGGCCTTAACCGGGATGCCCCGGGATATAAATCCCTGAACTAAGGCCTGGTTCAGCGTGGTGTCCTCAATATCCTGCTGTCCGGTGACACCCGTTAGCCCGGCCTGTGGCAAGGTTGCCTGTTCCGGTCCGGCAGAGGGAAGTTGGGTGGAGATAAGGCTGCGAAGTTGCCCGGCCAGTTTTGCCGGCCCTTCATCCGGTTTCAGCACCAGAGATTGCAGTAAATCCATCACCCGGCGCAGAGAGGTGTTGCCGTCCCCGGACAGGGACAACGGTGCGGTATTTGTTCTGGCTGGGGAGATATTGCCATCGGGCTGCCCCGCAGCATTTTTCCCGCTGAGCATATTCACCAGTTTTGGCAATAGCACGGATAATTGTTGCTCGCTTCCCTGCGGCACGTTTTCCTGCCCGGCCAGGAACGAACGCAGCGCCTCCATAACTCTGGAATCCACAGGAATACCTGTTTTTAGTGAGAGCACTGCTGTCGATATATTCTCCGGCGTGGCGTCCCCCAGTTTTTGCACCATTTTTTCTGCCTGTTTCAGCATATCCGGTCTCAGGGGCAGTTCCTGGGCGACAAACTCACTGATTAAGGCCCGGTTCAGCGTTGTGTCCTGAATGCCCAATTGCCGTATGATGTTTTGAAGCAGCTTATCCTGAACCGCAGGGCCGCTGTCAAGCAACCTGATCTTGTATTGGCCGTCTTTTTGCCCCTCCACCTCAAAGGCAATAGTGGTATTCTCGGGCAGGGCATAGGGTGACTGTACTGTAGCATTTTTGCCGTCAACCTGTACCGTGTACAGATTATCTCCCACCCGGCCGGTTACTTTCCCCTGATATGCCTGGCCCGGTTGCAGGTTCAAATCCCTTTCCGCCGTCTGCTGACCAGTAGTGCTGTAAATCCTGGTCTCCGGCCTCAGGGTTATATCTGTCCAATTAATATTCATTCTTTAATCACCTGTCCTATTTAAAATATTATAACATCCGTGTCGCCTGTAGGTGCGATAAGGTTGATGGTAATAAAAAAACCGTCTGCAGGCATAAACCTGGGATTTGTATAAGTGACTTTATAGATGTTTTCGGTAAGAAAGGCGGCAACCTTTATGCCGTCTGGCTGAGTGCATTGTTTGACGGGATTACCTGTAATTACCGGTAAGGTTGATATATAATGATAGCAAAGAATATAGAGATGCGGTTTAAATAGTAACTACCGGAACGGGAGTGGCAAGATGGCCAATACCATTTACATGATTCACGGCATGATGGGGGGAAGCTGGTGCTGGGATTATTACAAAAAGTTTTTCGAGGCCCGGGGTTATAAGTGCATAACCCCCACGCTTCGCTATCATGATATGAATCCCGGGGATAAACCAGACCCCCGCCTGGGGAAAACCAGCCTGCTGGATTATGTGGAGGACTTGGAAAGGGATATCAAAAAGCTTGACTGCAAACCGATACTCATGGGGCATTCCATGGGCGGGCTGCTGGCCCAGATCCTGGGGGCCAGGGATCTGGGAAAAGCGTTAGTGCTGCTGACTTCTGCGGCGCCATACGGCATATCTTCATTAAAATACTCGGTGCTGAAAAGTTTCATTGGGGTCATGGTAAGGGGCAGGTTTTGGAGAAAGTCGTTCCGCTTCTCCTACGATACCGCTTCTTACGCGGTGATGCACAGGCTGCCCCCGGCAGAGCGGAGAAAAGCCTATGACAGGATGGTTTTTGAGTCGGGGCTGACCGCACTGCAGATAGGGCTGTGGTTTTTGGATATACACCGGGCATCACTGGTGGAGGAGGATAAAATAAAATGTCCCGTATTGGTGGTAGCCGGTTCGGAAGACAGAATAACGCCGGCCCCGGTGGTTAAAAAGGTGGCGGAAAAATACAGGGCGGTTTCCACGTACAAGGAGTTTGAAAACAATGCCCACTGGGTAATCGGTGAGCCCGGCTGGGAGGAAATAGCGGGGTTTGTGGATGGGTGGATGAAAAAGCATTGCTGACCGGTTCCCGTTTAAATACGGGGAGCCGGTTTTTCCTTGCGGTCTGATGGATAGTAAATATTTTTCTTATGCTAGTCAAGTTTTTTGCTTTTAGCATTTAAAAATTGTCGAATATTATCGAATGATTATGTTTGAAAAATGAAGGAAAAAGTAAAAAAATTCGAAATTTGATTGGTAAGCTTGTAAAAGATTGTTTTCTTATCAACTTGACTCTCAAGATGCTACAGTTTCCGAACTAACTCTTACTTCGCTATTAGCCGAAATTGATGAAGAAGATAACAATGCAGGCCATATTTTAGGCAAAACGTTAGCTGCCTATCATAAACGCCAGCAATTTACACCTCAAACAACAGACCAAATTCGTAGTCGAATAAAAGCACTTAAGGATGAGTTTCTTCTGCAACCTAATGTACCATATTGGATGAACAAGGTAGCTATGAAAGCAGGAGTTGATTTTTTTCATGCTTGGCGCCTGTGGTCTGCTTATGATCAACGAGGGGTGGTGTCTGTTGAATCCGGTGCAGATTTAGATGTGGTTGAATGGCTGGGCGTTTTTTTTGAAGTGCTGACTTTGCTTCCTCCCAAAAGAGTAATATCTTATCTTGCAGCTGATGGTATTAAAACCAAGACTGTACTAACGGAATTGCGTGACTGTATTTCTTCGCAAAAAGATTTGGATATAGTTCTATTCCGGATACCTGGCCACTTCTCTGGCAAGAGTTAAAAAGTCTTGTACTTCTTTACATGCAAGGAGCAAGTTATTCCGAAATTGCTCAGAAATATTTAAGTCTATCTGCAGATCAAATTAATAATAAGAGAAGTAAAGGAGATAATCACATCCCTGCCGTGTTTGGATTTATACGTAAAGTAGTTGATCAACTCGCCATTGATGCAGGATGTTTTCTTGCTATTAACGAATTTGCAGTCTATGGTGAGGAAAATTCTGATACAATTCCAGAATCACTTCAGTCGTTACCACTGTGCATTCGAAATGGATGTCATTCATTGGGAACACTTTCTTGGTTTCGATTTGCTTTCAGACAAAGAGTATGTGCTCATGCTCTTGAACAGGCTTTTCCATTGCCAATAAAATTGGCAAGTGATACTGATAGGGCAGTTTGGATTCGTAGGATGCGACGATTATGGCTTTCCGGAGAATACGATTTAGAAATGTATCCACTTTTAAATTACGCAAAAACAATTGTCTATGAGGGAGGAGTAATTTTATAAATAGACAGTTATGCGTACCGGTAAATCATTGCAGGAAAGCTAGTGTAAGTTAGCGAAATAAAAACAGAGATAAAATATTTTCAAGTCAAGTGCTTTTCGGAGGAAAACAATGATCGAGAAAAACTTTGATATACCTTTTATTTCTGATTTGGCCCTTCACGAAAAGCAGATCCAGCAGAATTACCGTCCAATTATCGCCGTACATAAGTGGTTTGCCAGGCGCCCCGGAACTTTGTTCCGGGGGCTTTTGCTGTCTGAATTTTCCGAGGGTAGCTTAAGAGACAATTTTTATAAAGCCCACGACCTTAATGGCATTAAAATAGCCGACCCGTTTATGGGTGGCGGTACGCCTCTTATCGAAGCTAATCGCCTTGGCTGTGATATCGTAGGCTACGACATTAATCCAATGGCTTATTGGATTGTACGCCAGGAAATTGAGCACCTTGATTTAAGAGCTTATCGTGAAGCAGCAGTTGCTTTACAAATCAATTTGGAGAAGGAAGCCGGCTCCTTTTATAAAACCGCTTGCATGAAATGCGGTTCTCCCAACGCCCATGTCAAATATTTCATCTGGGTTAAAACCCTTGAATGTGATGGGTGCGGGGGATCTTTCGATTTGTTTCCCGGTTATTTACTTGCTTTGAACCGGCGTCATCCGAAAAACGTGATCATATGTTCTGTCTGCGGCGAATTAAATGAGGTGGAAGACCGGAAGAATCCAGGGAAATGTCATACTTGTAGCGCAGGTTTAAAACTAAACGGTCAAGCGAATCGCAATCGCTGCGCATGTTCTTACTGCGGTAAGGTTAATACTTACCCCAACGCTATGAATGGTGCGCCTCAACACCGCATGGTAGCGATAGAGTATCACTGCCCAACCTGTAAGCCTAACCATCAAGGTAGATTCTTCAAAAAACCTGACAGGGAGGATTTAGATAAGTACGAGAAAGCTTCCGAGATCTGGGCTCGGTTATTTCCTAGCTTTGTACCTGACGATGAGATACCGCCCGGTGATGAAACTGATCGTCTTCATCGATGGGGATACCGGCGCTACCGCGAAATGTTTAATGATCGTCAATTATTGGGATTGGAGTTAAGCTGCCGCTTTATTGCCGGGCATTCCAATGATAAAATTCGAAATGCGCTGGCAACGAATCTATCCGACCTACTCCGCTATCAGAACATGCTTTGCCGTTACGATACAATGGCCTTGAAATCGTTAGACATATTTTCTGTACATGGTTTTCCGGTAGGACTCGTGCAGTGTGAGTCAAATCTTCTCGGTATCCCGAATGGGTACAGGGGTTCAAATGTGGGAAGTGGTGGTTGGTCAAATATTATCCTGAAATTTGACCGTGCCAAGGCCTATTGCGAAAATCCTTTTGAAATTCGTCATCAAGGTGGGCGCAAAGTGCAGGTAGCAATTAGAGGAGAATGGATCGGAGAGCATCGTGATACTTCCGTTACACCGGAGAGAAGGAATATTGATCTTCATTGTTGCAGTTCAACTTTTTCCGACTTGCCTCCTGCATCTCTTGACGCGGTTATGACTGATCCGCCATATTTTGCCAACGTGCAATACGCTGAATTAATGGACTTTTGCTACGTTTGGTTGCGTCGTTTGGCCAAAGACGCCAGCGGAGTTTTTAATAAATATTCTACAAGGGACGAGAACGAACTAACCGGCAACGTTACAATGGAGCGAGGACTTTCACATTTTACGGAAGGTCTGTCTGCTGTCTTTGTAAAAATGGCGCGTGCGCTAAAACAGGGAGCGCCTATGACCTTTACCTATCACCATAACACAATTGAAGCATATTTACCTGTGGCAGTAGCGGTTCTTGATGCGGGATTGACCTGTTCTGCCTCTATTCCCTGCCCGGCGGAGATGGGAGCTTCTATTCATATTAACGGTACGGGATCATCAGTTATTGATACAGTATTTGTCTGCCGTTCGACCGGATCTGTCTCAAGGCGTACAATTGTAGCTACATCTGAAGAAATAGCCGGATTGGTGCGGAAGGATTTGGAGCTTATTCGGTCCGCGAACGTGAAGCTAACCCGTGGCGATATACGTTGTATTGCTTACGGGCATCTTGTCCGTTTGGCTATATGGAACTTGCGGAAGAGCTGGAATATTGATTTATCTGCTTCAGAAAAGATGAAAGCAGTTGAACGGGCTATAGAAACACTTGGGAGTTGGTCCGGCGTTGAAAGGCATCTACCGGATGATTTCTTAACTGCACCTCCCTATCGAACATCTTTGGCTCGTGAAGAACAAGAGTATTACGGAGGAGAAGAAGATGAAATTTCCTTTTGAAGTGCCTTCTATAGAACTTGAAGCTAACCCAGATCTATACATCTCCGCTGTCTTCTCCTGCCTTGAATCAGAGTTTCTCGTTTTGCCCAAGGGGGATGGGTTTGTTGATTACCCTATGTTTGAGAGGGGGTATGAATCCCTAAAGCAAGCAACAAATGGGTTTCAAAACATCGATGCCGGGCCTGTAACGAAGGCAGCTTTCCAGAACCCAATGATAATTATCATCCTGCGGACAATGCTTGGATTCACTCCACCGGAGTGGGCTTACGTAACAACACAGCGGACAGGTGTTGAAGTGTCTCAGGGGTTTGTTCGAACTCTAGATCGAAACATTCGCATGTCACCTTTGACGGCATTAAGCAGTAGCCGTGTTGCAAAGGAACGTGTGGTAGCGCTGGTGGATACAGCCTGCCAGTTGCTTAATTTACCGGTTCCCGAGGTTGGCCAGGACAAAATTCATCGTTTAGATAAGGCAGATACAAGCGCCGGTCCTGCTGCTATAAGAGCACTGTCAGGCATGGGGGTTCCTTATGCCATGCTTCTATATGAAAGGTTTCTGGGACGTCCTTTTGCCGGACATAGAGATTCTGTTTCGGAATTGGTCGGCGACAGTCTTGAATCGGCCATAGAGGATGTATTGGCTAAAGCGGGTGTAAGCTACAGGAAAACAAAAAGAGCAGAACGGATTGCGGGATTTGACCAGGCGCCGGATTTTATTATCCCCAGTGAGTTTAATCCCCAGGTTGTTATAGAAGCCAAGATTACTGAAGACGACGGTACAGCCCGTGACAAGGTCACACGCGTTCAACACCTTGCTTCAATAAGTTTGATGGGAAGTTCCGAAAACTCACCCAGATTTGAAGTTGTCGCTTGTATTGGCGGACGCGGGTTCGGTGTCCGTCGCGAGGACATGAAAAAACTCTTGCTTGCCACACGGGGAAAGGTGTTTACATTAAAAACACTTGACTCTCTTGTAGAATTTACGCGGTTGCGAGAATTTAAATCGAAATAAGGAAGGTTGATATAGGATAATGTTTGGAAAGACAGTCAGCTATTATTAAAATGATACAGGAAAACATTTACTAATCGGGGCTGAAGGCCGGTGGCGCTTCAGCCTTTATATTTGCCGGTTTGTATTCATAAAGAAGGGATTACAGGGAAACATATGGAAAAACAACAGGTGACAGTATCCTATTAATTCGATGTTCAGGCAACAATATAGGGAAATATACTATATAGATATAGGAATGGGCCAATGGTGTGTATGGACTTGTAGAGTAAAGAGAACCGAAATAATGAGGAGGTTTTTAACATGCGGAAAAGTGGCAGCCTGCCCTCCCGGCAGGAAATCCCCGGCCAGTACAAATGGCAGCTGGAAGATATATATCCCGGAGATGAGGCATGGGAACGGGATTTTGCTGATTTACAGAAGATGACCGGTGAGATTGAGGCGTACCGGGGTAAACTGGGTGATTCCGCCCAAAATTTACTTGATGCCCTGAAGCTGGAGGACCAGATCCAGGAAATTAACGAAAAAGTATACACCTACGCCCGGATGCGGCGGGATGAGGATAACGCCAACCCCGTCTACCAGGCGCTGACGGACCGGGCGGACAGTTTGAGCACCAGGGTGGAGACGGCTCTTTCCTTTACGGTGCCGGAAATACTGGCCATACCCGGGGAGACCCTGGAGCGTTTCCGGCAGGAGGAGCCGGGGCTGGCGCTGTACTCGTTTGCCTTGGAGGAACTGCTGCGTCAAAAGCCCCATGTGCTTACTGCCGCCGAAGAGCAAATCATAGCCCAGTCGGGCGAGGTGATGCAGTCTCCGGCCAATGTTTTCAGGATGCTAAACAATGCGGATATGACCTTTCCCCCGATCCTGGATGACCAGGGAAACGAGGTGGAAGTCACCCACGGCCGTTACACCCAGTTGATGGAAAGTAAAAACCGCCGGGTGCGCAAAGATGCCTTCAACTCTCTGTACAGTTCTTACCGCAAATTGAAAAATACCATCGCCACCACCTACAGCTCCAGTGTAAAAAAGGATGTTTTTTACAGCGGCGTGCGTAAATACAGATCCGCCCTGCAGTCCTCTCTTTTTGGAGACAATATACCGGTGGAGGTTTATGACAATCTGATCCAGACAGTGCGCTGCAACCTGGGCGCCATGCACCGCTACGTAAGTTTGCGCAAGAAAATGCTGCAGTTGGACGAGATTCACATGTATGACCTTTACGTGCCCATGGTCGGGGAGGTAAAGTGGGATATACCCTATGACGAGGCGGTGCGGATGGTCCAGGAGGGATTAGCTCCCCTGGGCAAGGAGTATGCAGAAACCATGTCCGCCGGCATCGGTTCCGGCTGGGTGGATGTGTATGAAAACAGGGGCAAGACCAGCGGCGCGTATTCCTGGGGACCATACGGCGTACATCCTTATATTTTAATGAATTATCAGGACAATTTGAACAACGTTTTCACCCTGGCCCACGAGATGGGGCATGCCATGCACTCCTACTATTCAGACCGGACCCAGCCCTATGTGTATTCCCATTACACCATCTTCACCGCCGAGGTAGCTTCCACGGTGAACGAGTCGCTGCTGATGAATTATTTTCTGGATAAGGTCACCGACCGGGATAAAAAGATGTTTTTGCTAAACCACTATCTGGAACAGTTCCGGGGTACCATTTACCGGCAGACCATGTTCGCGGAATTTGAAAAAATTACCCACCAGAAGGTTGAGGAAGGGGATGCGCTGACCCCGGAACTGCTGGGGAAAATATACCGGCAGTTAAACGTTGACTATTACGGCCCGGAGATGGTGGTGGACGAAGATATAGATCTGGAGTGGGCCCGTATACCTCATTTTTATACCGCTTTCTATGTCTACAAATACGCTACAGGGTTTTCAGCGGCCACGGCCCTGGCTTCCCGGATTATGAAAGAGGGAGAAGCGGCGGTATCCCGATACCTGTCCTTCTTAACCAGAGGGGGCTCGGATTACCCGCTCCATTTATTGAAGGGGGCGGGGGTGGACATGGCCACACCGCAGCCCGTGCAGGAGGCTCTAAGCCTGTTCGGGCAACTCCTGGACCAGATGGAAACGTTGGTGTCAGGAACCTAACTTAGTAACTTTTATTTGGGGTGAGGGGTATGCCGCTTTTTAAATGCAAATACCTCAGTGATGCCGAAATCTGGTCAAGGATTGAAAATATTACCGTTGAGCGCGATCAGGTCAGCCACGCCCTGGCGGAGGCTGGGGCGGAGTCTGATTTGCAAGCCATTGCCGGGCTGGCCAGGCGGCTCAGTGAACTGAACCGCCTTTGTTTTCCTGTTGACAAGTTGAAAGCTCTGTTATCAGATTTGTACGAATTGGAAGAATTACTACAACAGGATATAACGGGGGAAGACGCGGATTTGCAGAAGCTTCACGAAGAATATACAGATGTCTGCTACGGGGCGGCGGGCGGAGTATACCGTCTGCTGCTGGAGGACGGCTATATAGACGAGGAAAAGGAAGACGAAACGGATCTGGAAATACTGAATTTTATCAGCTACGCCGGGCCGGAATATGCCTGGCGGCTGGGCATTAATATAGGCATCGACGTGAATGAGGCCCGGGAACGGCTGGAAAGGCTCATAGGGAAGGGGTTGCTGGAAAAGGTCCAGGGGACAATGCTGGAGGGGTACCACCGGGAGAAGGACTGGGTGAAGCACATGAACCACACCTATTACCGTCTGTCCCGGGAGGGCGAGCTTTTCCTGCGGAATCTACGCAGGGAGAGGCTTTAAGCCATATCCAGGGAATCCAAAGGGACTGTTAACTGTTCGTGTGGAAAATCAAATAAATCTGGGCATTTCATCCATCACTATAATATCTATCACTGCTGGTCGGTCAAGCGCAACAGCCTTTCCAAGCGCGTCCTTTAGCATATCCGGTTCTTCCAACCTAATTCCTTCCGCCCCGCAGGCTTTGGCGATCAAAGCAAAATCAGGCGTTCTAACATCAACCCCAAACGGAATCATGCCTTTCTTTTGCATCCTGTGCTTTTCCAATAAATAATTGCTGTTGTTAAAGATGATTACAACTACCGGTAAAGAATAACGGACAGCAGTAATTATTTCCTGCATAGTCATGATAAAACAGCCGTCACCGGTTAATACTATGACTTTTTTCCCGGGAGAAGCGACCTTAGCGCCTAATCCAATGGGCAATCCGCTTCCCATGCACCGCCAGTAATCAGATATAATTACCTTCTGACTTTTGGCGATGAAACTCCGGTCAAACCAGTGCATAAACTCACCAGAGTCAATAGCGATAACAGCGTCTTCCGGCAGAACATCATTCAATAATGAAACAACTTTTCGTGGGGAAATAGGCTTTCCCGACAAGTTAGCCTCACTCCGGATCATTTCCAGCCGGTTATCATGGTGCTTTTTTATTTCATTTTGCCAGTTAGAATCAGGTATTTTCTTTGATAAACCTTCAAACAACTCCATTAAGATTAGAGCCACATCTCCCGTTAGCGCAAACGCTCTCAAATGATGGGCAATATTTTGAGGGCGGGTATCTATTTGCAATACTGTGACATGAGCCGGTATAAACTTGTGTTCGTAGGGACTGGCCCCGATTAATAGAATACAATCAGACTGTTGTAAAAGAGGCGGGATATGCGCCTCGCCCAGCCCGCCTAAAAGGATATCTTCCGTGTCAGGGAAAATTCCCCTTGCACCCTGGGCCGGGATAATTCCCGCCCCAATTCTACATGCTAACTGGAAAACCGTATCCTTATAAGCAATGGCAGCTTTGCCTGTGATAATAATAGGCTTATGACAATAATCCATGGCTTTTATTGCTTCTGCAATGTTTCCGGAAATACCGGGCGGACAAGGGTAACCCAGGTCAGGAATATTATAATCTTTTACCGGACTTAAAAAAATGTCTTTAGGTACTGAAATATGGCAGGGAACACTGTCTCCTGTGGCTTTTTCAAAAGCTACTTTTAAGGTCTCCGCTGCTGATTCCGGCCTGGTAAGAAGTGTAGTCAAGCCTGTTACCGGAGCAAATAACTGCTGCTGCTCGAAATATTGTTTTGTGTTGGTGGACAGTTTGGAGGTTTCAACCTGCCCCGTGATAATCAGCATGGGTACGCCGTCACGATAAGCATCGGCCACGCCGTTTAACAGATTAATCGCCCCGGGTCCCTCTGTAGCCAAGCAAACGCCCGGCCTGCCCGTCACCCTGGCCTCTCCGCAGGCCATGAAAGAGGCGCCTTGCTCATTGGCCGTGCTGATAAATTTTATCTCTTCCTGTTTTCCCAGGGCATCCATAAAGGGTAAAATGGCATCCCCGGAAACTCCGTAAATGTTTTTAACGCCCCATTGCGCCAATAGCTTTAATAGAAGCTGTGCAACAGTTTGGCCCAAGCTTCAGTCCTCCTGTAATGAAATATTGTTATTTTATGGTGCCCCAATTAATATCTTTAATTTCATGCAAAAATTAGAAAGAATTAATTTATTGGATATTATTTATCAATGCCGGTAATTACTAAATTAAATATATTTTGGAATGTCAGGAGGTTTGTATATGTGGGACGGTTGGCCGATAACCCGGGTTATTTTACTGTTTACCGGGATTGCTTTGCTGATGATATCTCTGCAAGTAACCCTTTTTCACTACCGCCAGAATTTCAGGCACTGGGCCATGTATGGCCCGGTGGTGGGAGGGCCTGTGCTTGGGCTTTTATCCATACTTTTAGTTTTTTATAACGCGCCGGCGTTGCGTAGCGTGCTATTGGTTTTATTATACGCCGGGGTGGTTTTAGGGATAACCGGTTCTGCCCTGCATATCAATGGCATTGGTCAGCGTGTTGGCGGCTACGAGCAATCGCAAAATTATCTAATCGGCCCGCCACTTACTCTGCCCATGATGGTTGCAGCCATGAGCATACTGGGTTTGATTGCCCTGTACTGGAGGTAAAACAATGCAGGAAAACAGGACAAGGTACCCGTCCTATGATGTGCTAAATGAAAAAGATCAATGGGATGAACATACCCGTGAGATTGTTATAAAGCGCCTGGGTCCGTTCCCTAAAAATAAGTTTCTGAAAGAACATGAAGCAGAAATGATTTATGCCATAGCCAGGCATGTTGTATACGACCAGCGTAAGGAAATACTGGATTACGTTGTCCACCACCTGGATAATACACTTTCTTCCCCCATGGGAGAAAATCAGCGCAAGGTGGGTACACCGGAGCAAAAAATTCTTGTGCGCCGGGGATTAAAAGCTACCGATAATCTGGCAAAAGAACAATATGGAGCCCCCTTTCTTAAAATTGATGTTCAACAGCAGTTCTCCATTCTGGATGATCTTGCCCGGGGAAAGGCCATGACGTCGGAAGATTGGCAGGGTATACCCCAAAAAGAGTTTTTTAAAAAGCTGGCTACTGAAATAGTAAACGCCTACTATTCACACCCGACTGTCTGGTCGGAAATAGGATACGGCGGTCCTGCGTATCCCCGTGGATATGTGCGCGTGGAAATGGGACTTACCGATCCCTGGGAGGCGAAGCGCGATGCCAAAGAGTCATGATTTTGTGAAACATAACTGTGACCACTACGACGGCCATTGTTATGACCACCTGGATAAAAGAAAATACGGTGACGAGGCGGATATTTGTATAGTAGGCGCGGGGGCGGCCGGTGGAGTACTGGCTTACGGGTTGAGTCGGGCCGGTTTTAAAGTGGTGGCTATTGAGGCGGGGCCTTTTTGGAATCCTCAAACCGACTTCGCCAGTGATGAGTTATCCATGCAGAGCCTGGCCTGGAATGATACCCGTCTGGTGGCAGGCAACGACCCCCTGGCCATGGGACACAACAATTCCGGCCGGGGTGTGGGCGGCGGTACTGTACATTTTACCGGTGTGTTTTACCGTTTTCACGAAAGTGACTTTAAAGTTAAAACCCTGGACGGAGTGGCGGATGACTGGCCCATTACTTATCAGGATCTCGATCCCTATTATGAAAAAATAGAAAGGGATATAGCAGTATCCGGTCCTAAACACTTTCCCTGGGGACCATTTCAGGGGCCATATCCGTATCCGGAAAGGGAGCCCATCAGTGCCAACGCCGAGGTTTTCCGCAAAGGCTGTGAGAAACTCGGTATCAGGAGCGTGGTGGCTCCGCTGGCCATTAATTCAGGCCCTTTTGACGGGCGGCCACCTTGCATTAACAGAGGGTTTTGTAACCAGGGCTGCAAGCCCAATGCCAAGTTCAGCACATTGATTCACCATATTCCCAAAGCCATCGGGCAAGGCGCCGAAGTGCTCAGCGACTGTATGGTAACACAGGTTCATGTGGATAAGGCAGGAAAAGTAACCGGCGTTACCTTTGTGCATGATGGCAAGGAATTTTTCCAAAAGGCCAAAATCATCATCCTGGCGGGCTACTGTATCGAAACTCCAAGGCTTTTGATGCATTCGGCCTGTCCCCTGTTTCCCAACGGGCTGGCCAACAGCAGCGGCATGGTAGGCAAGGCTCTGATGACCCACAGTGGGCATGACGTTTACTGCAAGTTCCACGATGAGGTGCGCATATACAAGGGAACCCCTGTGCTTGCGGCGACCCAGGAATTTTATGAAACCGATTTATCCAGGGGGTTCGTAAGGGGCTATACGTTAAACGCTCACGGCTCCAGACCTCTGGGCCTGGCTAAGAACCTGGTTTCCAAAGCGGGCAACTGGGGAGAAAAACTTTATGACATCATGCGGGATTTCAATTTTTATGCGCAGGTTACTCTGGTGGGAGAGGTGCTGCCCAGTTTAAATAATAGTGTAACGTTAAGTGATGAAAAGGATGAATACGGGATGCCCCGGCCTCTGGTAACCTTTAGTTACGGTGAGAACGACAATAAATTAATAGCGCACGGTGTTGGGAAAGCGCAGGAAATACTGGAAGCAATAGGCGGTGAGCCTGCTTTTGTCATCCCTGATACCGGTCATCTGTTGGGTGCCTGCCGGATGGGAAATGACCCGTCCAACTCCGTGGTGGATGGATTTTGCCGCAGTCATGATATCCCCAACCTTTATATCTGTAGCGCCAGCGTTTTCGTGACTTCCGGCGGGGGTAATCCAACGGAAACGGTCATGGCCATAGCGGCAAGAACTGCGGATTATATCGTAGAAGAAGCCCGTAAAAATAGTTATTAAGAGGGGTGGCAAATATTCCGTTATTAATGCAAATCTATTGTTTAAGAGCGGGATTACCGTTCAATTCAGTTTCTTTTGCGCCGGAAAGGAGATGCAGCGTCCTTTAATAGGGCTGCGTATTTTCGGCACCCAGGGCATGATTTACCTGGAATTTTTTATTTCCAGTTAGAATCAGGTTTTTTTCTGATAACCCTCAAGCAACTCGTTTAAAATCGGAGCAACATCTCCCGTTAGGCGGACAAGGGTAACCCAGGTCAGGAATATTATAATCATTTGCCGGACTTAACAAGTTGTCTTCAACCTCTTCATGGTGATTTGCCTCAAGTATCTTTCTCTTGACAGCATTTTACACGTTAGAGAATTCTATTTTGAATATATTGCATATTGTTAACATATTAGTTATTTAAGTATGGAAATTTCATGGCTAATAAACTCCTAAACTAGGGATATGGGAATATGAATAATATATTTTATAAAATTAAGGAATTATTTTCCCGTAGATCCAGGTTAGATGAAATCGTTAATAATATTCAGCAATTAGAAAACAAAGTTGAAGAATTAAAAAACAAACTGGTGGAAAAAGAAGTTATCACAATAGAGAGAATTATTATTGAAAAACTACACTGTGAAAAAGTAGAAACCAACTATAAAATCGATTCTATTGTTAATGAAAACCTTTCCGGCACTATGAATGTCGGCAATATTTATCCATGTTCAAATATTGGCTCCCAACTGGCAAATTGTGAGAAAAAATCCGGCTCACAAAAGACTGAAAAGCCTAAGATTAGTATTCATTATGAATAATTTTCTGTTGTTATATTATTCCATCTGTTTTGTCAACCAAATCGTTATCCCATAAATCAATACTGTTTGAAAAATCCTTGCTCAAATCAGGATGGCTTTGTAAAATTATAATTCCGTCACCCATGTTCATCGAATTATCCCCGGCTGAAATTCTAAAATTATATTTATTGGTATTAATTACTACGGCTCCGGAATTTATATTTGAACCATTATTAATGGACGATATCTTAATTACTGGAAAAAAAAGGGGCATCAAAGATCCCTCCTGAAAATTTATATGCAATATAAAATAATATATATTATATTTTTTCCTTGCAAATGTGAACAAATACTTTTGATGATACGCACTAATTCAAATCACTAATAATAGAATATTTTACAATGGATTTTTGCATAGGAGCTGATATTCATGGACGGGCTGGAAAGGATAATACCTTACATAATTTCGTTGCAAAATCAGCTAAACAATTCTAGTGTCGAAAGATTGCAAAACACTGATTTAACAAAGCTATTAGAAATTGCTGAAAATTTCAGGTATTCTGTACCTGTAATGACAGTTGATACCATTAATGATGAGGTTATAGTTACAGGAACAATCCCAATGATATTAAAACCCGAAGATGTTTCTATAAAACTGAACAACGGAGTAATACTCCATATTGAGTGTCTTTGGCATAAAAGTATAAAAGATAAAAGGATTGCACCAGAGCCGCAAAGATTTAAGAAAAGAATTGAGCTTCCATTTTGTGTAGATCCAGTTACTGTTAAAGCTACATATCAGAATAGAAAGCTGCAAATATCCGCAAAAAAACTTTCTGAAGAAAGACTAACCAATGTAAAGGTAAAGTTTCTAGACTAGGAGGCCGTCCGGCCTCTGGAAGATTCTTCAATTAGGTGGTAATAAATGGCGCAAATTGTAATTGGCAGTTTAAAGATAAATTGTATTCATTCAGGTGCAGTCCTTAACATAGGGGACATAATCTTTAATATGCCATCAAATAAAATTGAACTGTCTGCTGGTAATAATTCTTTTTCATCAGGTGATGGATTAACTATAATTGATCAAGAAGAACAATCAACTTCTAACGATGGCAAAACTTAATGATTAACTAATATGTGATGAAACTAATCGAAGTGTTATCAATTGGTGTACGGGTGGCAAAGCCAGGGTAGTGCCGCGCCAAATCATAACAGATGTTATTTTATTCCATAGTATGCGACTGAAAATGAATTTGATAATATGTCGTAAAAATTATCTTTTATATTTGATTATGCAAATCTGTTCAATCTGTAATAATTGAAACCTTTCTTTGAAAAAATAATAAAAAAGAAGGGTGGTTATAAGTTTGCAGCATATGAACATGTTCTACCAGCCGAACCAGTTTCAGCAGCAACAGCAGGTAATGCCGGAACCGCCGAGGGTGATTTCCACCAAAGATCACCTTTATCTGAAAGATGCACTGTCCTGGGAACTGACCGCCATGAAGAAATGTTTTCACTTTGCCAGGGAAGCCATGGACCCGGAAATTCAAATGGTCCTGGACAGGACGGGGCAAATGCATCTGAAACACTATCTGGTAATTTTAAATCACGTTAATCCGGCCAATTCGGCCAACCGCCTGGGAGGTGTAGGACAATAATGCAACAGCAAAATAAGATACAGAACCCTCAGTCCGGGCTATCGCCGCAGGTAAAAGGCCCGCAGATGAACGATAGGGATATGGTGAACGAAACACTGGCCGGCCTGAAGTATATTACAGATAATCTCAACGTTTTTACCAGGGAGGCCAGTCATCAGGCATTGCACAGGGACGTCGCGAATATGTTGCTGGAGACTCACGGGCAGACCAGGGAGGTATTCAACCTCATGTTCAGGAAGGGTTGGTATACCCTGGAGCCGGAAGATGCGCCAAAACTGCAGCAGACACACCAGCAGTTTATAAATTATCAGACCCAGTTCCCCTATAATCCCGGCTTTATGCAGTAAGCACGGGTTGTAAACGGGTCGAGGCGGCGGGCTGCTTTCATTCATCAGAATGGAATGGCAGTCCGCCTTTTGTTTGTTATTCTAAAACGAATATTGTGAAATAGCCCGGAAAAACCGGGAAGAAGATTCACCGGACTGCTGGTGCCCTGCCGGACTTTCTCTGGTAATATATAGAAACGTGAAGGAAATTGGGGGACTCAGGAAGAAGAATGTCGTGAACAACTATAAAGTCCATGTGGAAAGAGGAGTGACAGAATTGTTCAAGTCAGGTAAATTGTTGTTTTTGTTCTTAATGCTTGCTGCTGGTTTAGTGCTGGGTGGCTGCGGCGGCAGCGAGCCAGCCAAAATCAAGCTGGGCATGCTGCCCATAGCGGATAACCTGCCCTTCTGGGTGGCGGAACAAAAGGGGTATTTTAAAGACGCAGGATTAAATGTGGAATTAATTGATTTTCCCAGCGCTTTGGAAAGGGACAGCGCCTTCGTGGCCAAACAAATTGATGCCGGTGTGGGGGATTTGCTGGCGGTGGCGGCTATGAACAATTCCGGCACCGGGGTAAAGGCAGTAGCCATTGCTCAGGGCATTAAGCCGGGAGAAAACCGGTTCGCCGTGCTGTCGTCACCCAAATCCGGGATAACCACCGTGGAGCAGCTGAAAAATCAGCCTATCGCCATGTCTTTAAATTCCATAAATGAATATATTACAGACAGGCTGCTGACAGGCGGCGGGCTGAAGACGGAGGAAATAAAAAAGACAGCCATACCCAAACTTCCCGTACGTATGGAAGCGCTGATGAAAGGCACGGTAAAGGCGGCTACCCTGCCCGATCCTATGGCTACTCTGGCGGAAATGGGTGGTGCTCACTTGATTGTTGACAACTCCCAAAACACCGTGGCTCAGACGGTGGTTATCGTACGACAGGAAACACTGGACAGCAATCTGCCTGCCGTGAAAAAGTTGATGAAGGCCTATACCAGGGCGGTTTCCGATATACAGGCCGATGCCGGCAAATACAACGACATACTTATACAAAAGGCCCGGGTGCCGAAAGATCTGCTGACCGGCGGGGAAAGCAGTCTGAGGTTCCATTTTTCGCAGCCTGAACTGCCCACTGAAGGGGATGTGGATATGGTGGTGCAGTGGATGACCCAACACAATCTGCTGAAAAGCAAACTGTCCTACCGGGACTTGGTTAACGGGCGGGTATTGGAGAAATGATCAGCGACGCCGCTGATAATAATATGGTAAGTGTTGCCGGGCTTTCACTTTATTACGGTCAGGGGGAAGGCAGGGTACAGGCCTTGCGTGACGTTTCCTTCGCCATTCCCCGGGGGAGCACCTGCGCCATCATAGGCCCTTCGGGCTCGGGAAAATCAACCCTGCTTTACGTGCTGTCGGGGCTGCTGCTGGATTTTTCCGGTGAGGTGCTGGTGGATGGTGCCGGGGTTGGCCGGGGCCGGCGGCAAACGGCCCTTATTTTACAGGATTATGGGCTGCTGCCATGGAAAAAAGTATGGGACAATGCTACACTGGGTCTGGATATAAGACGCGTCCCGGCGGGGGAAAAACAGTCAAAAACAGCTTCAATTCTGAAAGAGCTGGGTCTGTGGGAGATGAGGGACAGGTATCCTGCGCAGCTCAGCGGGGGACAGCGCCAGCGGATCGGCATAGCCCGGGCACTGGCTCTGGATCCGGACCTGCTGCTGATGGACGAGCCGTTTTCCTCCCTGGACGCACTTACCAGGGAGGCGCTGCAGAAGCAACTGCTGCACATCTGGCTGAAGGACCGGATTACTATTGTCCTGGTCACTCACAGCATTGAGGAAGCCATTTTCCTGGGGCAGAAGATTATTGTTTTTTCCGCCCATCCCGGGCGGGTGGTGGAAATTGTGGACAATCCCAGGGCAGGCCAGCCAGATTACCGCAAAACCAGGGATTTTTATGAGATGGCCACCAGGGTACGGGAGCTACTGGAACATTGATCAGGAAAAGCGAGACCGCTAAAGGCAAATTAATCACAACCGTTCTTTCCGTACTGAGCCTTTTGCTCATATGGCAGTTGCTGTCGGAAGCCCTAAGGCTGCCTGCCTTGCCAGGACCGATACCCTCATTCAGGGCATTTGGGGCGGAAATGAGAAACACCCTGGGTTTTCATTTGTATGTCAGCACCTACAGGGTATTGGCAAGCTTGGCCATTTCCCTTCTGCTGGCTGTTCCCCTGGGTATGGTGCTAGGCCGGGAGGGAAAAATAGACCGCTATTTCGCACCGCTCATTTATCTTATATATCCTATTCCCAAAATTGTATTTCTGCCGGTGCTGATGGTGCTGGTTGGTTTACAGGATCTCTCAAAGATTACCCTTATTGTACTGGTGGTGTTCTTTCAGATTCTGGTTACCACCAGGGACTCGTCCCGGGGCATTAGCGGTGAACTTGTTAACTCCGTGCTTTCCCTGGGCGCTTCCCGGCTGGACATATACAGGCATGTGGTCTGGCCGGCGGTTATTCCGGACGTGCTCACCTCCCTGCGCATAGCCTCGGGCACAGCAATCGCCGTGCTGTTTTTTGCCGAAACAGTGGCCAGCCAGGAGGGTCTGGGCTATTATTTGCTTGACGCCTGGTCCAGAATGGCCTATGAAGATATGTTTGCCGGAATTATCGCCATGGGACTGCTTGGCTTTGTAATTTATGTGGGGCTTGATTATCTGGAGCGCAGGGTGTGTCTGTGGAAATGACTTGTTGTAAGATAATTTGTCTGGGTATGACACAGCTGGGGGCTTTATGGACAACCTCTGGAACCATTTTTAAGGGATAACAAGATTTTTTAACTTACCCGCCGGGAAGTCCCCCACCCTGAGTCTTCCTTACTCACGAAGTAAGAGCGACGAAGGGTGGGGTAGTTCACGATTTTGACCATTCAAATTCAGTAATGGCGTAATGAAAATAATAGGTGTATCCCCATCGATTCTATTTGCAATATTTCCCTGGCAAGGCAAGAACCGTCCCTACTTGCCCCTTGCCCCGCTTGCCCCGCTTGCCCCGGTGGGTATGCTCCCGGAACAGCTGGTGGAATAATTGGACTAACGTTGATGGGGAATGTATTAATTGATTAGGAAAAGGCTCAGGAGCGACATTAATGCCGCCCCTAGCCTTTTATGACAAGCCTGGGTGATTATTTTATTTAAATCACCATATGTTGTTGCTATGCGCCATGATAGCCCGGGGCTATCCGCCCGCTAAATTAGCGTTTTTCAGGCGCTTTTCTCCATCTCAGTGCTTGCAGAGGGGCAGTTGTCAAAGCTGAGCGCTTTTTTAGGGCAGACGGCCACGCAGGAGGAGCATTTGATACAGTCGTTGTCGCCCATTACGGCGTCGCTCTTATATTTATACGGCTCTAGCTGCATGGGGCAGGTCTTTGCGCAGAGGCGGCAGTTTACGCAGTTGCTGCTAATCTGAAGCTGGTTTTTACCGCCGGCAAGCATATGTCCGAGAGTGCCCATGGGGCAGATATGACACCATACCCGTGGCTGAATGAATATGCCCAGCAGGATGCCCGCTGCTGTGGTTACCGTAAGTATTCTTACCAGGGCCAGGCCCATTGCTTCCAGGTCGCCCCAGGCCAGGTACCACTGGGTTCCCATCATGGTCAGAATAAGGCCCAGCATGAACAGGCGGGTATATTTGTGGCGGAAAAAAGCCGGTATTTTTTTATTCATACTGATTGGTTTAGTAAACAGATCAAAGAAACTTCCCCTGGGACACATCCAGTCGCACCACGCCCTGCCCCTGAAGGCGGCTATGCCCATCGACCCAATCATACAGGTCAGCAGCAGAAATCCCAACAGCGGGTAAAACCATCCGCCCACCGTCACCAGGGGCAGCCCGATCCAGGTAAGCATCTGCAATTTTGATCTTTTTTCTTTAAGTATTTTTTTCATGGTGAAACTCCCCTTTGTTATCCTTTTATAATCTCTTAATTATTCTCATTAAATTAGTATAGCGAATTCGTGGGTTAAAAAATATAACCACCTGCCTTTCTTTTCCCTTTTGGGATGCCGGAGCCAAATTGTAAATCGTTCCAGCAGGTTTTGATACCCCATAGGGTATGTAATTAATTTATTGCATGGACAAGATACTTGTCAACTAAAAAATTACGAAAATACATATTGACTTGATGGTCCCCCTGTGTTAATTTTATATTGAATAAATACCCCTTCGGGTAGAGGTATAAAATATAATATGCCGGTAGATGTTAGTAGGACTGAGTTTATGTTGCAGAAGGCCGATATGTATACCCCGGCATGGTATAGTATAGCTGCCGGGGGTACAACACGGAGACTGAGAAATTAAAAATGTAGGAGGAATTATTATTATGACAATTGACGAACTGAAGAACGTTAAAGTAGACAAAGTGGTGGACGCCAGGGGTACATCGTGTCCGGGCCCCATACTGGCCGCCAAGAAGGCCATTGCCGAAGTGGGAAAAGGCCAGGTAATGGAAGTTCTGGCTTCGGATACCGGCACCCAGAAAGATATTCCGGCCTGGTGCAAAAAGACGGGTCATGAATTCCTCGGATTGATTGATGATGCCGGTACTTTCAAGCTATATGTCAAGAGGGCGAAATAAAATGACTGCTACAAATAATGAAAGCAAGGATTATGCACCGAAGATCCTTGCTTTCTCCACAAACAACATATCTGACCCGGGCATCGATTTAGCCGGTAGTTCCCATATGCACTACCCCACCAGTGCTATGGTTTTCAGTATGCCATGTACCAGCGGGATCAAGCCCGAGTGGATACTTTACGCCATGGAAAAAGGCTTTGACGGAGTGTTCATAGCCTCGGACGGCGAGGAGTGCGCCTATCTGCCGGACTGTGCCGAAAGGTCGGCCAAAATAGCTGAAGAGGCGCAGGAATTGCTGAGAGAAAAAGGCTATGAACCCAAGCGGCTCAGAATGTCCGCCATCTGCTCAGTATGCGCCGAGCCATTTACCAACCAGATTAAGGATTTTTACAACATGCTAAAAAATTTAGGACCTGCCAGGAAGGGATAGCGATATGGATTACGATATGCTTGTTGTTGGTAGCGGTATCGGGGGCATGGAATCGGCCCTCAAGCTTGGCGACATGGGCTATAAGGTGCTCATGGTGGAGAAGGAGCCCAGCGTCGGCGGAAAAATGATTCTGCTTAGCAAGGTATTCCCAACTCTGGACTGCGCCAGCTGTATATCAACGCCCAAAATGGCCGCCTCTATCCATCACCCCAATGTTACAGCCATGGTCTATTCCGAGGTGGAACAGATTGAGAAAAAGGCAGAGGGCAAGTTCCAGATAAAAATAAGAAAGAAGCCCACCTTTGTAAATTCCAGCACCTGCACCGGCTGCCGCCAGTGCGAAATGGTTTGCAATGTGGCCGTTCCGGACCAGTATAATTCCGACATGGTATCCAGGAGGGCGGCCTATATCGCCTTTCCCCAGGCCGTTCCCAAAAAGGCGGTCATTGAAAAACAGGGGTCCTCACCTTGCTACCATACCTGTCCGGCGGGTATTAAGGCCCATGGCTACATTGCCCTGGTGAGGGCTGGGAAATATGAGGAAGCCTATGAGCTGGTGCAGGAAACAACTCCCCTGGTGGGCAGCCTGGGCCGGGCCTGCTACGCCCCCTGCGAAGGAGAGTGCTCCAGGTATGAAATAGAGGGCTCCCTGCCTATCAGGAAATTGAAAAGGTTTATCGCGGATAAATATTATGCCGGGAATGCCGAACCCAAAGCAGTTGTTCGGGTCGAACCGAACGGCAAAAAGGTTGCCATAGCCGGCTCCGGCCCGGCGGGGCTCACTGCCGCCTTCCATCTGGCCCGGCAGGGTTACGGGGTGAAAATATTTGAGGCCGAAAAACAGCCGGGGGGCATGCTCAGGCTGGCCATACCTTCATTCCGCCTGCCCAGGGAGGTAGTGGAAAGGGATATTAAAAATGTAACCGTCCTGGGCGTGGAAATAGAAACCGGTGTAAGGGTTGAAAATATCGGTGATTTGCAACAACAGGGCTTTGACGCCGTATTCCTGGCCACCGGCACCCAGGGCACCAGAAAAATGAATGTGGACGGGGAAGACCTGGATGGCGTGGTATCGTCACTGGAATTCCTGCGGAATGTCAACCTCGGTAAAGAGCTGTCCCTTAAGGATAAAACGGTTATAGTGGTGGGTGGGGGCAACGTGGCCATTGATTCCGCCCGGGTTGCCGTAAGGCTGGGAGCTAAAAAGGTGATTGTCCAGTACAGGAGGAGCAGGGAGGAAATGCCTGCCCACCACTGGGAAATCGAAGGCGCCGAAAAAGAGGGCGTGGAATTTCAATATCTTACCGCGCCGGTAAAATTCAATGGCAAGGGTGGTAAACTGGCCGGAGCCGTCAGCATCAGGATGGAGCTTGGCGGTGCCGATGCCGGTGGCAGGAGAAAGCCCGTGCCCGTGGAGGGCTCGGACTATGTTACAAAAGCTGATATGGTCATTATTGCCGTGGGCCTTGCTCCGGATACCAAAAATTTCGGTAGTACCATTAAATTAAATATGAATGAAACCATTAGTGTCGATCCGGAAACCCTGCAGACAGACATTCCCTATGTTTTTGCCGGGGGGGACGTGGTAACAGGATCCTCCATGATTGTAAACGCCGTAGGCCAGGGTAGAAGGGCTGCTTTCTTCATCAACCGTTATCTGACCGGTCAGGATTTAAAAGGCGAGGAATACGATTACAGATTGCCCGCAGTGGATAAACAACAGGTTATTGACAGGCAGCAACAATACAGTGTACTGCCACCGGTGGAAAATAAAGAGGTATGGCATGAAAAGGTAAGTGACTTCAGGGAAATAGAACCTCCCCTCACCGAGGAGGAGGCCAGGTACAGCGCCGGGAGATGCCTGGATTGCGGGGTCTGCTCTGAATGCAGCCAGTGCATCAGTGAATGTCCTGCCAACGCCATCGACATGTCCATGAAGGAAGAAAAACTGGAAGTGGAAGTAAACTCGGTGATTGTTTCCACCGGCTTCAAACTCTTCCCGGCGGACGCCAAGCCCCAGTACGGTTATGGAAAACATAAAAATGTCATCACCGGTATGCAAATGGATAGGCTGCTGGCGCCCACCCGGCCATATAACACAGTGCTCCGTCCCGGAGACGGCAAGGTGCCGGACAATATCGCCTATATACTCTGCACCGGCTCCAGGGACCAGACGGTAAACAATCAGCTTTGCTCCAGGGTGTGCTGCATGTACTCGGTGAAACAGAATCAGCTAATTATGGGCGCCCTGCCCCTGGCGGACGTGACCGTATATTATATCGACATCAGGGCCTTCAGCAAGGGCTATGACGAGTTTTACGAGCAGGCCAGGGGCATGGGGGCGAATTTTGTCAAGGGACGGGTGGCCAGGGTAGAAGAAGTGGAAGACGGTAACCTTGCCCTATATTACGAAGATATTGATAACGGAGGCAAGGTAACCAGGGCTGAGCACGACCTGGTGGTCCTTTCGGTGGGCCTGTTGCCAAACACCGAGGTGTTCGACTTTTTTGCCGGGGAGCAACTGGAGGCGGACGAATTCCAATTTGTCAGGGAAGTTGACGAGGATATTAACCCTGGCAGGACCAGCATAGAGGGCGTGTTTGTGGCTGGTACCGCCTCCGGCGCCAGGGACATTCCCGATTCCATACTCCATGCTGGCTCGGCTGCGGCCCAGGCGGCAGCCTATGTGGAAAGGACAAGGATGCAACAATGAGCGACAGGAGAATAGGAGTTTATATTTGTCACTGCGGCGGCAACATCTCCGACTATGTGGATGTCGACAGAGTAAGGAAGGCTGTGGAGGGCGAAGGGGGCGTGGCGGTGGCCAAAACGGCCATGTTCGCCTGCTCCGATGCCACCCAGCAGGAGATGGCCAGCGATATTCAGGAACAGCATCTGGATGGTCTGGTGGTGGCTTCCTGCTCACCTAAGCTGCATCTGCACACCTTCAGGGATGTTGCCAGGAGGGCGGGGCTTAACCCCTTCCAGTATACCCAGGTGAATGTCCGGGAGCAGTGTTCCTGGGCGCACACCGATGACCGCGAAGGGGCAACGGATAAGGCCATCCGGCTGGTCAGGGGCGCCATTGCCAGAACAGCACTCACCGAGCCGCTGGAGCCCATTATTATCGAAACTGTGCCCCGGGTGTTGGTGGTGGGCGCCGGCATAAGCGGCCTCAGGGCTGCCATCGGGCTGGCTGATTTGGGCATATCCGTATATCTGGTGGAAAAATCCCCACTGGCGGGGGGCTGGATCGGCAAGCTGGGCAAGATGTATCCCCATGGCAAAGACGGCAAATCTTTAATTGCCCAACTTATTAATGAGCTAAAAAAGCGGGAAAACATAACCCTCTATACCAATGCGGAAATTGCGGAGAAATCCGGCAGTATAGGCAACTTTGACGTAAACCTCAGGGTGCGGGGCCAGGAAGACACCACCATCAGCGTAAACGTGGGTTCCATCATCGTGGCTACGGGGTTTGACGCTTATCAGCCGGAGGAGGAGGAATTCGGCTTTGGGCTGGACGGGGTGCTGACCCTGCCCCAATTCAAAGAACTGCTGGACTCCTCTGCCGGCAGGCCGGTATTCAACGGCAGGGAGATTAAAAATGTAGCTTACATTTACTGCGTGGGCAGCAGGCAGCAGCCGGAGGTGGAAAACGCCAACCGGTACTGCTCCCGCTACTGCTGCAATGCGGCGGTACACGCTTCCATCATAGCTCTGGAGAAAAATCCCGGAATGCACCAGTACCACCTTTACCGGGATATGAGAACCTACGGTAAATTTGAATTAATGTACAGCCAGGCCAGGGAAATGGGCTCGTATTTTCTCAAATTTGCCGATGACGGGCCACCGGTGGTGGAAAGAGGTTACGATGGAAAACTGCAGGTAAGTTTAAAAGACCTCCTGACCTTTGGTGAAGAGATTGAGATAAAGGCTGATGTGGTGGTTCTGGTAACCGGCATGGTGCCCCGGAAAAGTCCGGAATTGGTGGATGTGCTGAAGCTTCCCCTGGGCCGGGACAGATTCTTTAACGAAATACACCCCAAACTCCGGCCGGTGGAAACTATGGTGGACGGCGTCTATATTTGCGGCAGCTGCCAGGGTCCCAAAAATTCCATAGAGAGCGTCGCCTCGGCGCTGTCGGCGGTTACCCAGAGCGCTTCCATATTGAAAAAGGGATATGTGGACCTGGAGCCGCTAATCGCCTCTGTGCATCAGGATCTGTGCAACGGCTGCGGAGAGTGCGTGGCCACCTGTCCCTATGCGGCCATCGAAATGGAGCAGCAGCAGGGCAGGAGCGTGGCCGCCATCAACAGGGCACTGTGCAAGGGCTGCGGCGGCTGTGTCCCTCTCTGCCCGGCCAACGCCATTGACCTCAAAGGATATACCGATGCCCAGGTCAGGTCGATGATTGACGCTTTGCTAAAGGAGACATGCCAAAATGAGTAGCGAAAAAAGGGCTGTCAGGGAAATAGTCCGGGAAGAAATGCTCATGAGGGATAAAATACTGGCCGCGCTGGGAGATGGCCCCCTGACCGTGCCGGAAATAGCGGATGCCCTGGGCTACCCCGCCTACGAAGTTATGTACTGGGTTATGGGCATGCGCAAATACGGTTACGTCTCCGAAAAGGAGCTTACGGACGAGGGCTATTATAAATACGGGGCCGTGGCAAGGGAGGGAGCATAATGGCGCTGGTCAACCCGAATTTTGCTGAAGAGATCGGGAAACCGGAGGCATTCAACGCCTCCGCCTGTATGAACTGCGGGGTGTGCAGCGCGGTTTGCCCCATGGGCATCGAACTCCTGCCACGTAAATTGTTCAGATACGTATTGTTGGGTCTGGAAGACAAGGTGCAGAAAAATAGTGAAACCATTTATTCCTGCTTGTTGTGCAAAATGTGTGAAGCTAACTGTCCGGCCGGGGTGCATATAGCGGAAAATGTCCGCTCTTTAAGATATTACCTCAATAAGAAAGTATATAATTTGTAACTAATCAGGAGTCAGAAGTCAGGAGTCAGGAGTCAGGAGTCAGAATGAGAGAACCGGCAAAAACAACAGGAGTCAACATGAGAGAACAGTTTATCGTCTCGAAATATTCTGAATTCTGACTACTGAATTCTGAATACTGAAATTAAAGGGGAGTCTTGCTATGCCGTTGCCGACAGGTGATACTATAGGAATTTTAGCGGATAATCTAAAAATCAGAAACTCCGTACTGCCCATTTCCGCCGGCAGCGCCACCAGGTGGGCCAGGGGGCTCGGCCTGCCCAGAGGCGGGGAGACTGTTATATACACGGGGCTGATGTACCAGCTCATTCCCTATATAACCAGCATGAACAAGGCCCAGGGCATGATCGAGGACACCCCCTTGGCCGACTTCGCCAGGGTAGGCAGGTTTGTCAACAGGTTTGTCAATATATCCAGCCTGATGGCCATACCACAGTCCGCCATGCAGGAGCGTTTCGACGGCATCCTGGTTAATATCGCCAGGCTGCTGCGGCAGGCCGGGGTGGAACCGGGCTATATGTACGAAGACGATCTGTATTCCGGAGCCCTGGTTTACGACCTGGGTATGGATGATGTGCTGGAGGAACACGCCCGCAAGGTATATAGAAATTTAAAAAATTATGGTGTTAAAAACTTAATTACCGTAGATCCTCACACCACCAATATGCTGAGGTCGGTGTATCCCGCCTTGATCAAAGGGTACGACCTGAACGTAAAAAGCTATATGGAAGTGTTAGCGGAGCGGCATGCCTGGGCGCTGAGGAGCCTGGAGGATGAAGTGGTTATCCATGATTCCTGCGTCTACGCCAGATATGAGAATGTAGTGAACGAACAGAGGACTCTGCTGACAGGTGCCGGTGTAACCGTAAGGGAGCCCGCCGATGCAGGCAGGTTTACCCTGTGCTGCGGCGGCCCCGCCGAGTCACTATATCCTAAAAAGGCCGTGGCCGCGGCGGAGAGAAGGGTGGAGCAGCTAAAAGCAGCCGGGAGCAAAGTGGTCACCATGTGTCCCATCTGCCTGGTAAACCTGCAAAAGGCCGCCCACAACCAGATTAACATAGAGGATATTTCAGTTTACCTGGCCCGGGCCTACTGCCCGGAGTAAGTTGTGCGACAGTTTGCGACAGGGGACGGTTCTCCTCTGTCGCACGAGACTCAGCCTGTTTTATTAAAGAGGATTAATTAAATTGGGAGGGATTAGTGTGGATACCACCAAGAAAACAATCATAGTATTCAGCGGCGATCTGGACAAGGTCATGGCCGCCTTCATCATAGCCAACGGTGCGGCGGCTATGGGCGATGACGTTACCATGTTTTTCACCTTCTGGGGTCTCAACACATTGAGGAAAGCGGAAAAGGTACAGATAAAGACAAAGAAAAGTTTTTTACAGGCCATGTTCGGCTGGATGATGCCCAGGGGGGCCGACAAACTGGGCATATCCAAAATGAACTTCGGCGGCATGGGAGCGCCCATGATGAAAATGGTGATGAAGCAGCAAAATGTTACCAGCCTGCCGGAATTGATCCAGACCGCCAAGGATCAGGGTATCAAGATGATCGCCTGCACCATGTCCATGGACGTAATGGGCATTCGGGAAGAAGAACTCATGGACGGCCTGGAGTACGCCGGTGTGGCCACCTACCTGGGCGAGGCCGACGAAGCTAATGTGAATTTGTTTATATAAAAATAAGTTAATAAGTTAGGTGCCTGGCACCTAACTTATTAACTTATTTCCCGAAATGCGATAGTGGGGATGGTGCTAATGTTTTAAGTGGATATGGAGTTTTAAATTCCATTGTAGTTAGTTCAGCAATTCAACAAAAGCACCATTTGTCACGGTTTTTGCTCCGCAAATAAGGGGTATGCTATTATTGCATCTTTTGCTATGCTTACAGAATTAAAACGGACGCATAAAAGAGCGGGGTGGTTTTAGAAATGGACAGCGCTGGTGGCAATGCAAGCGGGGAGCGCTACGAACTTGCAACCTTTGCCGGAGGGTGTTTCTGGTGCATGGTTGCGCCCTTTGAAGAACTGGAGGGAGTGATAAGCGTGGTATCCGGTTACATGGGGGGACATAAGGAGCAACCCACTTATGAAGAGGTTTGTTCCGGCGCCACGGGCCACTATGAGGTGGTTCAAGTCACCTTTGATCCGGCTGTTTTAACGTATGAAAAGCTGTTGGATGTTTACTGGCGGCAAATTGACCCAACCGATGAGGGGGGACAGTTTTACGACCGGGGAGCGTCCTATCGAACCACGATTTTTTTCCATGATGAACAACAAAAGCAAGAAGCGGAAACATCTAAAAGGAGTCTTATTGCCAGCGGCCGATTTGACAGGCCTGTTGTAACGCAGATTCTTCCGGCTGCTACGTTTTATCCGGCGGAAGAGTATCATCAGGATTACCACAAGAAGAACCCCCTCCATTATACCCGGTATCGCAGGGGTTCGGGACGAGACGCGGTTATCGAAAAGTACTGGGGGGAAGAAAAAGAAAACAAGGCAGAGCAATTGAAAAGGAAGTTGACTAAGCTGCAGTTTGAAGTGACGCAAAAGAATGCTACGGAACCGCCTTTTAATAATGAATACTGGGATAACAAACGTGAAGGCATTTACGTTGATATCGTTACTGGTGAGACGCTTTTCAGTTCTCAAGATAAATTTGACTCAGGATGCGGCTGGCCAAGCTTTACCAGACCGATTCAGCCGGAAAGTATTATTCAGAAGGAAGACTTGAGCCACGGCATGGTTCGAACTGAAGTCCGAAGTCAAGCAGCGGATTCGCATCTCGGCCATGTTTTTGACGACGGGCCGGCCCCGACCGGTTTACGCTACTGTATCAATTCTGCTGCTCTGCGATTTATCCCAAAGGAAGACATTGTTAATGAAGAGTCTAAGGGTTCGGTAGGGGAATAACCCCTTCCGAACCCAAGGCTCACTTATATATCCTCTATATCTTATACAGCTTCGTTTTCCAAATTGGCACCCTTAAATTGGCTGTTGTAAAGATCTGCATAGAAACCATCCTTGTCGAGAAGTTCGTTATGATTGCCCTTTTCGATAACGCTGCCGTTATTCATCACAAGTATCAAGTCTGCGTCCCGAATTGTGGATAGCCTGTGGGCAATGACAAAACTTGTTTTTCCTTTCATCAACGCTAGCATCGCCTTTTGGATAAGCAGCTCGGTTCTTGTGTCAACGTTGCTTGTAGCTTCGTCAAGAATAAGTATGGCAGGATTGGCGAGAATGGCCCGGGCAATCGTCAGAAGCTGCTTTTCGCCCTGCGAAAGGTTAGAGGCTTCCTCATTAATGATTGTATCGTAGCCGTCGGGGAGGGTTCTGATAAAGTGGTCGGCATGAGACGCTTTGGCAGCCCGCACAATTTCTTCCCCGGTGGCACCCTCACGGCTATAGGCTATATTATCCCTTATCGTGCCGTTAAAGAGCCAGGTATCCTGCAGCACCATACCGAAAATAGTGCGTAGATCGCCACGCTTAATATCCCTTATGTCAACGCCGTCCACGGTAATTTTCCCGTCGTTTAACTCGTAGAAACGCATCAGCAGGTTTACAAGGGTGGTTTTGCCCGCTCCGGTTGGGCCTACAATAGCGATGGTCTGTCCCTGTTTGACGTCGATATTCATGTTTTCGATTAGTATGACATCTTCTTTGTAACCGAACTTGACGTTTTGGAATTTGACCTTGCCCCGCGGAAACTGGATTACTTCGGCATCTTTGCTGTCCGGAGTTTCTTCTATTTCGTCCAGGATTTCAAATACACGCTCGGCTGACGCCACCGTAGACTGGATAATGTTGGCTATATTCGCAGTTTGAACGATTGGCCAGGTAAACTGTCTGGAATATTGAATAAATGCCTGGACATCACCAATTTCAATACTCTTTTGCATTACAAAAATACCCCCGACAACACAGACAAACACGTATCCGATATTGCTGATAAAATTCATGAGGGGCATGATCAGACCGGACACGAACTGTGCTTTCCATCCTGCATTGTAAAGTCTTTCGTTAATCTCGTTGAATTTGTCAATGGATTTGTCCTCATGCCCAAAGGCCTTGACGATTTTGTGCCCGGCATACATCTCTTCGACATGGCCATTGAGTTCACCGAGTTCCTTCTGCTGTGCCGAAAAGTATTTTTTTGAGCGTTTGGCAATACCAGCCGTCACAAGAAAAGAAAGGGGCAGGGTTATAGCGGCAATAAGGGTCATTGCAGGGCTTATGGTTAACATCATAAGGACAACGCCGACAATAGTAACTGCGGATGTGATAAGCTGGGTCATGCTTTGCTGCAAGGTGGTGGCAATATTATCAACGTCGTTCGTAACACGGCTCAATATTTCGCCGTGGGTACTTGAGTCGAAGTATTTAAGCGGCAAATGGGCCAGCTTGTCATTGATATCGTTACGCATATCAAAAACAGTTTTCTGGGCGACTCCCGCCATGATAAATTGTTGAATATAGCCAAAAAATGCACTGATAAGATAGAGCCCAACAAGAATAAGAATTATATGCAAGATGTACTTAAAATCCACCTGAGCGCCGGGTACATGCCTTAATTTCATCATGATGCCTTCAAATAAGCTGGTGGTGGCTTTACCCAGTATTTTCGGGCTGACAATACTGAAAAGCGTACTGAGAATGGCCATAAAAAAAACGGCCAGGAGTTGAAATCTACGGGGTTTTAAATAGCCCAGGAGTCTTTTTAGCGTGCCTTTAAAATCCTTTGCTTTTTGTACCGGCATCCCCATTTGTCCCCCCATGGGACCTCTGCCGAATCCCGGGCCGGGACCTCCGGCTGGCCTTTCCCCCGATTTATGTTCTTTATAAGTTTCACTCATGCTATTTCCTCCTCCGATAGCTGTGAGGACACAATCTCACGATATACTGTGCAGGTTTTTAAAAGCTCTTTGTGGTTCCCGATCCCGGCAATTACACCGTCGTCCATGACTAAAATCCTGTCGGCGTCCATCACTGTACTTACCCGATGGGCAACAATCAGCACAGTAGAGTCCTTTATTTCCTTTTTCAGCGCTATACGCAGCCGGGCATCGGTTTTAAAGTCAAGAGCCGAGAAAGTGTCGTCAAAAACGTAGATTTCCGGTTTTCTCACCAAGGCTCGGGCGATGGAAAGACGCTGTTTTTGTCCACCCGAAATATTGGTGCCGCCCTGGGCGATTACGGAATCAAAACCGTCCTTCATGTTAGCAATAAATTCGGTTGCCTGGGCGGTTTCCGCAGCGCGCTTAACTGTTTCATCAGTTGCGTCTTCCTTGCCAAATCTAATGTTGTCTGCGATGGTGCCGGTAAAGAGAACTGCCTTCTGAGGGACAAAACCGATTTTTGCCCTCAGGCTTTCTTGTGACATTTCCCGCACATCCACACCGTTAACCAAAATGCTGCCGCTGTCAATATCGAAAAATCGCGGAATCAGGCTGAGCATCGTCGATTTGCCCGAGCCGGTGCCACCAATAATCGCTATAACCTCACCAGGCCCAGCGCTGAAAGAAATATTGCTGATGGCAGGCTGTTCGGCGCCAGGGTAACTAAAGGTAACATTATTAAACTCCACAAAGCCTTTTTTGCTGTCAGCACGCTTAACTTTTGCTGTGTCCTTTATTTCGGGAGCAGTGCCCAGTACTTCGTTAATTCTTACTGCGGAGGCTTCCGCCCGGGGAATCATGACAAACATCATGGAAACCATAATCAGCGAGAACATAATTTGCATAGCATACTGAATAAATGCCATCATATCGCCTACTTGCATATCTCCATGGTCGATGCGAATACCGCCAAACCAAACTATAGCGATGGTTGTAAAGTTCATCATCAGCATCATAATGGGCATCATAACAGCCATTAGTTTATTTACCTTGATTGCAGTGCAGGTAAGGTCACGGTTGGCTTCGTTAAAACGCTTTTTCTCGTGGTCAAGGCGGTTAAATGCGCGTATTACTCTAATACCGGTAAGATTCTCACGCAAAACGAGATTTAACTTGTCAAGTTTTATCTGCATTGATCTGAAAAGCGGTATACTCTTTTTTACGATTATAAAGATAGCAGCGGCAAGGAGCGGTAGCACAACAATAAAAACCAGTGATAGAGTCGCATCCTTAGATACCGCCATAATAATTCCGCCGATAGCCATCATCGGCGCACTGACCATCATGCGCATAATCATTATCAATACCTGCTGAATCTGGGTTATATCGTTTGTTGTTCTTGTAATGAGAGAGGCGGTACCGATCTTATCAAACTCGTGGAGCGAATAGCTCTCCACCTGCGAGAAAACTCTGCTGCGCAGATTTTTACCAAATCCTGTGGCAGTTTTTGCTGATAAAAAGCTCGCCAAAACTGTGCAGACGGCGCCTCCCGCAGCCACCAGCAGCATTAAACCTCCAACGCTAATAATGTACTGAGTATCTCCCTTGACAATACCGGTGTCAACAATATCTGACAGCAGAGTCGGCAGATACAGTTCAGCCAGGGATTGAAAAAACAGGAGCACCAAAACAGCCGCCACAGAGATGGCGTAGGGCTTTAAAAACCTGAATAATTTAATCATTAACCTGCATCTCCTGTCATGATAAACAATAAGATTCATTTAAAATCCATACGGCAGTTATTTTTATTCTCCCTTGTCCAATAGCTGCCTCAAGATTGTAAGTCCGTCAAGAATTTTTATTTGTTCTTCGGTTGTTGCCTTTTGAAACGCATCCACAATGCCTGAGAACATACGATGTGGCAGCCTGTTATTAAAATGTTCCCTAGCCAGATCAGTTATTATTACTTTTGTAATACGGCGGTCTTGCGGGTCGTAGATGCGCATTGCCAATCCCTTACGTTCCAATCTGTCCACGATTCCCGATACGGTACTATGCGCGAGCCCAACTTTTTGACTCAATTCTTTTACGCTCAGGTCACCGTGTCTAACTAACTGGCCCATAACAATTTTTTGGGGGATTGTAAATCCCCCTTTGGTTGCATCGGACTCCGCACCTTGCCGCATAACCTTCAACAAAACAAACAAATTATCAACCAGTTTCTGAATAAATCGATTATCATTTAACATTAGCTATTCTCCTCGAATATTCGTCGACATGCGACGCGTCGCAATTGAACTTATTTTATTGTTCGCGCCTGTCTCTGTCAAGCTACTTTTAATCTGGCACATCATTCCATAAAGTCTTTCTCTCTCAATGTAATATGGAATATTAATATATTACGTGGGGAACATAAGAAAAAATGTAAAGGGAGTGCTTCGTGATTAAATCAAATGAATTAAGGGATGTTACTGCCGGAGAGCTAAGATCTGTGGATTCAGGTGAGCTTAGGGATATTATGGCGGAGGACCTGGGAAAAATGTACCAGGCAGCAAAAGAAGGCAACGCAGGCAAAAATACTGTCATACCTAAAAGCGACACCCAGCCTGGTCCCGGTTTGGAACACCTGAATGGAAAAGTCGGGGACCCAAATGCCGGGGAGATGCTGGGGGAGTAAGGCAACAACGATACTGTCGGTACGGTTCCTTACAGCACGACCTATGACCAGATCGAAAGAGAGTTGGAAGAACTATGTGAGGCACCGGGAGACCAAGGCTGCGCCGACCAGCTTAAATCCGCCGCACTGGATGGACAATTACTAAAAAACGATGCCTTTTTTTAAAAAGGGCGTTAGATTATTCCTGCTGGTTCTTACCTCTTGCCGTATTGTTATCACCCCATGCCGCTAAGCGCGGCACTTTGTTTTTTCCACCTGGGTTGATCCCATCGCTGAATACAGCATCGCCGACGAGGACGGTGACGGGGTTTGTGAAATTACAGCTATCCAAAGGGTTATCGGCGTATCGCATCCGGACACTATGGCCCTATTAAAAACCACTTATATTCTTGATGGCGGCAAGTATCAAGCCCAAAAACTTTCCCTTTGCACAGAAGCCAATGAAATACTGGAGGAAACCAATTTATAGATTAAATAGAATCACCACCAATTCCGCAAGAGGTAATTATTTCATCTTCTCCGCTGACCTTTATATCAATATCATCTTATGCTGACATAAAAGGCTATTTAACAGGCCTTTTTTTACTTTAAGAATATTTTATTCATTTTTATAAAATTTTTATAAATGCTTTATTGGCAGTTTATAACCTCTTATTATAATGACCTCATTACTAACAGGGAGGTCGATATAATGAATAAAATTAAACTTCTGTATGACGTGGTTACGACCATGAAGGAAAAAGAATTTTTAAAGGGCACCCTAAAAGTGGAAGGCAGCAGGGACAAGGTTAAAATATTCGGCTTTGACAATGACTTTGAAAAGAATCTTGCGGACGGACGGACAAAGGCTAAAGTTTGCCTGGAGCTGGATTGTGAAGGTAAGAAAGTGAAGCATGAAAGCAGCACAGAGTTTGAATTGCCAGGTTTCCAGGGGCACCGCCGGCACGGTTTGATGAGCCACATGCGTTTTCACCATTGTCACGGATATTACCACAACAATGACCAGGCAGGTGATTGTAGCGGCATAAAGTGCGACGGCTTAAAGGGAAAGCTCTCCAAAATTGCATTTGTTTTGAATATGTTAAACAGCATGAAAGTAGAGGAACTGGAAGATAAAAGCATTAAACTTTCGCTGGATTTTGACGAGGCTTCCGGGGATATGCAGGGTTTTATCCGTGAAAAATTACAGCAGCATAAAAAAATGCATCATAATGATGATTTTCAATGTGCATGTAGTGAATTCTCCGGCATGGAGATTTCAGCCGTCAAATTAAATGTATTCATTAACAAAAATAGTGAAGTGAAAAAAGTAATTTTAACAGTTGACGGGTTACAAAAAGACGAGATCAACGGACAGCGCAGCTTGAATTTAAAGGCTGAGTTGAGTTTTATATGATAAGAGCAACGCCAAAACGGCGGTATGGGGGGGATAAATGCTAAGAAACATTCGCGGAGCCAGACAAATGGCAACTGATCATATTATTGTAAATACCAGGCTGTGTCAGGCTTGCTGGGAATGTGTGTCCGTTTGTTCAATGGGTGTAATCGGTAAAATAAATTATCCCTTTCACAAACACATTCGCATAGTTAATGCAAGTAACTGTGTTGGGTGCCTGGCATGTGTAAGAAAATGTACTGAAGGGGCTATTATGTCTAGAAAAGAAGTAACTGTCCGGCGGTAACGCCGGTCAGGTCAGGTAACGCTGGCAGAGACCGGCTTCCCAAAAAGCCGCCGCTATTTGGCGGCGGCTTTTTATATCTGGCTGTTCTGGATATATGTAGCTGCTGCGGGAAGATTGTTGAATTTAACGGGGATATGCCGGACGACTTGGCTAGTAGGTTGAGCAGGGAGCACAAATTTAGGGTGGAAAACCTTCAGCTGAAGATATTTGGAATCTGCGAAAAATGTGTTTTAAAAAAAGACTGACCGGCTGAGTACCGGTCTTTATCTCGCTAACAGCCTGTAAGATCCCGTCCTCGAAGGTCGGGGAACAACAGGCTGTAAAGCTCGAAACCCACAGGGAAAGTTCAGTTAACGAAATCAGAGATTTCGAGCTTCACTTTTAAGTTCGCTCTAAGGGTTCGGAAGGGGAATAACCCCTTCCGAACCCAAGGCTCACTTATATTGTTCTGTTTGGGTTTAGCAATTCTGAAAAATGATTGTTTAGTGATGTGCGCTGCCGGGTATATAATAGTAAAAAGTCGCGAAGCAGGGGTAATAGGTGATTAATATGGATAAAAGAAATAAGCGCATGCATTATTTTATTGAATTAAAACGCCGCCATAAAAGACACCAGGAAGAATTTGGCCACTTTTTTGAAGGAATTGAATGCCACCATAGTTATCACAGAGAATTTCACCGGATGCATAAATCTGTAAAATATTTTCGTCCCTTTGCCTTGTTATTTAACTTGTTAATACTATTTTTATTGTTTCAACTGGTTGGGCTTAAAACAATAGTTGTGCTGATTGCAATATTGATAATTGCCAAAGAAATAATACAAGTATTATTCTTCCTGCGCCTGGAAAAGAGAATTTTTAAGCCCATTGAAGAGCTTAGAAACGGAGTGGAGGAGATTGCCAAGGGCAATTATGAAGTAAAGGTTGAGTGCAGTGTGAGCAATGAAATCGGCCTCCTGGTTTATTCTTTCAATGAAATGGCGCAAAAATTAAGGGAAGGCGAAAAAATAAAGGCTGAATACGAAGAAAACAGAAAATCACTTATAGCCAGCATCTCCCATGACCTTAAAACACCCATCACCTCCATACAGGGTTATATTGAGGCCATACTCGAAGGGAACGGCTTGCTGACGGAAAACAAAGATAAATACCTGCAGATAATACATCACAATATAGTTTATGTCAATAAATTGATAGACGACCTATTCCTGTTTACGAAGCTGGACATGCAGAAGTTGAATTTTCAGTTTGAAACGGTGCTTATTAAGGCCTATATGAGTGATTTGATGGAGGAATTCAAATTTGAGCTGGAAGAAAGGCAATCGGAATTAATATATACTGATGATCTGGAACAGGATTTTACTGTCTGCATGGATAGGAAAAGAATACAGCAGGCCGTAAGAAATATCATAGGCAATGCTTTGAAATACGGACCGGAAGAGGGTTTGGTCATAAAAGTCGAATTATTAAAACATGGTGATTTTGCCTGTATTGATATCAATGACAACGGGCCAGGGATTCCCGAAGACAAACTTCCCTATATATTTAACAGGTTTTACCGTGTGGATAATGAGCGCACCAAGGATCTGGTGAGCACAGGGCTGGGGCTGGCCATCGCCAGGGAACTGGTAGAGGCCCACGGGGGAAGTATTGCGGTTTCCAGCGCGGAAGGCAGCGGCACGCGCTTTATCATTACACTTCCGTTTGCCGGGTGAATTGGGAAGGGGATATACTAATGAAACGCATATTGATCATCGAGGACGATATTAATATTGCCGAACTGGAAAGGGATTATCTTCAGTTAAACGGATTCAAGGCTGACATTGTACAAGATGGGTTACAGGGATTGAAAAAGGCGCTTACCTGTAATTATGACGTGATCATTGTGGATTTGATGCTTCCCAACAAGAACGGCTATGAGATTGTAAAAGAAGTAAGGGAAAAGCTGGATATTCCGGTGCTGGTTGTCTCGGCCAAAAGTGAAGATATCGACAAGATAAGAGGGCTGGAGTACGGGGCCGACGATTATTTGACCAAGCCGTTCAGCCCGGGGGAGCTGGTGGCCAGGGTCAAGTCCCACCTGAAAAGATACCAGCGTTTAAAGGGAAACGTTGTTTCTGCAGAAATTATAGCCCACAGGGGCATGGAAATAAACACCGCATCCCGCAAGGTATATGTCAATGTCAGGGAAATACAACTGACCACCAAGGAGTATGAGCTGCTATTGTTTCTTGCCTCCAATTCAAACATTGTTTTTACAAAGGAACATATACTCAGCACCATATGGGGGGACGACTACTATGGCGATACGGCAACCGTGGCCGTACACATCCAAAAAATAAGAAAAAAGATTGAGAAGGATCCGTCAAATCCGGAATTTATTGAAACAATCTGGGGAGCGGGATATAGGTTTAATTCGTAGAGTAAATGTGTAAGAAGAGATTTCACGTTTAATGCAGGGTCAAGCCGTGCTGTTAAGGCCATTGAAGGAACAATCTACAGACAAATCGCACGATTTCTGGAGATTCCAGCAAATACTGTTTTTATAGCATCACAAGATAAGCGAGTATATTAGGATTTTTTCCATGTACGTTTTTTGCTTTGTATAAATGGTCATCTCCTTTATTGTAGTTATAACCATTTACACAAAGTTTTACGTTCTCTAAAAATTAAATAACTTTATCATTTTGTCTAATTTTTTATTAATGGAATTAAATTCCTGAGATTTCGATACCGCTGTTTCAGATAAAGACGCTCTTTGTTGTACATGATCGTTCATGATTTGGGTATTTATCACCATTTCCTCGATGGTTGAAGCCTGTTTTTCGGCCAATTCTGATAGTTTATCGGCGACCTCTTTGGTTTCCGAAACATAGCCTACCACGTTAGAAAAGGCCTGTCCTACATGTTCTGACAAACCTATGCCACTATTTACGGCCTGTACTGCGTTTTGAGTTTCGGCCTGAATATAGCTTACAAGGTTAATAATTTCTTTTGTCCCTTCAACTGAATTTCCCGCCAGATTACGGACCTCATCGGATACTACGGAAAAACCAAGCCCCTGTTCTCCGGCGCGGGCGGATTCAATTGCCGCGTTTAATGCCAGAAGGTTGGTTTGGTCGGCGATGTCGTTGATAACATTGGTAATTTGATTAATTTGAATCAAATTTGTCTCCAAGCTAGCTGTACGCTCTTTAATTAATTCCATTCCTTTTTTAAGATTGGCAAGCATATCTTTTCCTATCATTGCGCTATCGTCAACCTTGTCGCAAAGGTCAGCCGTGGAATTGGCCCTATTTGACCAATGCCTCGATTTTTCTGCCAAACTGGTAATTTTTTCGAGTAGTTCACTAATTTGTCCAGCCTGCTCCTGGCTCCCCTTGCTTATCTGTTCTATTGAAGCAAAAATTTGGCTTGAACTGTCGATCAGCTTTTCATTATGTTGCCTAACTATGGATAAGCAACCAATAAGCCCCTTAGTTGCTTGCTCCGTATTGCAGGAAAGCGATTCAATTTCGTCTCCTGTTCGCATACATAGTGGCACTGTGATATTACCTTTAATATGTTGATCTCCAGCTTCGTTAAATTTATTCATCTTATTTGCGGTTTTCTTTGCATACAGAAAAAATAAGACTGCGGTAAGAATTATGCCTGCAAAACCACTCAACATTGTGACGAAAAGCAATTTGCTTAATATGGCACCGATGGTTGCAAGAAAAAACACCATCAACGTCAGAAGACCGGCGACGAGTGAAAATTTTGTTCTAATTTTTTGCAAGATTTTCAACCTCCATCTAGTTACTTTTTAAACTTGATTGGAACAATGTCACCCCTTGCATTAATTTGGAGGCAATATCAGATAATTCATGTATTGTTGCGTCCGTTGATTGAGAAGTTGCAGCAGTTTGTTCGGTTATGGCAGAGATGGATTGCAGTATTTCTACCATCATGTTGGTGCCTTCCATTTGTTCATTAGCCATATTGGAAATATTTTCAATAGCGGTAAGCATTTCTCCTACAAGCTGTTTTATCATATCAAATTCCTGGGCCGCCTTGTTTGTTACACTATCTCCTTCCCTGATCGCATTTCCGGCTAAAGTGGCAGCCTGTTGTATGGAGCTTACAAGGGTGGCAATTTCTGCGGTTTCTGCCTTGCTGTGTTCTGCCAGTTTGTGTACTTCGCCGGCAACAACTGCGAAACCGTGTCCGTGCTCACCAGCCCGGGCGGCTTCAATTGCGGCATTCAAAGCCAGTAAATTAGTTTTGCTGGCAATTTGTTCGCATACTTGAATAACTTTCTCAATTTGTTGGGAAAAGTTACTTAATTTATTAATATAGGATTGTATATTTCCGTTTGCATTTATGAGATCGCCTATTAACTGCATACCTTCTTCCATAGCCTGATGGGACATTTCTCCGGCAGTAATGCCGCGGGGAGCAATATCAGATGCCTCTTTGGCCCAGGATGCTACTTTTTCCATACCCTCCAAAAGAATTTGGGCCTGCCGGGCTTGTTCCTGGGCGCCTGTGCTGATCCGGTCGACGTCGGACAGAAGCTTGTCCCCTGTTTCGGTAAGGGTCTTTGAATGCTTTTCCACGGTTGTTATCGTGTGGGCTATACCCTTATTAAACTTGACCACGCGATCGGCCGCTCCGGCCAGTTCTATAAAACCCTTGCCATTTAATGTATTTTCCCAGCTGTAGTCACCTCGCACAACCCGGAGGGCCCAGTCTACCAGTTCTGCCAGAGCCATTTCAAGTGGGCGGGTAAAAAAATAAAAAGCACCCCCAACAAGAAGGCAACTAAAAGCTCCTGTTGCAGCTATCCCTACTATAAGATTGCTGTCAAACTGCCATATGATAGCGAAAACGGACACTGCAAGGGCAACTGTAAGAATAATAAAGTACAAAATGGTCAAGCGTAATGTTATGCCCAATATCTCCCCCCCTTTTTTAAGCTCAAATTAGTAAACATTAATATTACTATTGTTATATTAATGTTATATTAAAAAAAAAACAACTATTCTGTCAATAAAGAAAAAAATTGACATGGTTTTTTTGTAAAATTTTTTGTAAAGAAGTGTCTGCATCAGCAATGAAGAGAATAGGCACTGGATATGTCCGGTGATGTAATTGGAAATGGAAATATCATCGTGGAGGGTATGTATTTCAACCGTCCCCATGTACTTTCTGTCTCGCGAAAAATGTTGAAATAATTGCTTTTGTTGTATAAATAAAATACAATTTGTAAAATAACTTTTTACTATATTGATAGCGGTAAAAACCGACCTTTGCGGGGTGTTATTATTGGGAGCAGAATATTTTAAATATATTTTCGATTACTCTCCGTTGCCAATCTACATATTTCAGGATGCAACCTTTCGGATGGTAAACCACAAGATGGTTCAAATTACCGGATACAGCGGTGATGAACTGCTAAGCATTAATTTTCTTGAGCTTATTTATTCAGAAGATCGGCAACTGGTGGCGGATCATATCTCCCGGCGCCTGGCAGGGGAAAGCATGAAGGAAGACTATGCTTTTCGGGCGATTAACAAGCATGGGAATATAATCCATGTACGGGGCTATTTCTCTGTTATAGATTTTGAGGGATGTCCGGCAGTGCTGGGACAGTTGCTGAATATCTCCGAGCAAAGAAGTATTGAGGCGGCGCTCAGAAAAAGCAAAAAAGAACTTGCAGAGAAAGTTGATTACCTCAATGCGCTCATTCGTATATTGTCTATAGCAGATGCTTATGACGCCATGACCAGTGACCGTCCCTACCGGCAGGCTATGACGCACCTGGAGGCGGTATCTGAATTAACAAGGTGTTCGGGAACACAGTTTGATCCGCATTTGGTAGCAGTCTTTTTGGACATGCTGGAGGAAACTGAAAGGAAGCATATATAATGGCAGATATTGAGCTTATCGCCACCGCCACATTCGGGCTGGAGTCGGTGGTCGCATATGAGCTAAAGAAATTGGGCTATGAAGATATAACTGTGGAAAATGCCAGGGTCACCTTTCGTGGGGACGAGAGCGCCATTTGCATGTCCAACCTGTGGCTGAGAGCCGCAGACAGGGTTCTTGTTAAGATGGGTGAGTTCAGGGCAACAACCTTTGAGGAATTGTTTCAGCAAACCAAGTCCCTGCCCTGGCCGGACTGGCTGCCGGAAAATGCCTGTTTTCCGGTGGAGGGAAAGTCAGTAAAATCGCAATTGCACAGCGTTCCCGACTGCCAGGCCATTGTTAAAAAAGCCGTGGTGGAAAAAATGAAAGAAAAATATAAAAGAGATTGGTTTGAGGAAACCGGCCCCCGCTATACCATCGAGGTAGCGCTGCTTAAGGATACTGTCACGCTAACCATCGACACAACCGGACCCGGCCTCCATAAAAGAGGCTACCGCAAGCTTTCCAGCCAGGCACCGCTCAAGGAAACACTGGCGGCAGGGATGCTTTCCATAGTCCGCTGGTACCCGGACAGGGTTCTTATGGACCCCTGCTGCGGTTCAGGAACAATTCCCATAGAGGCAGCAATGATTGGCCAGAACATCGCTCCCGGGCTTGGCCGTAGTTTTACGGCGGAGTCCTGGCCTAATATTAACGGGGAGTACTGGAAAAAAGCCAGAAAAGAGGCCTATGGGTCTATAAACCCGGAAGCCCAATTGAAAATATATGGCACTGATATTGATGAAGAGGTATTAAGCCTGGCCCGCTATCACGCCAGGGAGGCCGGGGTGGAGGATGCCGTTCATTTTCAGAGGATTCCCGTAGCTAATGTACGTACCAGCCATAAATACGGTTTCATTATAACAAATCCCCCTTATGGCCAGCGTATGGGCGAGATCCCGGCGGTGGAAAAGCTGTACAGGGAACTTGGTGCTCTGTATAATACCTTGGATACCTGGTCCTGTTTCGTCATAACCTCTTACGACAAGTTTGCCAAACTGTTTGGCAGGGCGGCGGACAAAAAGAGGAAGCTGTATAACGGCCGGGTAGAGTGCAACTATTATCAGTATTTAGGTCCGCGCCCCCCGCGCCGGGAAGCTAAAAACTAATAGCTACAGGCACTTACCCGCCAGACACTGAACATATTCACCATGATCGGCATGATCATGCTGGTGGGGCTGGTGACCAAAAACGCTATTTTGTTAGTGGACTTCACCAACACCCTGAGAAAGCGCGGCCTGGCGGTGAAGGACGCCCTGGTCCGGGCCGGCTCGGTGAGGTTGCGCCCGATACTTATGACCATCGTGGCCATGGTGATGGCCATGATGCCCCTGGCCGCAGGTTTATCCACCGGGTCGGAAATGAGGCGGGGAATGTCGGTGGCACTTATTGGGGGGCCTTATATCCTCCACCGGCCTTACCCTGTTCGTGGTGCCGGTTATATACAGCCTGTTGGAGTCACTAAAGGACAGGGTGTTTAGATGGCGTGGGAAAAGCAATACAGAAGTGACAGAAAACCCCGGGCAGGTATAGTTTGTTAAATATTAAGCACGATATTGAGCCTTAAACATGGTAAAACCACCTTATCTTACCAGTGGTAAGTATAAGGTGGTTTTTTTACTGGTTTTGGGTTAATATTAAATTTATACATATTTTAATCATTTATCTCGCTAACAGCCTGTAAGACCCCATCCTCGAAGATCACTGTAAAGCTCGAACTAAGTTCGCTCTAAGGGTTCGGTAGGGGAATAACCCCTTCCGAACCCAAGGCTCACTTATATGAACAAGGAAAAGAAAATTATGTTAATTATGAATAATGGTCCATATTGAAACAATTTACCCAGTTTCATTTAAATATTATGATTAGTTGAAATAAGATTTGGGGTGGGAATTATTGGCTAATTCAAGGCTTATAGCCATGAGTTTAATAATATTTACCCTGTTGTTAACGGGTTGCTCTTTCTTGCCCCAAAAGGCAGTTTATAAGCAAAACGGCATAAGTATGGTGAGCAGGGTTGAAGGGGAAAATCTGCTTTGCTATGCAGAGGGGAAATGGCAAAAACATTTCTGGTACGGCGTTAATCTCGGAGCCACAACACCGGGCCACAGCCCGGGGGAATTAAGCCCCAACTATGATGATTACCTCCGCTGGTTCAGCGACATGGAAAGCCTCGGGGTGGATTTGGTGAGGATCTACACCATACTTCCACCGGACTTTTACAGGGCTTTGGCCTACCACAACGAATCTGCCAAAAGAAAATTATGGTTCATTCAGGGCATCTGGCCGCCGGAGGAGGAACTGATCAAGAAGCAGGATGCTTATCATGATTCCATAACAACCCAGTTCAACGAAGAAATATCTTTGGCCGTCCGGGCTGTATACGGCAGGGGAGAAATTTCCCCGCGCCAAGGACATGCCTGCGGCAGTTATACCGTTAATACAGCACCTTACCTGCTGGCGTGGATGGTTGGCTCGGAATGGGATCCGTTCATGGTACAGGCTACCAATGAAAAAAACCGTGCCAGAAATAATTTTCGCGGCAAATATTTTGTAGCCGGGTCGCAGGCCGGAGCTTTTGATGCCTGGCTGGCCGCTGCTCTGGAGAATTTAGCCGTAGCTGAAGCGGAAACAGGCTGGCAGCACCCTGTGACTTTTGTCAATTGGGTGACCACCGATCCCCTGCAGCACACTGACGAGCCATTTCCAAGGGAGGATTTGGTGTCGGTGGACCCGACTCATATCGTTCCCACCAAGCTCTGGCAGGCAGGATATTTCGCTTCATATCATGTGTATCCTTACTATCCGGACAGCCTTGTTTACCAGCAGGATTACCGGCAATATATAAACAAAGACGGTGTCAGTGAGCCTTATGAGGGCTATGTCCGCCAGTTGAAAGATTACCACCGGGGTATGCCCCTGGTGGTTGCGGAATTCGGAGTCCCTTCCTCCCGGGGTATGGCCCACCGGGGCACGCTGGGACGTAATCAGGGCATGCATACGGAGAAAGAGCAGGGTGATATGGATGTATCCATGTTCCGGGCGATAAAAGATGCAGGCGCTGCGGGGGCAATTCTTTTTTCCTGGCAGGATGAGTGGTTTAAATTTACCTGGAACACCCTGGATTTGGAGATTCCCGGAGAGAGACGGCCCATGTGGTTAAACAAGCTTACCAATGAAGAAAATTTCGGGCTTATTGCTGTTGAACCCGGCGCCAGGACAAAGGTTTTTCTGGATGGTGACACCGGAGACTGGGATATCATCGACAAACCGGAAACAGTCATACTGGAGGATGGCAAGACTAAGCTTATGGTTAGCCATGATGAGGCCTATCTATACCTGGCCCTGCAGGCGACGAACGGTGACAATTGGAGAGATAAGGAAATATATTTGGGATTTGATACTGTGCCCGGTGGCAATATGCACGTGGCCGGCACTTCTATAACATTTTCACAGGGGACTGAATTTCTTCTGCATTTAAAAGTCCCCGGCCTTTCCGGGCTTGAGGTTGCCAGCGCTTACGACCAGCATACTTATCTTTACGGCTACCTGAACAAAATGATTCGCTGGGACTCTACCTGGGCCAGGGAGGATAACGGCGTCTTTTTGCCCTGGAAACTTAGTCTGAGCAAGGGATTGTATTTACCGGCGTCCAAACGGAAGATACCCTTTGACGAGATTACTGTAGGCAAGCTTATTAGCGGCAACACCAACCCGGAGGCAAAGGATTTCAATAGCCTGGCGGATTATTACGCAGACGGGAAGGTTTTAGAAGTCCGCCTGCCCTGGATGATGCTGGGGTTTACTGATCCCAGCACCCACCAGGTATGGGCCTATCCATACAGAAAACAGTTAAAAGGTATGAGCAGCGTTTCCTCGCCCGGGATAAATATATTTTGTATATCCCAGGGGGATATACAAAATGAAGTCAAGCTAAAGCCAGCCCTTTTTTATAACTGGGACAACTGGGACGAGCCTTCTTACCACGAACGCAGGAAGGTGAGTTTTTATGTACTTCAAAATTATTTGCGCGTAGAGAAAAAATACTAATTTTGGGATTATTCATCAAATACACAAAAAATTTACGAAGAATTCACGATTATTCCTAATAAAGAGCTTGTAAAGGGCAGTATAATTGTTATTATATAATTAGGTAAAATATACCTATGTAATAGGACAAAAGGCTCAAATATTAAGCATTGTTTTCAAATGATTTAATTTGGAGGTCTGAAAATGGAGAAAAAATTCGGCAGGGCTTTATTGGGCTATAACCCGGCAGAAGTTGCAAGCGAAATACAAAGAATTGACGCTGAATACCGGCTGAAGGAAGGGACCCTGCAGGTTAAGATAACAGCAGCGGAGGAGGAATTGATTAGGTCAAGGGAAAGGATTGCCCAACTGGAAAAACAGTTAAATACTTATATAGAGCGGGAGCACATCATTGCGGAGGTTATGATCACGGCAACAAATAATGCCTGTAGGATTGAAGAGGAAGCCCGGGAGAGAGCCCGGGCGATGGAGGAAAAGTCAGCTGAAGAACTGCGGGAAAAGGCCCGGGAGCTTGAATTTTTAAAGATGAAAGTAGAAAGATTTAAAACGGAATTCAAAGAGATACTGGATAAATATAAATTTTCACTTGAAGAAATGAAAGATCTGCCTAACGAAAAGACCTTTTCGCCTACTATAATCGTTACCGAGAGAAAATTTAACACCAATTAACAACTGAGCATAACAAAAGGGGTGGGTTATCATCCTTGACAAAAAGTACGGATCGGGTGACGATATCCACCAGGATGAAAACCTTAAAGAAAAATTTGCTGATATATTAGAAAAGATTGCAGTTAACAGGTTGATTATACAGCGGTTGACTGAGCTTATAGACGCCAGGGAGGAGTCTTTAAGTAATTTTGAAGCGGCTCTGACGGAAAGCAACAGCATAGCAGCGGGCATTGAGGAAAAAGCCCGGGCTGAAGCTGAAAAAACGCTGGCCACGGCCAGGGCGGCTGTGTGTTCGCAACAAGAGCAAATTGGCGTAATTGAACGGGAGATTGTCTCCCTGGAAAATGAGTACATTCTTTACAATAGATTAACCGGTAATGATCCAGTAGCAGTAACTATAAATTCCGGCGTTACACCCGCTGACGCACCCGGGCCGGGGCAAACTGCTGCAATAACCGGGACAGGCCCGGATGAAGCGGGCAAATCTTTATATACCATTAAACTGGTTTCCTTCCTTAATGCCAGGCATTTTGTTTCCTTCGGTCAAAAAGCCGGGCCTGTGCACGCCCATTCCTGGCAAATTCAAATAGAAATAAAGGTGCCGTCGCTAAATCCCGAATTGGTGGCATTTACCAGTATTTTCAACTCCGTCAAACAGGTGCTTCAAACATACGAAAACACGGTGCTTAACCAAATTCCTCCCTTTAATAAAATCCAGCCCACAACAGAAAATATGGCCCTGTATTTCTTTAACCGCCTGGAGGATGTTCTGGCGGGTGGAGGTTTTGGACTGGGGAAGCTTACCGTCTGGGAAACACCCACCAGAGGGATAGAAGTAACCAGCCGTTATATTAAATTTGACGAAATGGATGAAAAGGAATTTAAGGAAGCTGATAGTACGGATCCAGAAAGGGAAATAGCAGCGACGGAGGAAGAGCCCGCACATGTCGCCATCGAAGAAAATAGTGGCTGGCAGACTGAGGCAGCGTCTGGGCAGATTCCGAAGAGCCAAAATACCGGGTCGGTGGCCCGGCGTAAATACCGGCCTGTATATTATCTTGCCGGGATATGTATTATCGCCCTGGTGGCTTTTGGGGCTTATTATAATATTCTGTTTTCGCCGGCGGACAGGCATTATCCCTGGGGCGTTGATACCTGGGGCCACCTTTATAAGGCGGAATTTTTATATCAGGAAGTGCTGAAGGGCAATTACTACCCACAGTTCACCGAATACTGGTACAATGGCGGCCAGCCTTTCCGTTACTGGGCGCCGCTGCCCTATTACCTCTTGGCCGCGCTGCGTGCAGCTACAGGTGATATTTTTGTTGCGGGCAATTTATATCTATTTATATGTGCCCTTATCGGCGGACTTTTCTGGCTCCTTTTTGCCGGTAAAATGGGGCTGTGGCAGTCCGTTATGGCGGGAGTAATATGGGTGGTGTGGATTGACAATGTACGGGTGGCATTTTCGGAGGGTAATCTGCCCCGGGTTTTGGCCACTGCTTTGCTACCCCTGGTATTTATAGTTTTTCTAAATGTTTTAGAGAACAAGAAAGGAAGAACTGGAATTTTGGCTTTGGTGGGACTAATACACCTGATTGTTTTGTGTCATGCAATGATTGCTGCGATTTATTGTCTGTGTTTAATGATGTTTTCATTATTTTTAGGGGTATTCCGGGGCTGCCGCATGCGTGACTGCCTCCGTGGCCTGATTATCCTTACTGCCGGGGTTGCTACCGCAGCATGGTGGTTATTACCCAGCCTAAAAGGCGGGATAACGGGGTTGGATGCGGAAGCCATGAAAAATGCAATCCAATTTATACCTTCCCAAATATCACTGGATCCGACATATCGTTTCAGCAACCGGGAGACATTTTACTGGGGAACAAGTTTGCTGTTATCTCTTTTCGTCACATTCATAACTTGGCGGGGAAAGCCTTCCTGGGCCAGGAGCCTTGCCCTGTGCGGCGTGATATTAATGTTGATTACATTTCCGTTATTTCGTCTCTTATATATTATAATGCCTTTAAGTCACTTGCTTTGGCCCTTGCGGTTTTCTACTTTTGCAGCCATGGCAATGGTGGCTTCCTGTTTGACGTTTGACAGCCCGGAAATGCGTTTACGCCTGATAAAATTTGCCCTGCCTGTCAGGGTTCTGACATTCGGACTATTCCTGGTGCTGTTGGTTGACTGTTTGTTCTCGGTTCCTTTGCTAATTAATACCCGGGCAAGTTCTTTGGATCTGTTGCAAATTGCAGAGCGAATTAAAAGCGCCTCAGGCTGGCGGGTAGCGACAATTGATTTAAGTATGCTGGGCTCCACCCCGTCATTTCTATTCTCGGAAAGCGCTGGCCGGGAGCAGGTGTTCGGCTGGGCCTGGCAGGGCGCGGTGACATCCGGCAACATTATGCTTCTGAATACCGGTCTGGAGCAGCAGTATTATCCATTTTTGTTTAGATCATGTGTTAATCTTGGCGCTACAGATTTGATCGTTAAAGATGATGTGGTGAGGGATCCCCGGGCCTTCAGTAATGCCGCCAGGCAGGCCGGATACAGACAAAGGGCGGTATTTACGGGGATTAGTCTCTGGCACGGTTATGACCGGCCCTATCTGGTTGCAAAGAAAAACATCTGCCTGGTGGTGGGTAAGTATGCCGGTAATATTGCCCTGCAATTTCCCGGTGTGGAAATGGGCGTTTCTCCTTATATAGAAGACTATTCCCCTGAGACGCTAGCGGAATATCCAATGGTTATTTATTCCGGAGCCCAATGGCGTTCCAAGGCGAAGGCTGAAAAAATAGTTGCGGAATATGCGGCGTCCGGTGGCCGGGTGTATATCGAACTTGCCGGTATGCCTTTAAATGTGCTGGCCAAACAGCCGGAATTCCTTGGTGTCTACGGTGAGGCGGTCAACCTGGAGGGGCGGTTGAAAATTTCCGGCCGGATGGGCAACATTCAACTGCAGTCTTTTTCCTCATCTATATCCACCTGGAAATCATATGTTCCCATGGGGCTGGACGATGTGGAGATGGAGTTTAAATACTACGGGAACAGTGCTCCGGTTTACGGCTATAAAAAAGTCGGTGCAAGTAAAGTTTGGTTTCTGGGGGGAAGCATTCCCTATCACGCCTTGCTGACGGGAGATCTTGCAGCCGTAGGGCTGTTGGGGGATATTTTGGGTTTAAAACCTGATTATAACGTATCCGGTATTATTCAGCTATTAAGTTACCGTACTACCGCTTCCGGTTATGTAATGACCGGCCATGCGGACAAGAACACGGAAGTAATTGTACCGGTGGCCTTTATGGATGGAATAAAAGTTTTTGTGGATGGAAAACCCTGGGACGTTCAGAATTTTGAAAACCTCCTGCAGATCAACCTGCCGGCAGGCACGCACGAAATAACCATCTCCCTGTATAAAACACCTGTTTATTATTGGGGGGCAGCAATGTCAGTGGGTTCCCTTGGTTTTGTTCTGGTAATGGTAATGGTTATTCATCTTTACCGAAGAAAAACAAATGAGGCGGCCGGATGAAGATAATATTATGCTTAATAAGAGCTTTACTGGCAACTTTGCTTTTTTACTGTCTTTCCTCCTCCGCGTGGGCGGAAACACCGTTTGTACTGGACGGTAAATTCAACGACTGGGAAGGCAGGGCATCCCTTGATGATGTGCAGGGCGACGGCGGCGAGGGCGACGATTTTAAACTGATCTCCTGGGGAACAAATGAGAATGAACAAAAACTTTATTTTATGATTGAAAGATATACAACTGCCGATCCCGCTGTTGTTATAACCTGCCGGCTTTATTTTGACGTCAACAGCAATGGGAAATATGAGGACAGTATAGATAAATACGTAGAAATTGTATATAGCCCTGCCCGGGCGGACAGTGGGCTGGTGGAGGTGCAGATACGTACAATAAGCGGTAAACTGCTGGAAAATTACCGTGGCAACTGGGGCGAGGGTTATGCTGGAGGGGGAGAAAAATGCGAATTTGCCATGCCCATGTCCACCCTTGATATATACCCTGCCCAGCCGGTGAGATTTTATTTGTCTAATGCCGATAACCGGGGGGATCGTCTGCCCGGGCGGGGTGACAACCTGTGGGCGCCATTTCCCTCCCGGGTAAAAAAGTGGCAGGATACCGCCGTTATTTTTATGATCTGGCTAATTATAGTTATTATACTGCGCCGTCACCGCATCTGGATTTTCTATTATGTATGGGCTGCGGTTGGCCTGACCTTTATATTAATTTTTCTTTTACGGGGTTCCCCACTGGAGCAGGGGCTGGAATATGTGGCGGGATTGGCAATACACAATATGTTAAGTTACTTTGATATAAAAACTTATATTTTTGATAAAGCACCCGGTACTCTTCTTGTTTTAATTGAAATTGACAACAGTTGGACCACTCTGGATATAGATATAGAAAACTCCGGCCTGCTGGAAATGTGTATATTTGCGGGACTGCTTCTTTTTTATCCCGCCTATGGCCGCAGGCAAAAGTTTTTATATGTTACGACGGGAATTGCCCTGGTTTATTTGATAAATATGTTGAGACTTGTGACTGTCATTATGTTGATTCACTGGGGTGGGCGAAACATGATGTTCCTCGCGCATACGCTTTTCGGCAGGCTGGTTTTTTTTGTGTTGATAGTAGGTCTATATTGGCATGTTTTTACGCGGCCGTCTTTGAAAAAAAACAAGGAGAACGTTGAAAATGGGTGATATGTTATGGGATAGGAGTTTAAATTTTTTGGTTTTTTGGGGGATATGGCTGTTGATGCCGCTGCTGGTGGATTTCACCACAGCCTTTATATATCTTGTTAAACTATTTGTACATCCGCTAAATGAAAACCAGTTGCCCCGGGAGTCTCCCTATTTTCCTCTGGTCACCCTGGTGATTCCGGTACACAATTCGGAAGGCACCCTGCACAAATGTTTGCATTCCATTTTGAGCCAGAGCTACCCGGTGCAGAATATACAGGTCATTTGTGTAAACAACGGCAGTAGCGACTACAGCTTTGAAATATTTCAGCAATTTCAGCAGGAGCACCAGGAACTGGCGGTGATTTGGACCTCTCTGGACCGCGCCGGTAAATCCATAGCCCTTAATGCCGGCATGTACTCCGGTCAGGGAGATTACATGATTAATGTGGATGCTGATACATGGCTGGACAGGGACGCGGTGTTGCAGGTGGTAAGGGCTTTTGAGGACGATCCTTCCCTGGTGGCCGCCACCGGCAGCATCCGGGTGGACAAGGTGCTGGGCGAAGGTCTTAGTTTTGTTGATATCATTAATTACTGCGAGGTTATCGAGTACCTGATAGCTTTTGATATCGGACGCCGCTACCAGACTCTGACCAACACCGTTTTTACCCTGTCCGGCGCCTTTTCAGCCTTCAGGCGCGACATTATTCTCCAGTCTTTTTTGTACCAGGAGCGGACCGTATCGGAAGATACTGACCTGACTTTTCATATCAGAAATGCCGTTAAGGATAAAAATGGTAAAATCGGCTGCGTTTCAAGAGCCATTGCCTATGTCGAGCCTATCGAATCGCTGGCCCACCTTTACTCCCAAAGGGTCCGCTGGCAGCGGGGAGAAATTGAGGTGCTGGGTACATATTACAAGCATATTCCCATGGGCTGGAGGGCGTTTCTGGATTTTACCAGCCGCATTCTAATATCCGATCATACCCTGGCTTTTTCACGCCTGGCCTGGACATTTCTCATCCCCTTTCTATATTTTCTGGGTTATGCTTTATCCACTGTAATTATAGCCATGATGGGCATGTTTGTCTGTTATATACTGTTGGAGTGTGTTAATTTCGGTGTGGTTTATAAAGGTGTGGCCAAATCCTACCGTAAGGAATTGCAAAAAATATGGTGGGTAGTGTTTTTTATGCCTTTTTACCGTTATCTGTCATACTGGTTCCGCATGGCAGGAATAATACTGGGTGTGGCCGAGCCAAAAAGCTGGCGGGTGGAAAATCCTGTTGACCAACTGGCGAAAGTATTATATTCATATGGTAGGTATATAAAAGAAATATTTTCTACCGTAAGCAAGTGGGGTAAATCATGGAAGAGTTGATTAGTGTAAACGCCGCCGCTGCATTCGCCTTTGGCTTGTTATCTTTTTTTTCTCCCTGCGTTCTGCCGCTTTTGCCGGGCTATTTTTCCTTAATTATGGGGGAAGAGGGTATTTCCGGGGAGCCGTCACGGTGGCGGGCTTTGACCGGTGGACTGGCCTTCGTGCTGGGTTTCGCGCTGGTTTTCGTAATCATGGGGGCCGTGGCGGGTACTGCGGGGAAGGCGCTGGTACAATATCAGGTGGTGCTGGCCCGTGTGGCTGGCGTCGTCATTATTGTGTTCGGGCTGCATATCAGCGAATTGATTCCACTGAAACCGCTGATGAGACAGTTCAGCGGCGGGACTAGGTTTGCGGCGGTCAGGCCGGGGGGATTTTTGCTGGGCATGTCCTTTGCTGTAGGCTGGACGCCCTGCGTGGGGCCGGTTCTGGCATCCATACTTTTGCTGGCCGGTAGTACCGCAACCGCCGGGCAGGGCGTGCTTTTGCTGGGCCTTTACTCCCTGGGGCTGGGCGCACCTTTTTTGGTGGCGGCCTTAGGTATCGGGGCTGTTCACAAATGGATGCAAAAGGCCGGTAAAATTTTACCCTACGTGAATGCCATTAGCGGGGGATTGCTCATAGCCATGGGAGTACTCCTGTTGACCGGATTGTGGAACAAGCTGATACTGTATTTTATTTAATGCTGCGGAGGTGTAGCATAGTATGAAAACAAAATATTTGGCCCTGCTGGTGGCGGGGGTAATAATAGCCGGCACGGTATTTTTGTCCAGTCAGGGAAAGGTTACTGAGCAAAAAAAAGCTCCTTCCGGTGAATTGGCCGGGGAAGTCAGCACCTCAGCCCCGGCAGGGGCCGGCAGGGAACTCTTCAAGGATTACCCTGCGCCTGATTTTTACATAAACAGTGACGGCAAGACAACTACCCTTTCGGAGTTGGGCGGTAAGAAGATCTTCATCAATTTCTGGAATACCTGGTGCCCGCCCTGCAAGGAAGAAATGCCCGATTTAAACAGGCTGTACCTGGAAAACAAGGGTAAGGCTGAATTTCTGTTTATAAATATTACTGCCCAGGAGAAAACGACTGAAGAGGTAACCGGCTTTTTAAAGGATAAAAAATTGCAGTTACCGGTATACCTGGACAGGGATGCCGGGGTGGCGCAATTATACGGGGTAAGATCAATACCCACCACCGTTGTTCTGGGACCCGGCGGCAAGGTATTATACGCCCAGCCGGGGCTACTTACCTATGAACAGGCTGCGGAACTGATTAAGTAAAGAGGGAAAGCGTGTGAAGAAGTTTAAACATAAACTTTTGGCCGTAATGCAGCACGTGGTGTTTGTGCACCGGGAGCAGGTGTTGTTGCTGCGCTATTCAAATTACCAGGGTAAAGGAGTGGAAGGGCTGTGGGGTCTGCCCGGCGGCCATTACATAGCCAGCGACCCAGTTACCGATCTTCGCCGGGAGGTGAGGGAAGAAACCGGGCTGGAAATAGAGGATGAATTAGAACTGCTGCGTACTTATGTGGTGATGTTTCCGGACGGGGTAGAGAAGTTCGGTGTTTTTTACCTGTGCCGGCTAAGCTCCACGTACAGGCCGGTGATCACCCTGAGCCACGAACATACGGAATACATGTGGGCGGCCCGGGATGATATCGGTGGGTTAAAGATAATCGGTCCGTACCACCGGCAGGTAATTCTGGATGTACTCAAATAGTGAACGCCAAAAGGTAGGGTAACTAGTTAAATGTGCCTTGCCTTTCTTACAGACTGCTATATTTTTTCCTGAAAGAGTTCTGAATGCCTATTTAGACAACAGCCAGTGCCTCAGTACATCTGCTATCTCTTTAGGATCAGATTTTTTTGCCTTTTTTAAAAGCAGTTCATACCTGAGCTTTTCCACCAGTTCAGGATTATTGGCTTCTATATTGGATATGGATTTGGTTATTTTCTTAATGTTTTCATTTCTTTTGCCCATCAGCACCCGACTCCTTTTACAGTCAGTTATTCATCTCCGTTTATTATATACTAAAACAGCAAATAACAGTTAGTTCAATATGGTA
>Ga0209643_1000328_pt1 | contig 101540 bp, 99 predicted proteins | sample AutmiccBRH37_all_FD_187383 | JGI IMG/M metagenome (GOLD analysis project Ga0209643, IMG submission 187383) | Deep subsurface microbial communities from Mt. Terri, Switzerland - Autotrophic microbial communities BRH/37_all (SPAdes) (version 2) | ecosystem: Environmental > Aquatic > Deep...
CGATTCCGGCTTCCGGCTGCGTCCTGCAGCCGGCTCGGCATTCCGTAGGCTCGGTCGTTAAGAGACAGTAGCAGCCTCCGGTACATTCCGCACGGACTCAAATCACTCCCCCTCACTGCATGTCGCTTGAGGGTCGCTATATACGCAAACTGTCATGACCATTCTGTCTCCTGTCTCCCAACAGGGCGGCTTTTACTTATCCATTTCCCTCTTGACAGCCAGTATCCCAATGATGGACTTGGCGTCACAAATCTCTCCCCTGTCAATCAGATCCAGTGCGGCCTGCAACGGAACCGGGCTGGCTTCAATAAACTCATCCTCGTCAGGATGTTCACCCAGGTATGTAAGGCCTCTGGCCAGATAAACATACATTTTTTCATTTGAGAATCCTGGGGTGGAGTAAAAGCTGAACAGCAATTTCATATCCTTTGCCCGGCAGCCTGTTTCCTCGGCCAGTTCCCGTACAGCGCAGGCCTCTGGGTCCTCCCCCTTTTCAAGCTTTCCGGCCGGAACCTCCAATAACATTTTGCCCACCGGATATCTGTACTGCCTCACCAACAGCAATTCATTTTTTTCATCAAGCGGGACCACCGCCACTGCTCCTGCATGCTCCACCACTTCCCTTTTGGTTATTTTACCGTTGGGAAGCTCAACGTCATCTACCCTGAGGTTTAAAATTTTTCCTTTATAAACTGTCTCCGAAGAAACCTTTTTTTCCGTGAAATCCATTTCGTTCTCCCCTTCCTTATCTAATGGCCAGCTTTTTCATCCGAAATATGGCAAGCCCGGGTAAAAGAGCATAGTCCTCTGTTTCCAGGTGAAGGGGCGCAGATGAGTCATAGAGTATGTTTCCACTGGGAGGAAATTCATCGTCACCCTCCCAAATGACAAATGTTATGGGAACTTTAGGGAACACCTCCACTGTCACCGCCCAATCACCAATACCTTCCACCCTGTTACCCCCCAGTTTCTCAGCAGCCTTCAAAAGCATCTCGGGCTGGCTGCCGAATATTGACACCAGGGGCCTCACAGCCCTGTTGTTAAAGGGCCCCACATATATGGAGCCATTGGGAAGATCCTTAAAAGTGATATTCCTTCCAGTCGGCAGGCAGTCACTGGCATGGGTAAGGTAATGAAGTATACATACCCTGTCGGTTAAAGAAACTTCCTGATCTCCCTCTTCAGCGGAAATCTTCCCATCCGGAAAACTGACCCGGTATCTGACATAAAGGAATGGAACGGTAAAGATTCCAGCGTCAGGATTGTATTCCACCGCCGCCTTCCTGGCCGCCTCTTCCGGCGCCAGTGCGGCAAATTCCTCAAGGGCTTTGTCATGGGCTGGATTCAAATTGATTAAAGACATTCTAACCTCCGGAAATTTTTACTAATATACTATTTATTTACGACAGAATGTTTTTTTCTCCTTCTCTGTCTTATCCCACAAAGTCATACGCTTCAGATAATGATTCATGGCTCATTTGTTTTGGCATATATGTATTATTATGGAGGATTTTATATGCGGCTATAGAATTAATTATGTTGCCGTATAAGCCGGTATATTATTCATCAGACAAAATATGTTTTCTCAAGGGGGTTGTATGGTTTGGCAGCCCGAGTAGGAATTCCCAGTTCACTTTTTTATTATGTTCACTTTCCCATGTGGCAAACATTCTTTTCCGAGCTGGGCGTGGAGGTTGTTACTTCCGGGCAGACAACCAAGGGTCTCCTTGACCAGGGAGTCAGGGAAGCCCTGGCTGACGCATGTGTTCCCATAAAGCTTTTCTTCGGGCACGTTATATCACTAAAGGACAGCGCGGACTATCTTTTCATACCCCGTATCGTATGCCTGAACCGTAAAACCATATACTGCCCCAAATTTTTGGGCCTTCCCGATATGATCCGCCACGGACTGACAGGTATGCCCCCCATAATTGATGTCCAGATGGACTCCAGGCAAGGCTTTGCCTCCCTCTGGAAATCCTACCTAAAAATAGGAAGGATATTTGGTCTGGGAAAAGGCAGGATATTTATGGCCTATCTTAAGGCATATATGGTTGCCAGGCGTTTTCAGTCCCTTATGAGGTCCGGGCTGCACCCTCCAGAGGCCATGGCCGTCTTATCGGGAAAGGAGAATATAGCCGACCCCGTCGATTATAATGGCGATTTGACCTTTGCTGTGCTGGGTTACCCTTATGAGGTTCACGACCAGTTCATCAGCGTGGGGCTGGTGAAAAAGCTAAAGAAAATGGGCATAAGGGTCATTACTATAGAAAACCTGTCCCCCAGGAAAATATCCCGGGCCAACATTCTGGACAAGAATATGTTCTGGACCTTCAGCGACCTTGCCTTAAATGCCGCCTATTACCTTTTTAAAGAGGGCGGCGTTGACGGAATTATACACCTTACAGCCTTTGGGTGCGGACCGGATTCCATGGTTGATAAGTTTATGGAAATTTCCTCCCGGGACTACCCTGAAATTCCTTTTATGAGCGTCACCATTGACGAGCATACCGGAGACGCCGGCATATCGACGAGGCTTGAAGCTTTCGTTGACATGGTGAAAAGGAGAAAGGAGGTAAAGAATAATTCATGCCCAAGGTGACATTTCCCCGGATGGGAGAATCATACCGAGCTTTCAGAATGCTTATGAACGACCTGGGTAATGAGGTGATTATTCCCCCCAGACCCAATAAAAAAACCCTGGATTTTGGAGTCCGTTACTCCCCGGAATTCGCCTGCCTGCCCCTGAAGATTCTGACCGGAACCTACGTGGAAACCTGTATGTCCGGGGCCGAATTAATCATCACCAGCGGAGGTTCGGGACCGTGCCGGGCTGGTCTTTACGGACAGCTGCACAAAAAAATACTGAACAGCATCGGTTTCCCCGTTGACATAATTGTTTTTGAGGCGCCTAAAAGTCACCCCATTGATTTCCTGAGAAAGGTCAAAAGGGTTAATTCCAGCCGGCTTTCTTACCTGGCCATCTGGGAGTGCGTAAAAAGAGGCTGGGAAAAGCTCAAATACCTGGATGACCTGGAAAAAACGACCCATGCGCTACGCCCCAGAGAACTGAAAAAAGGGTCCACCACCAAGGTGTACCGGGAGGTACTGGAGTGGATAGACGGCGCCTATGCAATGAAGGAAATTCATGAGGCCGGCAAAGAGGCCCTGAATACCTTGAAATTGGTTCCCCACGATACCCGGAGGGCCGTTCTCAGGGTGGGCATAGTGGGTGAAATATATGTTCTTCTGGAGCCGGCCAGCAACCTTGAGATTGAAGAAACACTCGGCAATCTGGGAGTCGAGGTGCACAGGTCCATGTTTCTGACGGGCTGGACCAGGGACAACACAGTGAAGGAAACCAGCGGGATCCTTTCAGTTAAAGAAGCCGCCATGCCCTACATTCCCCTCTGTATAGGAGGGCACGGGCGGGAATCTGTGGGACACACTATATTGTATGCCAGAGACGGATTTGACGGGGTTATCCAGATGGCGCCCTTTACATGCATACCCGAAATAGTGGCCAGGACTATACTTACCCGTGTGAGCCGGGAGCACAACATACCAGTCCTTACCTTCTTTCTGGATGAACAGACCGGTAAAGCGGGAATGTCAACCCGCCTGGAGGCCTTTGTGGATTTAATCCGCCGCAAGAAAAATGCTCCTGTTTCAGATAACAGGATAATTGTCGGTTAGTTAAAACAGATAGTATTACCTTGGTGCTGTCCGGAAAGGAAAGGGACTGAAATGAAAGCATATATGGGAATTGACGTGGGTTCTGTAAGCACAAACATAGCTGTGTTGAGCCATGCCGGTGAGATCCTGGCAGACCTTTACATAAGAACCAGGGGCAGGCCCCTGGAAGCTATTCTTGCAGGCCTTACCGAAATAGCCGGCCTACTCCCTGCCGAGGTCGAAATCTGCGGGTGCGGCTCCACCGGAAGCGGCAGATATCTGGCCGGAGTAATGATAGGGGCGGACGTTATTAAAAATGAAATTACCGCCCATGCGGTGGCCGCCTCAATATACGTGCCCGATGTGCAAACCGTGCTTGAAATCGGAGGGCAGGATTCCAAAATCATAATTATGCGCAATGGCATTGTCACAGACTTTGCCATGAATACCGTTTGTGCGGCCGGCACCGGGTCATTCCTGGACCAACAGGCCTCCAGGCTGAATATACCCATTGCCGATTTCGGAGAGCTGGCCCTCAGTTCCTCCGCTCCTGTTCGGATCGCCGGCAGGTGTACCGTTTTTGCCGAGTCAGACATGATTCACAAGCAGCAGATGGGCCACAAACTGACTGATATAATCAACGGGCTCTGTGAGGCCCTGGTAAGAAATTATTTGAACAATGTGGGGAAGGGCAAGGAAATACTTTCTCCTGTGGTATTTCAGGGAGGCGTGGCGGCAAACGCCGGAATAAAGGCGGCCTTTGAAAGGGCCTTGGGACTTCCCATTATAATACCCCGGCATTTTGGTGTGATGGGCGCCATTGGAGCTGCGCAGCTGGCCAGGGAAGAAGTGGAAAAAACCGGCCAAACCCTTTTCAAGGGGTTTAAAATCGCCGGTCTTCCATATCGGACAGGCAGCTTTGAATGCGGCGGATGTCCAAACAATTGTGAAATAGCCGAAATATATGAAGAGGACAGGGTAATTGGCAGGTGGGGAGCCCGCTGCCAGAGATGGGATGTACTCTGATCATGAATTTTCCCGTTCTTTTTGAGCCATCTTATCAATAGAATCCGGGGTTAAGGAGATTATAAAGTTGGACCGTTTGCTGCTGGCCCAAATTGTATATTTTGTTATTATCGTCATTATGATACTGTCCGCCCTGTGGGTGCTGGCAGATACCAGAAAGAGAGGCAGGCCGTGGGGTGAAATACTGGTCTGGACAATGTTTGCAGGATGGTTTTTCGGGCTCGGCCTGGTTACCTACATTGTTTGGAAGAAAAAAGTCAAAGATTGAAATTAGGCTGCCAAGGCAGCCTTTTTTTAAATTGCGTCCTGGGCGGCTGCCCCTTCTATATGTGTAAATAAATATATACGGTTATTTTAGTGTTAACTATTCTTAACTTAAATTAAAAGCCCTGAAACCCACTGAATCCATGCCGGACCATCTAAATACAATGTGGCATGAATATTGCGAAGTATTTATAATAATTACTGAAACAACTGTTAGCACATCAATTAATACAGGTCAGGAGATGATTCTGAGTTCTTTTTAGAAATACCACATAAGGAGTGAAATTATGCCTCTTCACCTGACTGAGGAACAAAAAATGATGCGGGACATGGTACGCCGGCTGGCGCAAAATGAAATCGCCCCACGGGCCGCCCACTATGACAGAACCCATGAATATCCCTGGGAAAACATCCGGAAAATGTCAGAACTGGGGCTTATGGGAGTACCCATACCCGAGGAGTGGGGCGGGGCCGGGTGCGACTTTCTGTCATACATCATTACAATAGAGGAGATATCGAGGGCCTGCGGTTCCACAGGCGTCATACTGGCCGTTCACACCTCGGTGGGAACAATGCCAGTATTTCTTTTCGGGACGGAGGAACAAAAAAAGAGGTATGTCCCCAAACTGGCCTCGGGTGAAATGATCGGAGCCTTCGCCCTGACCGAACCCGGCGCCGGGTCCGACTCGGCAAGCATCTCAACCACCGCAAGGCTTGAGGGAAATCACTACATCGTTAACGGCAGTAAAATTTTTATAAGCAACGGAGGAGCGGCGGGAGTTTACGTCACTTTCGTGCGCACCGTACCCGGCAGTAAAGGTTACCGGGGCATTAGCTGCCTTATAGTGGATAAGGATACCCCCGGATTCTCCATCGGAAAGATGGAAGAAAAGATGGGACTGCATGGGGACCATACTGCCGAACTGATCTTTGACAACGCCATGGTGCCCCGGGAAAACCTGCTGGGAGTTGAGGGGGACGGGTTCAGGGTGGCCATGGCCCTGCTGGACGGGGGACGAATAGGTATAGCTGCCCAGGGCCTCGGAATAGCCCAGGGCGCCTTCGACGTGGCCCTTGAATACGCAAAGCAAAGGGTGCAGTTCGGCAAACCCATCATCGAACAGCAGGCTGTTGGATTTATGCTGGCCGACATGGCCACCCGGATTGACGCCGCCAGGATGCTGGTATACCGGGCGGCCCGGCTGAAAGATATGGGGCTGCCCCTTTCCAAGGAAGCATCAATGGCCAAGATGTTCGCCACCGACACCGCCATGACGGTGACCACTAACGCTGTGCAGATACTGGGCGGATACGGTTACTGCAATGAATACCCGGTGGAAAGAATGATGCGGGATGCCAAGATAACCCAGATATACGAAGGAACCAACCAGATACAGCGGCTGGTTATAGCTAAAAATTTAAGTAAAGAATAAGCTCAATTTTTAAAGGGAGGGTTTACATGGACCAGATAAGAAGAGGATGCCTGCAGGTATATACCGGAAATGGCAAGGGTAAAACCACGGCCTCGCTGGGCCTTGCCATGAGAGCAACGGGTCACGGGCATAAGGTCATGATGATCCAGTTCATGAAGGGCTGGACCAATTATGGTGAACTGATAACTGCGGAAAAATACCTGCCCAACATGACCATCGAGCAGTTTGGACTGGAAACCTTTGTGGATAAGGAAAACCCTTCTTCCGAGGATATCGGGATGGCCCAAAAGGGTATTGATCGGGCCAGGGCAGTGCTGTCCGGAGGCGGTTACCACCTTGTCATTCTGGACGAAATAAACGTGGCCCTGGACTACAATCTGATTAAACTGGATCAGGTTATGGAATTGATTAGTATCAGGCCCCCCCATGTTGAACTGGTGCTTACCGGAAGGAATGCCCATGAAAAAGTAATTGAGGCGGCCGATCTGGTTACCGAGATAAATCTGGTCAAACACCCCTTTTACCAGGGTGTGGAGGCCCGTGAAGGAATAGAGTTCTAAGGGATGAGAATATGACGGATCATGTAGAAAAATTAATTAGCTTCCGGGAAGGAGCATGACAATATGACCCACAAATTGGATGAAATCACCAGGGCCAAAGATGCCTGGAATGATTCAAGAAGAAAAATGCAGGACCGTGATTTTAAATTTGAAACGGTTTCCTCACTGCCGGTAAATGACCTGTACACGCCACTGGATGTTGGGGATCTGGATTATCAAAGGGATCTGGGAATGCCGGGCCAGTATCCTTTTACCCGGGGTGTCCAGGCAAATATGTACCGGGGCAGGCTCTGGACCATGCGGCAGTTCGCCGGCTTTGCCACGGCAAAGGAATCCAATGAAAGATACAAGTACCTGCTCGCCAAGGGCCAGACCGGGTTGAGCGTTGCCTTCGACATGCCCACCATTATGGGCTATGACAGCGACCACCCCCGGGCTTACGGTGAGGTGGGACGCGTGGGAGTGGCCATTGACTCTCTTCAGGACATGGAAACTCTTTTTAGCGGCATACCCCTGGACAGGGTCAGCACCTCCATGACTATTAACGCCCCGGCCTCTATACTGTGGTGCATGTATATAGCCACCGGTGAAAAACAGGGTGTACCATCTGAAAAACTTACCGGCACAATACAGAACGACATTTTAAAGGAATATATAGCCCAAAAATCATGGATATTCCCTCCCCATCCTTCCATGAGACTGATCACCGATATATTTGCGTACTCAACGGATCACGTTCCCAAGTGGAATACCGTTAGTATAAGCGGCTACCATATAAGGGAAGCCGGTTCCACCGCGGCCCAGGAACTGGCCTTTACCCTGGCCGACGGTTTTGCCTATGTTGAGGCGGGCATTGCCGCCGGGCTTAATGTTGACGATTTCGCCCCCAGGCTGTCATTCTTTTTCAACGCCCACATTGATTTCTTTGAGGAGATAGCCAAGTACAGGGCGGCAAGGCGGATCTGGGCCAAACGCATGAAGGTAAAGTACGGGGCAAAGAGTCCAAAGTCCTGGATGCTGCGCTTCCATACCCAGACTGCCGGCTGCAGCCTCACCGCCCAGCAGCCTGAAATCAATATCGTGCGCACGGCTTACGAGGCCCTGTCGGCCGTGCTGGGAGGCACCCAGTCCCTGCACACCAACTCCATGGATGAGGTCCTGGCGCTGCCCACTGAAAAGTCCGTTCAGATCGCACTGCGGACCCAGCAGATACTGGCATGCGAAACCGGGGTGGCCAACGTCATTGATCCCCTGGCAGGTTCATATTTTGTTGAGGCCCTCACCAACAAAATGGAGGAAGAAGCGGAAAAATATTTCGAGGAAATTGAAAGGCGGGGCGGTGTACTGTCCGCCATCGACCAGAACTTCTTCCAGCAGGAAATAGCCGATGCGGCTTATCAATTCCAACGGGATGTTGATAAGAAAAGAATAATTATGGTGGGAGTGAATGAATTCCTCAACCAGGATGAACAAATGGATATGGACATACTGAAAATTGACCCCCAGATTGAGAAGGAACAGGCGGAAAGACTGCGGAAACTCCGGAGAGAACGGGATAATATAAGGGTGGGTGACGCACTGGACGAGCTAAGGAAGGCGGCTTACGGAACCCAAAATTTAATACCCTTTATACTTGAAAGTGTCAGGGCATATGCCACGGAGGGTGAAATTATCCGGGTTTTCCGGGAGGTATTCGGAGAATACAAGGAAAAGCCTATATTTTAAACAATACATTTTTAGCGACGAGGTGGGACTAATGGCCAGGAAAATTCGCGTATTGGTTGCAAAGCCCGGCCTTGACGGCCATGACAGGGGCGCCAGGGTTATCGCCAGGGGTTTGCGGGACGCAGGTATGGAAGTGGTTTACACCGGGCTTCACCAGACCCCGGAACAGATCGTTGAAGCCGCCATTCAGGAAGATGTGGACGTGGTGGGCCTCAGTATACTTTCAGGCGCCCACATGACCATTTTCCCCAGGATATGTGAACTTCTCAGGGAAAACGGCGCCGAAGACATAATAGTAATGGGTGGAGGCACTGTGCCCGACTATGATATAGACATGTTAAAACAGAACGGTTGGGCCAGGGAGGTATTCACCCCGGGAACCACAATTGAAAAAATAGTTGAATGGATAAGTTCCAGTGTAAGGACTGATTAAAGACTGAAGCTATGGCAGACAAAACAGGGGCCCGATCGATTTTTGTGATCGGGCCCCTTAACCGACATTTAGTTTTTTTCCAGAAAATTAACCACCGCAGACGAAAAAAGGCTAAAATCCTTCAACCTCTTTGTCAGTATACCGTGAACTCTTTTTGCATCTATTTCCGCATAATCATGTACCAGTATATTTCTAAGGTTAACCATCCCCTTTTACCAATGTATTCAAATCTTTTTAGCCTGTATACATACTCATCAAGCCTCGCCAGACGGGCCAGGATTACGCTATTGTCTAACACCCAGTCCGCCCTCCTTTATCCTTTCGGCCAGATGCCTGGCGTGAAAGTCGAAATACCTTTTATAATCGTAATACCTGCCGGCTGTGTCCATTTCAAAAAGGGCCCTTTGGTCTGCGCTTCTTTCGTATATCACCCTGCCTTTTTGAATGACCTGAAACTGCAATAGCCTCGGGGATTCATTAAGAATTACAATTTCGGTTTTGATCTTTACCAGCCTTCGGGTATCCTCCATCACCTCCAGGCGGTATTTTAAAGTATCTGCCGGCAGGGGTTCGATAATAACAGCAATATCCACATCACTATCCGGTCTGGCCACACCCTCGGCATAAGAACCGAATAGGTAGGCCGCTATTACTTCAGTTTTTTTTTCAAAATATCCTGCCAGCACCGGCTCAAAATCAGATGTTTTCATTTCATTCACCAAACCGTTATATATTTCCATTAATTATACCATACCCCAACCGCCTGACAGAAGCAAGACTTCGATTGGGCTTCTGCCTTTGTTGTACTTAGTACCGGGTAACTTAAGCTATAACCCGAAAACAGGTGACGGTTAGAATCGAACCGTCACCTGTTTAATTTTAGAAGTGAGATGCGTGAAGTTATTATGGCCGGGTATACATTTCCCTTGTGGTTCACTAAAGCAGCTCACACTATTTTGGATTCTGGATTCTGAATTCTGGATTCCCAGCCACCCTGCAGGGCGGCTATTAGCAACCACAACCCCCCTCGCCCCCGGGCAGGGTAATATTTTTGGTTACAATCTCCTCCAGGTAGCCCAGTGCAGCGTTAACTTCACTTTCAGTATTAAAGAAGGAGAAACTAAACCTTACCAATTTCTGTTCAAGGGTTCCCAGGGTGCGGTGAGCGTCCGGAGAGCAGTGCAGCCCGGCCCGGCAGGCAATATCATAATTCTTATCAAGAATACCGCCTATTTCCGCTGTTTTCCTTCCGTTAATCAGAAAAGAGACCACCGGTGCCCTGGACTCGGTGTTTAAGGAACCAAAAATTTTAATTCCGGGTATTTTGGGGGATCCTTCAATAAATTTTTTGGTTAGATTAAGTTCATGGTCTCTTATTGTCTTTATACCTTTTTCCACTATAAAATCAATGCCCGCCCCCAGACCGAAAATACCGGCGGTATTCAGTGTCCCCGCCTCATATCTTTCGGGAAGGGTTTCCGGCATTCCGGGAAGTTCCGACTGACTGCCGGTACCCCCTTCCAGCAGTGTTTCCAGAACAATGCCGTCGCCGATATAAAGACCTCCGGTGCCTGTGGGCCCCAGCAGGCTTTTATGACCCGGGAAGGCCAGCAGGTCAATATTCATCTTTTTAACGTCTATATCCAATACACCGGCGGTTTGGGCGGCATCAACCAGAAAGGCTATACCGGCCCCCCTGGTAATCTTCCCTATTTCTTCAATGGGCATAACTGTTCCAGTAACGTTTGAGGCATGGGTTATGGCAACGAGCCTGGTGTTGGGCCTGATGGCTTTCTTTATATCCCCGGGATCAAGGTTTCCGTCTTGACTGCACTGCACCCGGGTAACCTGCACGCCTTTCTTCTCCAGTATGTTAAGCGGGCGGCCAACGGAGTTATGCTCCATGGAACTGGTGACGACATGATCTCCGCCCTTTAAAAGCCCCTTAACGGCTAGGTTCAATGCCCCGGTGGCATTCAAGGTAAAAACGATTCTTTCATACTGGGCCGCATCAATATTAAAAAGGCCTGCCAGCTTTTTCCTGGTATTGTCAACCATCTCATTGGCCCTGATGGACATTTTGTGACCGGCCCTGCCCGGGTTAGCCCCCACTTCTTTTATACAATAGCTCATGGCGTCCAAAACATCCGGCGGCTTGGGCCAGGTTGTGGCGGCATTATCAAAATATATCAAGCTAACCTCCATCCTTTCCTGATCTTAATAACATATATATAAATCATTCACCTTAAAAATATACTATTCTGAGTTCTGTGTTCTGTGTTCTATTTCGAAGGCATAAAAAAAGAGCCCCCACCGGAGGCTCTTTTTTTATGCCTTCGAAATCTATTTTTCCGCTTCTGCCGCAGCCTTGGCCTTTTTGATAACATCTTCGGCCAGTCTGCCCGGCACTTCCTCGTATCCCATGAATTCCATGAAGAAGGATCCCCGGCCCTGGGTCATTGATTTCAGATCTATGGCGTAGCGATACATCTCGGAAAGGGGAACCTGGGCCTTTACCTTGGTATTCTTCCCGCCGGGCTCCATACCCAGTATGCGGCCCCTTTTGGTGTTGAAATCGCTGATTACATCTCCCATGAAATTCTCGGGAACCGTGACCTCAACACTCATCATGGGCTCCAGAAGAGCGGGTTTGGCCTGCTGGGCTCCCTTTTTAAAGGCAATGATAGTGGCCAGTTTAAAGGCCAGTTCCGATGAGTCCACGGGGTGGTATGATCCGTCCACCAGAACAGTCTTTATTCCGGTTACCGGGTAGCCGGCCAGCACGCCTTCGGCCATGGCCTCGCGGACGCCCTTTTCCACCGCCGGGAAATAGTTTCGGGGCACAGATCCCCCGAAAACTTCTTCTTCAAACAGGAAATCACCGTCCAGCAGGGGTTCCATCTTTAACCACACATGTCCGTACTGGCCGTGTCCGCCCGTCTGCTTCTTGTGCTTTCCTTCCACTTTGACCTCGGCGCGTATGGTTTCCCTGTAAGGAACTCTGGGCGAGTCGGTGATTATATCCACACCGTAGCGCCTCTTCAGGCGCTCCATCATTATATCCAGGTGCATTTCACCCATTCCGGTGACGAGGGTTTGCTTGGTTTCAACATTTTTCTTTATCGTAACCGTCTTATCCTCTTCCAGGAGCTTGCTCATGGCGCTGCCCAGCTTGTCCTCGTCCCCTTTACTCTTGGGGGTTATGGCCACTGAAAGGGTGGGAACGGGGAAGTCTATGCCCTCCATCACCACAGGGTTATCCTTGTCGCAAAGTGTTTCTCCGGTGTCTGTATCCTGGAGCTTAACCAGCACTGCCAGGTCTCCGGCCAAAACTTCCTGGGCCGGGGCCGTGGTCTTGCCCCGGATAAACAGCACCTGCCCTATTTTTTCATTCTTCTCCTTATTGGAGTTCAGTACCACCATGTCGCCCTTTAACTTACCGGTATATACACGAATAAAGTTCATCTTGCCCACATAGGGGTCGGCCAGGGTTTTAAACACCAGTCCCGAGAAGGGCTTGCCGGCTTCAACCTCGGGGGCCGGCAGATATCCTGCCATGAAGTCCATCAGGTTTGTAACGGCCATATTCTTTGTGGCCGATCCGCAAAGAACCGGTACCACCTTCCCGGCTTTAACCCCTGCGGCCAGCCCGGTATTAATCTCATCAGGGGTGATCTCTTCACCCTCAAGATATTTCATCATCAGATCATCATCGCCTTCCAGGGCGGCCTCCACCAGCTTTTCCCTGTTTTCGGCGATTATATCAGCCATATCGCCCGGAACGGGAACTTCCTGGGCCTTACCGTCTTTGAAGGTATAGGCCTTCTGTCCCAGCAGGTCAACCACACCTTTAAAATCCAGGGCCTGGCCTATGGGCAGCTGAACCGGGGCGAAATTAGCCGTAAAGGTTTCCCTCAGCTCCTCCAGCACTTTATAAAAATTGGAGTTTTCACGTTCCATTTTGTTTATAAACACCATACGGGGCATAGCCTTATCATCGGCAAAGTCCCAGATGATTTCGGTTTGCACCTCTACCCCGTCAACAGCCGAAACAACAAATAGAGCACTGTCAACAACCCTCATTGCTCCCTTTACTTCACCTATAAAATCCGAGTATCCGGGGGTATCCAACAAATTCAGCTTAGAGTTGTTCCACTCACAGGGAACCAAGCTGGCGTGTATGGTTAACTGGCGATTTATTTCCTCGGGATGATAATCGGCGGTGGTGGTCCCGTCCTCTACTCTGCCCAGCCTGTTGACAGCCCCTGTGTTAAAAAGGATGGCCTCAACCAGCGATGACTTTCCGGCGCCACCATGCGCCACTACCCCTATGTTCCGGATCTTATCGCTCGGATAACTTTTCAAATTCCCTTGCCTCCTTTGTAAATAATGTTACCTGTGTAAAGTATTTCTATACTCAAATACGGCTAAACATAAAAAACAGCTCCCACAGAGCCGATTCACCGCAAACCATAAACGGAAAAATACGGCAACTTATTTAACCGAATTTTAATATTCCACATTGGTCCTCAAATATCCTTTAGTTATTTTACCATTTTATAGAGCAATCAAGTAGCAGCTTTTTCCAGTGAATTTCTCATAGACAGTACCCGGCGGACATACATATAGCACAGGGGTGAGAACATGTCCGCTCAGTCATTCCTTTACGGCACTGTTGTTCTGCTGGCCGCCAGTATATTTAACAGGGCCGTGGGTTTTATATATCAGATATTTATGATGAGGCTGATCAAGCCAGAAGGCGTGGGCCTGTTCAGCATGATTTTTCCCATCTATGTGATGGTGCTGGTGCTTGCCTCCCTGGGAATACCGGTGGCCATTTCCAAGCTGGTGGCCGAGGAGATGGCGGTTAACAACCTTCCTGGGGCTTATCGTATTTTCAGGGTATCCCTGGCCATTATATGTGTCAGCGCACTATTGTTTACCATACTGCTGGTTATTGCTTCACCACTGTTGGTCAGGTACCTTTTCCCAAATCCAAGTGTTTATTTATGCTTTGTCACTCTCATTCCCGGGGTTTTAATAGTGTCCATCTGCTCGGCCTTCAGGGGCTTTTTCCAGGGACTGCAGAGGATGTCACCCACTGCCTTAACCCAGGCGGTTGAACAGCTGGTTAGGGTTACCGCCGGCTTAAGCATTGCCTGGATACTGCTCCCCAGGGGGGTTGAATACGCTGCGGTGGGTATTTCCCTGGGTGTGGTTTGTGGTGAACTGCTTGGTTTCTTATTCATGCTTTACATTTATTTAACCAGGCGTCCCCGCTTCAGTTTCCAGCCAGGGGTAAAAGCTCCCCCGTGGCAGCTGGCAAGAATATTCAACCTGGGTATACCCGTCACCTTAACCCGCTTTGTGTCCACCGCCCTGATGTCCCTTGACGCCCTGCTCATTCCCCGCAGACTGCAGTTTGCAGGGATGTCAATGAGTGATTCCACAGCCACTTACGGGCAGTTCGTGGGAATCGCCGAAGCTCTTTTTTTCACCCCCGGGGTAATTACCATTGCCCTGGCCACCGCCCTGATTCCTGCCGTAAGCGATGCCGCAGCCCAGGGCAGGATACCTCTGGTCAGAAGCCGAATTGAGGAGGCTATTCGCATAACAATAGTGGTGGGCTCCCTGGTGGCAGCTGTCTTCCTTGTTTTACCCCATGAACTGTGCCAGATTCTTTTCGGATACCGTTCTGCCGGGGATGCGCTGCTGATGCTGGCCCTGAGCGGACCTTTCCTTTACCTGCAGCAAACCACCACAGGAATACTGCAAGGTCTGGGAAGGGCCGGCATACCTTTTAAAAACCTGTTAAAGGCATCGGTGCTCAAAATACTGGGCATCTATTATCTCACCTCGATACCTGGCTTCGGTATACTGGGCACCGCCCTTTCCATGGGATGCACCTATGTATTGATGTCACTTTTGAACTACAGAGATTTAAAAAGAATTACCGGTCTTAGAATAGATCCGGCTTACTGTGTGCTTAAGCCTGTTTTAGCCTCAATATCCGCCGCTCTGGTTATGCTGCAGCTAAAGACTGTCATGGCCCCTTCCCTTTTGCCGGGATTTCCGGGTCTTTTCATTTATCTGGCTGGCGGAAGCTTCTCATTCTTTTTGGTCTTATACATAATAGGAGGCATAAGTGAGTCGGATGTTAAAAAAATGAGGTTTATCATGAAAAGATAAACCTTAAATTCTCCAGGACCTGATCCTTTCAAGCTCACACTTATTGGTAAGATCTATCTGAACCGGTGTAACCGTTATATATCCCTGTTTGTTTGAACCGATATCGGTGTCGGGGCAATTGTCCTCCAGATCCATGACTTCGCCGGCCATCCAGTAGTAAACACGGCCCCTGGGATCTGTCCTCCGGTCAAAGATATTTACATATTTCATATTACCAAGGCGAACCACTTTCATCCCCACGGGCATTCCGGGGGGAACGTTTACATTTAACAGTGTTCCCCTGGGCAGCCCCTCTTTTTTTACCACCGAAACCAGTCTGGCGGTAAAATCAGCGGCCACCGTAAAGTCGCGGTCTTTAAAATCTGTAAATGACACAGCTATGGCGGGACATCCGCAGATAACGGCCTCCACTGCCGCAGATACCGTACCGGAGTATAAAACATCGGTTCCCAGGTTGGCGCCCTGATTTATGCCGGACACCACAAGGTCCGGTGGTTCTCCCAAAAGTTCCTCCAGGGCCAGTTTGACGCAGTCGGCCGGGGTGCCGTCCACCATCCAGCCAACCGACTTTTCGCCGGGATACCGCACCTCTTTTGCCCTCAGCGGCTTATGCATGGTAATGCCATGGCCTATGGCGCTTCTTTCTCTGTCCGGCGCCACAACATATATTTTCCTTATCTCCCGGCAGCTTTCCAAACTTTCCCTCAGGGCAATTATTCCATCGGCAAAAATACCGTCATCGTTGCTAATCAATATTCGCACAAATAACCTCCCTACACCTCATATATAGTTATAATCATCTTTCCGTTTTCCTTATCCTTTGTCAGACCAAACATGACCCTTTTTTCTTTTAAGCTCTTATTCAAAAAATCCACTATCCGGTACATGTCGCTGTACGGCTCAAAGGATTTTGTGGCGATCAGCTCCAATTTGCCCGGATCCTTTTGTTCACGGCCTTCCTTCATCCTTTCACTCCTAACCCTTAATCAGGGAGAGAGCTTCTGCCCTGGTCACTTCATTCTTCTGGAAGGAACCCCTCACCGCCGAGGTTATCGTTTTTGATCCAGGCTTTCGCACACCCCTTAGTGTCATGCACATATGCTCTGCCTCCAGTACAACCAGCACGCCGTGAGGCGACAGTTTCTTCATAATGGCGTCTGCAATCTGTGAGGTCAGCCTTTCCTGAAGCTGCGGCCTCTTGGCATAGCCCTCAACCACCCTGGCCAGCTTGGACAGCCCCGTTACATTTCCCCGCCTTGGAATGTAGGCCACATGGGCCTTGCCGAAAAATGGCAGCAGGTGGTGCTCACACATGGAGTAAATGGGAATGTCCTTTACCAGCACCATTTCCTCATGCTCTTCGGAAAACATTTTCTGCAAATGGTCCTGGGGATCTTCCCAAAGGCCGCAGAATATTTCCTGGTACATCCTGGCCACCCGGGCCGGAGTTTCTTTTAAACCCTCCCTTTCCGGGTCTTCCCCTATGGCCTCCAGAATCATCCTCACCGCTTTTTCCAATTTATCCCTGTCAACCAATGCTCTTCCCCTCCCGATTAATATCAAAGCTGGTCCATCATTTTATGTGCCTGAGGTATTATTCTTACATCTCTCAACCTCTTCAAGGCCATACTCTGCAAATAAAGCGCCCTTCCCGGTGACAGCATGCACTTCCCGTTTAATGTCACCGGCTGAATAACCAGTGTTATTGAGGCATCTATCCGGGACAGCAGGTCCAGCGCGGTATCATATTCAGAAACATCGGCGCCATCATCCATTACAATTTTAACAAAAACACCGGTCCTCCCGGCAATGGCTAAAAACTGGCTGTGCCGGTTCCACATGGGCTGACAGCCGGAAGTTCCCGGCAGCTTGATATCCATGGCCACCACATCCACCATGTCCACTATCCGCTCCAGGTCATCAGGCAAAGTGCCGTTTGTTTCCAGGTAAATCTTCAGCCCCAAATCCCTGAGACCGGGCAGCAATTCCATAAGATAACCGGCTTGCAGCAGTGGCTCCCCGCCGGTGATACTGACCCATTGATGCAGTGAGAGGTCAAAGCTGCCGGTGATAATTCCCAGCAAGTCACTGGATGACATGGGGTTGTCCGCCTCAATGAACTTTTTGTTGCCCGGGTCCACCTCCACACTGCACCCTGCACCTTTACCATGAGTTTTTGTGTCACAGTAATGGCAGGAAAGATTACACCCCTCAAATCTTACGAAAATCTGTCTTATTCCCAGGTAGGGGCCCTCACCCTGTACCGAGGAAAATATTTCCCGGATATGGCATTTCAATCTATACAACACCTCTTACCTTGCAGCAGGCCATTTTGACTGACGCCATTTCCTGAGTATACAAACGGCATGCCCGTTTTCCAAAATCAACGATCTGATCTTCATTATATCCCATATCCAAAAGCCCCGCAGCCTTGACCGGTGTCCCCTCCGAAACGATGTTCAGAGCGGCGTGTATCATTATGGAAACCGGTGAGGCGGTGGCTATTGATATTGAAAGCTTTCGGTCACCCAGATAGAGATCGTCCCCCCTCCGGACCAACTCCGGAAAGGCAAGAGCATCCTTAATTATGGATATTAACAACCTCTGCCTGAGCACACCGCTTTCCAGGCATTCTCCAAAATGCTCCACGATAAAATGAATCATATGGGGGCCGAAAATACTGGAGCCTCCCAGCACGTCCTCAACATCAACCATTTCCGTGGGTTCAACACTGCACGGCCCTCTAAAGCATACTATACTGTCACCCTGCAGGCCAAAGTTTCTGTAGGCCCAGAGGGAGGAGAGCTGATGCCCGGTATAACTGATTATACTTTCATGAAAATATTCATGCACTATGATCACCTGCAGCCTTCATTGCCCTGTAATATCTCTTGCAGCTTTCGCAGTTCCCGCAAAGATCATCACCGCCAAAGTAACAGGGCCAGAGGTGCTGAAAGGGTGTGCCCAGCCTCTTGCCAAGCTTGACTATGTCAACCTTGTGAAGCATCTGGGTGTAGCTCACCAGCCTGATCCCTTTCAGAGTTGAAAAGGACAGCGCCCGGTTACAGGACTGCAGGTATTCCCTGCTGTTGTCAGGGAAGCTTTTAGCCTCTTCGGCGTTAAAGCCGGTAACAACCTGCCTTGCGTCCATGGATTCGGCAAAGGCGGCGGCAATGTTGACAAAAATTCCGTTTCGATTGGGCACCCAAACAGATCTGGCGGTCTCGGCCATTTTATCCAAATGGTCCAGATTACTTTCTTCCGGCTCGGGAACCGGCTCCCCGGCGTTCACCAGGGAGGTGGAGGTAATGTCTCTCAAAAAAGTAAGTGTGACCACCCTGTGCTTTAATTTATAAAACGCAGCTATTTCAGCCGATGAATTAATCTCCTTCAAACGGGCCCTCTGTCCATAATCAAAGGTGATGCACAGCTTAACCTCTCCCTCTCTCAGCGCCTGGCCCAGAGAAACTGCGGAATCAAGACCTCCGGAAAGAAGCACTATACTGGACATTTTACAAATCCTCCCGGTAGAGCGCCGATGCGTCCGGTGATTCCCAGACCCTAACACCACGGACCATCAGCCCCGGTGATATTTTTATGATCTGTTCTTTAACCTTGCCGTAAATGTAAAAGGCGATATTTTCAGCAGTGGGGTTATTTTTAGGATCCCCTCCGGAAAAGAATACTATGTCATTGAGATAGCTGTGATCCAGATCGGTGACTATACCATCAACTGTCTCCTTAATAATCCTGAAATCCGCCAGCATTCCGCATGAATCCAGCCCACTGCCGGCCACCGCCACTTCCACGATCCATGTATGCCCGTGCAGGGCTGAACACTGCCCCTGGTAGCCTTCCAGCCGGTGAGCTGCGGCAAACCTTCTTTTTACCGAGATTTCAAACAAATCCCCCACTGCCTCCCCTGTTTATAGACCCACATGCTAATAATGATTTTCCATGGGCCGGCCGTCTATACACCGGCCCATGCCTTCAATGCCCCCTGATAGGCTTTTTTACTTATGAGGTATTCCGGTTTATTCTACTACCGCATATCCCGCCCGGTCAATGGCCCCGGTTATTTTTTCGCGATCCGTCGACCCGGGATCGTAAGTTACCTTTACTGTTGCCGCCGCCAGATCCACCTCGGCCCCGGAAACTCCCGGCAAATTTTTCAGCGCTTTCTCAACAGCCATCTTACAATGATTGCAGGACATTCCCCGCACCTTCAGGGTTTCTTCGGTGATCGCCATAAAATGTGTTCCTCCTTTTCGATTATGTTTATAATTTCCCCTTCAACGACTCTGTTTATATTAATTTTGCAGCTAAAAAATGGGCATAAATAGTATACAACATTATCTTTAAAGGAGGGTATCCCGTTGGCTAAAAAAAACAAACTAATCGGAAAGAAAGAACTTCTCGTTGAAAAAAACCTTTCAAAAAGAAACAAAGCCCACCCGGATTTTGAGGTAGGATACGCTTTTGTTGAAGAAGCGACGGGCTCGGCCACCATGATTAACCTGGACGGAAGGCGGGATTTCGACCATCAGATTAAAAAAGCCGCCCTACGGGCGGACTGGAATCCAGAATCCGGAATTCAGAATCCAGAATAGTGACAGCCTGCTTTAAAAGTGACCTTCAACCGATATACGTTACGGGGGACCATCGGAGAAACTATAATCCCGGGGTTACCCGTGGTTATAGCCAGGATTTGAGCCTCTTCATATCGGTTATGATTATTTGTTTCCTGTCAACCTCCAGGGCCTTCTGCCTGCGCATATCGCTTAATATTCTGTTGGCCGTTTCCCGGGAAGTGCCTATCATGCTGGCCAGATCCTGGTTTGTTAGGGATATGTCAATTGCCAGTCCCCTTTCACAGGAAGTTCCCTGTTCCGCAGCCAGAAAAAGAAGGGTGCTGGCCATGCGCCTGGAGGTATCCATAAGAGCCAGGTCGTTGATTTGTTTTTGCGCCATCCTCAGACGCCTGGACATTATTTTAAGAATCCCCAGGGCAATGCCGGGATTGTCCATGGTTATCCTTTCCATTTCCAGGTTCTTAATCAAGCCTATCCTTGAATCCTCCACAGCCTCAGCCGTGGCCGGGTAGTCGCCTCCGTCAAACAATACCACCTCAGCGAACATTTCCCCCGGGTGGATAAAATGCAGTATCTGCTCCCGACCATCATCGGACTGCTTGGAAATCTTTACCCGGCCTTCCCGCAAAAAATAAACGGCCTCGCCAGGCTCACCCTCCACAAAAATGATCCTGCCTTTCTGATAATTCCTTTCCATAATAAGCCTGTCAACCTCGGACAACTGCTGATCATCCAGGTAACAAAACAGCTTTATCTTCTTTAGATATTCAATGTAATCGGACACCTTGAACACCTGCCCCGACAATATTACATAAACACAACCGAACGAAAAAAAATTCCGGCTGGCTTTTCATGAGGACTTCCTCACCCTGAGTTCCATCCCCAGGCCTTGTGCAATTTCCCGGCACTTAACGGTATCCACTCCAGGCCAGTCCACCACCGATAAAACCACATCCGGAATTATTCCATCGCAGCTTTTGGAGAAATTCAAAACGGCCTGGTAAGTTCCGGCACCGAAGGCCGGCCTGCAGATTTCCCTGTATTTGACACTGTCCTGGGCATTTAAGCTGATATTAATCCTGTCCACCAGTCCCTTCAGCTTTTGCGCATTGCCCGGCCCGTGGATGAGATCGGCATGGCCATTGGTATTTATCCTGATTATTTTTCCATACTCCCTTTTAATACCACCGGCCACCTCAATTACCAGGTCCATTCTTAAAAGCGGCTCACCGTACCCGCAGAATATAATCTCACTGTAGGCGTCCATCTCCAGACCCCTCAGCGAAGCCATAACCTCTTCAGCGCTGGGCTCCTTCTGCAGCCACAGGTTATAGCCAACTCCATGTTCTGTTTTTCGTATGCAAAAGGCGCAGTTATTGGTGCACCGGTTGGTAATATTAAGGTATAACCTGTCCTCAATACTATAAGTTATAATAAAATCCCTCAAAAAAAATCTCCTCAACTATGTTGTTGCCACTCCTTAATAATAACATAAACCACCATGCGTAAACTAAAAAATTATCACTTTAATAAATGCGGTCATAATTGCCGTATATCCACATACATTTATGGTATAAAATCCCTGGAGGTGTATTCAATGAGTTTTAAAGCTCCTTCCGGATCCAATTCAGTTTTCAATTTCGTTTCTGTTTTCAGGGGACTTCTGACCGCACTGGCCGCCATGCTGATTGGTATTTTGTTTCTGGGCATAATATATTATTTTACCGGAATAACCGAGTCAACCATGCCCGTTACGGCCTCAATACTGCTTTTTATCGGGGTTTCCCTGGGGGGTTTCTACTCTTCCAGACATTCGGGCTCCAAGGGGCTTGTTCACGGCCTGGCCACAGGAATTGCAGTATTTATCCTGATCTGGCTTCTAATGGGTATTTTTCTTCCCACCGGGGCAGCCTTCTTTCCTTTGCTGCAGAAGCTGCTTATTTGCCTGGTGGGGGGTTCCCTGGGCGGTATCTTCGGGGTGGGATTTTAGAACCAGAATTCAGGAGTCAGAAGCCAGAAGCCAGAATTAGCTGGCGTGACCCTCATCTGGATTCCGCCGTCTATGCATCGGGGACATTCCTCTGACCCCCGGAGGCAGTCACACTAGAGAGGTGTGTCCCCTTTCCTTAGACGGCACCGCCGACAAGACGGTTTTTTAGAATTCCGGGGGAAGCTCTTTTAGCTGTGACAGTGTAAATACCGGCCCGTCAAGACACACGAATTTGGACCCTATATTACACCTGCCGCACTTACCTATCCCGCATTTCATCTTCATTTCCAGGGTGGTGATGATTTGACCATCCTGAAAGCCCATTTTGTTCAAAGCCTGCAGTACAAATTTTATCATAATGGGCGGACCGCAGGTGATGGCGTATTTATTTAGAGGTGAAGGCTTTACTTCTTCCAGGTAGGAGGGCACAAACCCCACGTGGCCCTGCCAGGCCATGTCCGCCCGGTCAATGGTCACATAAACATCGGTATTGTCATATTTAGGCCAGTTGTCCAGAATATCGTATTTGAAGCAAAGATCGTCCACCGACCTGGCCCCGTAGATTATTTCCACCTTACCGAATTCTTTGCGGTTTTCTCCGGCCAGAACAAAATCTATCAGGGATCTCAGGGGAGCAAGGCCAATACCTCCGCCTACGAAAAGAAGATCCCTCCCCTTCATAATCTCATAAGGGAAATGGTTACCGTAAGGCCCTCTCACCCCCACCCTGGATCCCGGCCCCAGATCATGAAGGGCGGCGGTTAGCTGACCCACTTTTTTCACACTGAATTCCAGTATGCCTTTCCTGGTGGGAGAGGAAGTTATGGAAATGGTGGCTTCTCCCACTCCAAATATAGAAATCTGGGCCACCTGACCCGGCTGCTGTTTAAAACTTTCCATTACCTCAGGGTCGTCAAATACCATTTGAAAGGATTTAACATCAACTGTTTCATCTATTACTTCCTTTATTGTAGCCGGGTAGGGTAGATAAGGGTTATCACACTTACAGTTGCCCATTTCTGCTCACCTCCCCCAAATCACTTATTATCCGGCGAATATCTATATTAACCGGGCAGGACTTGACGCATCTGCCACAGCCCACGCAGCCGGCCAGACCGTAACGGTCGATATGGTACTTGAGCTTGTGCATGAAACGGTTGCGCACCCGCTCCTTTTTGGAAGGCCTGGGGTTATGCCCTCCGGCCATCATTGTAAAGTGCGTAAACATGCAGGAGTCCCAACTCCTGTATCTCTCGCCGTCACACCCTCCTTTGGAGGAGTCATATATATCAAAGCAGTGGCAGGTGGGGCAAACATAGGTGCATATACCACAGCCCAGGCATTTTTCAAACACCTGATTCCAGTATTCCAGTTCAAAATTCCCGTCCAGCAGTTCCTTAATACCGGTTAAATCCAGCTTTTTCACAGTAAGCCGGGTTTCACCGGCAATCCTTGGTGAATCTCCGGCTTTCTCAAAAAGGTCTTTATAGGATGCCACAATTTCCTGACCCTTGTCAGTTAAAACATCAGCATCGAAACCTTTGCCCGAAGGGGTCAGCATTATATCCGATCCCTCCCCGTCGTCCGGGCCGAAGCCGAAGGTGGCGCAAAAGCATCCGGGGGACGGGTTGGAGCAGGCAAGTCCTATGATTGCAGAGTTTTCCCTCTTGTTTATATAGTAGGGGTCTTTATACGCGCCCGCAAAAACAGGGTCCAGAGATAAAATACTTTTTAAATCACATGGATGAACCCCGAAAAGAACCCTTTTGTCCGATCCGCACATATCCTCCAGAGCCATTCCTTCCTGTCCATAGGAAAATTTAAACAGCCTTTCGGTTTGCGGAAAGAAAAAAGACTTGGGAGGCAATGTGGAGTTCTGATATTCCAGAAGCACCTGACCGGCATCGGCCACCGGCCCGAACATTATTATACCCTCTGGATCCTTTACCGGCGCCACCAAATTAAGGTTCCGGGCCAGCCGGTCCAGTAGTTTCTTTAAACTGTCCCTGCTGATGAATAACTTTTCCAAGGCTGGCACCTCCTACATGAATTCTTCAGGGTCATCGGCGCTGAACTGTCCCAATACCCTTTCACCATCCGGGGTAAGTCCCGGAGTGGCGGTATTAAATAAATCCTTCAAATCCATCAATATTTTTCTGTTCAAAACCCTTAAGGGGATGCCTACCGGGCACACCCTCTCACATTCACCGCAGTCCACGCACCTGCCGGCCACATGAAAGGCCCGTATGAGATGGAAGGCGGTGTTTTCCGAAAGATTGCTGGATCTGGATACCCAGCCGGTGTTCACCTGGTCAAAAACACATTCCCTGCAACTGCAGGCGGTACAGGAGTTACGGCAGGCGTAACACCTGAGACACCGTGAAAACTGCCTGTCCCAGTAGGCGCTTTTCTGTTCCACTGTCATTTCTTCAATTTTACGGACATCATCAAACCCATCATCCTTAATGTCCGGCGTATCCGAGGGATCCCCCGCCATTACATCGTAAACCACCGGATTGTGGTTTTGGCAGGTGCTGCATTTTTCAGATCCGGCCCCGGCCATGGTAAAAGAATATTTCCCCGCCGCTGTTATTAAATCATAACCCTCACCGGAAATAACTGTTTCCTTTATTTCCTCCCCCGGATCAACGGCTCCCTCCACCCTGTCGGGGTCCAGTATGCCCCCGCAGGGAAGGCCGATTATATATACCTTCTCCCTGTCTATCTGCCTGTCCTGTATAAGCCTGTTCACCGCCCTGGAGTCACAGCCCTTTACGCATACCGCCGCCCTTCCCTCTTTGTTCCTTTGATCCAGGAGGTATTTCACAAGATTGTTGCCGCATAAAGGATTGTATACCAGTTGGCCGGCATCGGACGGCTTTCTTATAAAAACCGGAGTGGTCCGCAAAATCCCGGTGCCTCGGCCATAGCCGATAACCAGGTTAACCTGGCCGCTTTCCAGCAGATCCCGGGCGATCTCCCTCATCCTATGCTCCATCTTTTTATTCAATTCTCATCCCTCATTTTTGTATTTGGGCCCAGCGCCCTTGTATGATCGGTAATTTTTTGGGCCGTGGCCGCGAATTTGGCTCCCTCGGAACCGCTAATCCACCGGGCCGAAAGCCTTCCCGGTTCAAAGCCGACAAACTCCAAAAGCCTTTTGAACACCTGAAAACGCCTTCTGGTATAGTAATTGCCACTACCATAGTGACAGTCTCCAGGGTGTCACCCGCTGACCAGCACCGCATCGGCGCCCCTCTGAAAGGCCCTCAGTATGAACTGGGGGTTGACCCTGCTGGAACAGGGCACCCGTAATACTCTCAGGTTGGCGGGATAGCTCATCCGGCTAACTCCGGCCAGATCGGCCCCGGCATAACTGCACCAGTTGCAGCAGAACCCTATTATTTTAGGCTCCCAATTCTCGGTTACAGACATATGGCATCCACCTCCGCCAACAGTTGTTCGTTGGTAAATCCTTTCAGGTTTAGCGCGCCCGGTAAACAGGCCACGGTACAGCTTCCGCATCCCTGGCAGAGACCCATGTTGACCGATGCCACTGTACGCTCAACTGCTTTTCCGCCCACCCTTTCAGAAATACTCTTCTCCTCAATGGCCTTATATGGGCAGACAGCCTTACAGGCCAGACAACCTGAGCAGATTGACTCATTCACCTGTGAAATCATGGGGTCTGTGGCCAGCTCACTCTTGGATAGCAGGGCGCATACCTTTACCGCAGCCCCGCTGGCCTGGGCCACGGTATCCGGAATGTCCTTCGGCCCCTGGCAGGCCCCCGCCAGGAAAACCCCCGCGGTATTTGTCTCCATGGGCCGGAGTTTGGGGTGGGCCTCCTGGAAAAAGCCATCTTTATCGATGGAGAACCCAACCTTTTGAGCAATTTTATCAGATCCGGCGGCCGGTCCCATGGCGGTGGCCAGTACCACCAGGTCTGCCTCCACCTCCACAGGAACGCCCAGCAGTGTGTCCGCCCCTCTTACCATCAGTTTGCTGCCGGAGCGGTATATCTTGGATACCCGGCCCCTGATGTAATTGGCCCCTTCATGAAGGGTCCTCTGGTAAAACTCTTCATACGCCTTGCCGGGGGTGCGTACGTCCATGTAGAATATAAAAGCTCTGGAGTCAGGTATCTTTTCCAGCACCTGGTGGGCGTGCTTGGCCGTATACATACAGCAAGTACGGGAGCAATACTCCTTACCCTTGGTGATATCCCTGGAACCCACGCATTTTATGAAAACGACGTCCTTGGGCTCGGCTCCGTCCGACGGCCTGATAATTTTACCCTCGGTGGGCCCCGAGGCATTGCTCATCCGTTCAAACTGCAGCCCGGTTATCACATCAGGGAATCTTCCGTACCCGTATTCCCCGTACGCCTGCTGCCAGTTGAACAGGTCATAGCCGGTAGCCATGACGATGGCCCCCACCTTGACAGACAACAGCTCATCCTGCTGATCATAGTCCACCGCTCCCGCCTGGCATACCTTTTTACACACACCGCACTTCCCGCTGGTGAACCACCTGCAGTTTTCACGGTCTATCAAGGGCTTGTTGGGAACGGCCTGGGGGAAGGAAATGTAAATGGCCTTCCGGATCCCCATACCCAGGTTGTATTCACTGTTCACCCTGGTGGGGCATTTCTCCCAGCAAGTGCCACAGCCGGTACATATGGAATGGTCCACATACCTTGCTTTCTGCCTGATGGCAACCTCAAAATTTCCTATATAACCGCTGACTTCCTCCACCTCACTGTAGGTAAGGAGCTTAATGTTAGGATGCTGCACCGCAGCAACCATCTTTGGTGTGCTTATTCAGGCAGAGCAGTCAAGGGTGGGAAATGTCTTGTCCAGCATAGCCATCTTACCGCCGACAGTGCCTTCCCTTTCCACCAGCACCACCTCATACCCTGCCTCGGCCACATCCAGGGCCGCCTGCATACCGGCAATTCCTCCACCTATAACCAGCACCCTTTTCTTTACCGATATGGATGACTCATACAGCGGCTCAATCTTCCCGGCCTTGGCCACCGCCCTGCGGATCAGGTCAATGGCTTTCAGGGTGGCTTTTTCCTTATCATTCTGATGCACCCAGGAGCAGTGCTCTCTTATATTGGCTATTTCCAGCATATAGGGGTTCAGCCCGGCCCTCTGAATGGCCTTTCTGAATGTATTCTCATGCAGTCTGGGCGAGCACGCCGAAACCACAACCCTGTCCAGCTTGTGTTCTTTTATGGCGTTGATAATTTTTTCCTGGCCCGGCTCTGAACACATGTATTTATAATCTGTGGCATAGGCCACCCCGGGAAATTTAGAAACCTCTTCCAAAGCGGCGGGAATGTCTACCACTCCCCCGATATTGGAACCGCACCAGCAAATAAATACTCCGGTCCTCTTCATACACTCACTCTCCCCGATATATCCGTGATTGCCCTCATACTTCCCTATTGATTAACTTTTTTATATAGCCTTAAGCAGACTGGAGGTATCCACAAAATGGCTGTTCAGGTTCAGGCTTCCACCCTCGATGCCCAGCGCCAGTCCAACCAGTTGGGTAAAATAAAACACCGGCAGGTTGAAATCTGTTCCCAAGGTACTGTTTATTTTTCCCTGCCTTATATCCAGATTGAAGTGACACAGGGGGCAAGCCGTAACAAGACAGTTGGCCCCGGCTTCCACTGCTGATTTAATAATGTTATATGTCAGCCTGACTACCACATCCTCGTTACTGACCGCCAGCGAAGCACCGCAGCACTCGGTCTTAAAATCCCAGTCCACAGTCTGGGCCCCCACTGATTGCAGTACCCGGTCTATTTTGACGGGGTTCTCCGGGTCGTCGGCCTGGACTGCGGCAGGTCTAACCATCAGACAGCCGTAATAGGCGGCCGCCTTAATACCAGACAGAGGTTTTACCACCTTTTCCGAAATGGCATCCACACCAAGATCAAGTAATACATCCAGTATGGTTTTCACCTTAATCTTGCCAGTGAAAGGACGGCCTGTTATTTTATTCACCTTTTCACGTAAAAGGGGGTCTCTGGTCAATTCATGGCGCCCATGGGCCAATCTCTGATAGCAGGCGGCACAGGACGCAGTTACATCAAGACCGGTTTCTTCAGCCAACCCCAGATTTCTCCCCGACAGGGCGGCGGCCAGAAGGTCGTCGGTGCTGTGACCGGCGGTAGCCCCGCAGCAACTCCAGTCAGACACCTCCACCAGTTCGATGCCCAGACTTTTACATACAATCCTGGTGGACGTATCGTATTCCTTTGCGCTCCCGTGATAAGAGCATCCGGGATAGTACGAATATCTCATAACTCTCCCCCCCTCTCCTTAACCGCAGCGGTGAATATGCTGTCTATCTCTTTTTTATTCTTGATTCTCTCGGGTAAAAGCCTGAGCTTACCCTTAATAAACATGTGCATGCCGGTGGTTGCCTCCCGCAGCAGGTGAAGGCTTTTTATATTAAATGCCGCCATGGTGCCGGCCTCGAACATACGTCCGTTTCTTCTCACCGACCTTAGAAAGGCGCTGTTAAAAATGGAAACATCCTTTCCCCGGCCCGGAGCCGGAATACCCTCTTTGCCGGCCATTATTCTCAATACTTCCATTACCCTGGCCACATCCACACCCTCGGGACACCTGGCCGTACAGGTAGAGCATGATGCGCATATCCATATGGACTGACATCTTAGAACCTCGTTTTTTAAACCTGCCTGGGCCATTCTTAGCACCTTGTTGGGCGCCACATCCATGGCAAAGGACACCGGACAGCCGGCTGTGCATTTCCCGCACTGATAACACTGGCTTAATGGTTGTCCACTCAGTTTGCCTACCAGTGCCTTGAATTCTCCGTTTTGCCTCAGGCTTTCAGTCAGATTGTATGAACTCATGTAATCCCCTCTCCATTCATGGCGTCTCTAATATTTTACAAACTTTTTCGCTGCATTTCAATATATTTCTCTAAGCAGAACATTATTTCTTTTTATTAGCAGAATAATTTTTTCTTAGTATTTATGAAAAAAGCAAAAAAAAATAAACAGGACAGGTTCTGCTAAAAACCTGTCCCGAGTCATTATTTCCAAACCTTTAATAGTAAATTTCTTATAAAAGACGGTATTCTTACGAAATATACCCGCAAGATTCACTCACCCCTTATTCATTTGATCCTTATATATTATTCAGGCAGGGGTGAAATTGTGACAGCGTATTTTTTTATTGAAATATTTTTTCTCATATTTTAAAACTTGGGGAGTTTTATACTGCTGACCATAAGTCCCGCTAATAAAAAAATTAGTAGGGCGGAAACAAAAACAGGGGCGCTGCCCGCCGTCAGAATAATTATTGCCACCAGCGACCCGGCAATGGTTATGGGAATCCCCAGAAAATACCCCGATACGTTCATAATGTTGAACCTTGCCAGTCGCAGTGCCCCGCAAAGAACAAACAGAATTATAATAAGAAGGCCCGCTATACCCATATCGCTAAGTTTCCAGAGGTACGCCGTCAGGGCCGGAGCCACGCCGAAAGAAACCAGGTCGGCCAGGGAATCCAGTTCCTTTCCAAAATCCGAGCTCGTGCCCATCTTTCGGGCCAACTTTCCGTCAAAACGGTCCAGGAACGCAGCAATAAGAATCATTATGGAAGCGATGACAAATTTACCTTCAATGGCGTAGGCCAGTGCTATCATTCCAATTACAAGATTGGCTCCGGTTATAACGTTAGGTAATACCTCAATTCTCATCAGGCAGCCTCCCGATAATAGATTCACCGCCTTTTACACTGTCACCGGGCCCCACCAGAACCTCGACGCCTTCGGGCAAATATATTTCGGTACAACTGCCAAATTTAATCATACCGAACAATTGGCCCTGCCCCATCCAGTCACCGGCTTTTGCGTAACACACAATTCTTCTGGCTATAAACCCGGTAATCTGACAAACCAGTATTTTGAATCCCGATGATTCTATTCCTATATAATTTCTCTCATTTATATCTGAAGCATGACTCTTAAAAGCCGGTAAAAATTTCCCCGGAACGTATTCTGCGTACTTAACCTGTCCTCCCACCGGCGACCTGTTGACATGCACGTTTAAAATCGAAAGAAAAATGCTTACCCTGACCGAGGCAGTTCCTAAAAACTTATCCTCCCGGACACTGCTGACAGACATAACCACCCCATCGGCCGGAGAGAGTATGGCCTTGTAGTCAGAAGGAATTTTCCGCCTGGGATTTCTAAAAAAATATGCCGTAAAAATCAGTAAGGCACCGGTTAAGGCGCTGGCAGGCCTGTATGAAGACCAGTAAAACATGCCTGTTATTGTTGCCAGCACAAGCAGGTACGTCCATCCAGGCCTTGCAATAGGAAATGTGTCTCTGGTCATATAACGCCCCCTCTTTTATTACGCAATATATTGTAACATTTTTATTCACTAATTAGAAGTATGGATTGTTAAATAACTATACTGCTACAAGTCTCCCCGGCCAGTTGAACTATTCATCCAATGTTGGATTTTATTGGCAACACCTCTGGTGTCCCCTCTAAAATGTCCCTCCACCGGAAGGGAGTTGAGGAATTGCTTGCCATAGCCCTTTTCAATAATCCTTCTGTCCAGGACCACCACTACACCCCTGTCGCTTTCTGATCTGATGAGCCTGCCAAAACCCTGTTTAAACCTGATTACCGCCAGCGGTAAATAGTATTCATAAAATGAACTGCGGCCATTCTGCTCCAGATCCTCCACCCTGGCCTCGATCACCGGCGACGAGGGTGATGGGAAGGGAAGTTTGACAATAATTACACTGGTGAGGGCTTCACCGGGGATGTCTATGCCTTCCCAGAAACTGGCCGAGCCCATAAGAACGGCTCTTTCGGTTCTCATGAATTCCTCCACCAGCCGGGACCTGTTGCCGTCCATATTATGACCCAGCACCGCTATATCCTTATCCTCCATGGAAGCCTTAACAATTCCGTAAACCTCCCTTAAAACCCTGTGGGAGGTAAACAGAACCAGTGTTTTTCCGCCAACCGCCAGTATTAATTCCTCCAGTGACGAGCTTATCCTTTTGGCATAGAGCCTGTCGGCCCCGGCTCCCTGCAGGGGCAAGTCGTTAACCACACACAAAAGGGACTGGCTTTCATAAAGGAAAGGTGATTCTATATTTTTTTTCACTACCTTTGCCACTGATACCCGGTCTATTCCCACCCTTTCGGCGAAAAAATCAAAACTGCCGTTGGTTGTAAGGGTGGCCGAGGTCATAATCACCGATTCCTTGCCTGAAAAAAGACTGTCGTACAGCAGTTCACCCACCCTGACCGGAGAAGAGCTCATGGAAAGTGAATACCAATCGCCCTGACCATATACCGATATCCAATAGACAAAAGAATCATTGCTGCACCTGAAAACAAACTGGAGGTTATCCAGCAATTCCTCGCCTTTTCCCGTTAAAGTTAAAAAATCCTTTAACCTGTCTCCCCAGGAGTCATTTTCCAACTCCCATGCCTGCATCAAAACTGTAATTTTCCTGAAACCGCTTATTACTGTCTTTATCCTGTAAATAAGATTTTCAAATTCACCCCAGGGCAGTCCCGGGGTATCCCCGCAAAAATAATCATTCTTAATCCTGAAAGTATGGTGTTCCCCTTCATTCAAGGGAACTTGCCGGTATATATAGCTTTTAAGCAGTGAGAAGAATTCCTCGGAAGTCATTCGCAAACCGTTTATTTCTTCCCTCAGGGAGATCAGGCTGTGCATCCACCGTTCAGAATCTGTGGGCGGAATGACCTCCCAGCTTTTTAACACTATTCTGGCGGCGCTTTGAAGCCAGCGCCTTATATCACTCCTGGACACCTGTCTGCCCAGTTGTTCAGTGGCCGCGTCCTCCAGATGGTGGGCCTCATCTATAATGAGAGGGCCGTAAGACGGAAGCACCATGTTTCCGGTTTTTATATCGGAAAAAAGAAGGGCATGATTGGTTATTACCAGCCCTGAAGATTCCGCCTCACGTCTGGCCCGCACCACAAAACACGAACCTGAGAAGTGCCGGCACCTGAATCCCATGCAGTTTTCACTTTCGGCACAAATATTCTGCCAGGCTTCCTCCTCCTGATGGTTAAGGTTCAGTTCGACCTTATCCCCGCTCTTTGTTTCATTTACCCATACCAGCACCCTAGCGTAAAACCGGGCCTCCTGATCCGACCACAACCCCTCCGACAAAGCCGAGTCCCACCGCCTTCGGCAAAGATAGTTGGATCGGCCCTTTGCCAGTACAGTCTTGACATTTACCCCCAGGCACCTCATCAACTGGGGTATGTCTTTAAACCACAACTGGTCCTGAAGATTTATGGTCCTTGTGGAGATGACCACCCTTGGTCCTCCCCCTGCCACCCAAAGCAGGGAAGGCAACAGGTAGGAAATTGACTTTCCCGTTCCGGTGCCTGCCTCCACCAATAAGAACTTTTTTTCATTAAAGGCCCTGGCCACCTCACAGGCCATTTCTTCCTGCTGGGGCCTGTATTCATATGAGGGTAAGTTTCTGGAGAGGGCGCCGTCTAATGAAGTAAACCTTCTAACTTCCTCCGGGGCCACATACCCCCACGGTTCGGAGTTCTCATAAATACTGCTCTGATCCTGATTGTAGTTTTCCCTGACCCGATGAAGAAAATGATTGCCCAACGATATTCCGGCATATCCGGAAAGCAAACCACCCCAGGGGGATCCGGCTTTTTTCAAAAGAGACTCAAGATACACAATCAAGTGCCCGTCCAGCCCGCAAACAGAGTTTGACAGGTATTCAAAAAGCTTTATAACAGCCATTGCATCTTCCATGGCGCGGTGTATTGCTTCGGTTCTTAATCCCGCCGCCTTGCATAACTGCATCAGCCTGTAGCTTTTTGCCGAGGGCATCATTATTCTTGACAATTCAAGGGTATCATAAATGGGATTATTAATTGGCCTCCCCAGTGCAGACTCTATAAAACCAACGTCAAAGCCCGCATTGTGGCCCAGTAAATTCTCACCTTCGATGAAAGCTGCAATATGCCCCCTTATGCTGTCTATCCAGGGAGCGCCCTCCAACATACGTTCTTCAATCCCGGTCAGCTTTTGGACAAAAAAAGGCAGCTTTACGGCGGGCATGACCAGGGTATGAAAGGTGTCAATTATTTCCCTCCCACTGACCTTGACCAAACCCACTTCTATTATTGAATCCAATCCCGGATTAAGTCCGGTGGTCTCAAGATCGACAGCTACATAGCGGTCTAACAAGCAGATGTCACTCCCGTACTACTTTTCCACCCGAATATATTCTTTTTCCCAATGATATTTCCTTTATTATTTTTTATTTCAGATTGAATCTCCTTCAGAACCCGAGGCAATTTTAAACTGTTCCTGGGCTTCGTCTTTATTTAGGGCCGCTTCCTTTTTTAATTTTTCATCAACCAGATTTTTTACCAGGGTACTTACAGGCAGAAGAAGCATGGACAAATCAGCCTGGGTTTTGGCGGTCCGTACTTTATCCGGAGAAACGACATTCCCCTCCGGGTCTTTATTTAATGCTGTTCCCACGTTGTCTATGATAACCTGAATGCCAATGGCCACTGCGGATACCACCTGACCGAAAACTTTTACACCCTGGACTACCCTTTCAATTGTTCCTTCGGATACTCCTTTAGCCCCTTCACCTTCGTGAAAACTGGCAATTCTCTCCAAACTCTGGTTCAGCAAATCAATCCTTTTATAGAATTCCGATTCCAGGTTTCTGCCGGACTCCATCCTGGAAAGCGCCTGGGAAAGACTTTCAAGTGACGACATGATCCTTTCAATCCTGTCATTCTCAGCGGCCTGCCGCTCATGAATCCTCTCCATTTTATGGATCATTTTTTCCACAGTTAAGCTGAGGTTTTCTCCAGAAGGCTCACTCATCCACTGTCCCACCCCTCATACCATGACTTACTTATTTTTATTTTTTGCCTTATATGATTAGACCATTTTTTGACGGAAAGTCGCAAAAATAAGCTTTCAATCATAGTGTAGAATAAAAAACAGGAGGCGTGGAGTTTGGATAAATTACCCATTGATTTAGGTGCGCTGCCGGAGCCCCTGAAAAGCATGGCACAAAACCTTGATCCCCAAATGATTGAAAAATTTGTGACCATGTACGATCCGGCCACCCTATCATTAATGATGAATTCAATGCTTTCTATGCTTAAGGATTCCCTGCCGGCCGATCAAACAGATACCCTGAAGGAAATGATGGAGAATATATTGAAGCTGATGCCCCGGAAATAAGAAAAAAGGGCTGCAATTTAATTGCGGCCCCCTTTTTTTAACTGTTATCCTGATCTGTGCCGTTGCTGGCCGGAACTGCCCTTACTACTTGCACCAATGTATTGTCGTCCTTTGACAGGGGCTGCCCGGCAGGTTTGGGATCGGAGGATTTGGGTGCGTCGGAAGTGGCCGGCTGCTGCGACTGCTGCTGTTGCTGCTGCTTTGCTGCCAGAGAGTTTAAAATGACATTGACAGGTTTCAATAATGCTGCCAGATCCAGGCCCTTCGACTCTCCTCCCGGAGAATGGCCCCTGGAACCTGCAGACTGATTTTTTATTACATTGGAAACGGTATCCATCATAACCATCAGGCTGCCTGCCACAATTTCAATTACCTGCCCTGTGGCCTTTGCCCCGTTAAGAAACCCTGTAATGAGATGGGTCGCGCTCTTGATCCCGTCAGTGCCCCTTTCAACCCCAGTACCCTTTTCCAGTTGATCATAAATACGGGATATCTTTTTGGCCATCAGATTTTCCCGCCTTCTTTGAAATTCCAGGCGCGCCATGGCCTCGTTCAGCTTATCCATGGAGGACAGAGCACGTTTTGATCTTTCAAACTCCTCATTTTTTTCCCGATTAATCCTCTCTATCTTTTCAACCAGACCCTCCAGCAAATCGCCAACCTGCCCGTCCGTCTCAAACTTCATTTCTGCCCACTTCCTTTGATTTTTTATCTTTGCGGGCACTCGGGTGTTTAAAGGGCTACACAAAAGGTGTAGCCCTTTTTAACCTAAAGAACATCTTTGCTAAATGCAGCCAGTGCAGCAGCAGAGCACCAACCCGAAAAATATTATGGCGCCTGCCGTACAGGGAGTTGCGATGCCACAGAGCAGGAGGGCAATAGCAATCCAGAAAAGAACTAAACAAATCAAAAAATTAAATCTGCCAGGAACTAAATGCTCCTTTAATGCAGTCAGGGCGTCACTCACGTGAACTGCCTCCTTTCAAATTACAATTTTTCTTGAACGCATCGGACGTTCTAATTTAAAATATGAAAGGGTACTGCTAATTGTTACAGAATGAATATAATTGTTAGTTAAAACAGATATAAAGCATAATTGCAAAAAGGAGCTAACTACATTGACTTCAGGACACCTCTGCAGCTATGAAGAAACTGAAAAAGCCTGTGATATTATCGAAAATCTGTTCGGGCAGGACTTTTTCAAAAAGGGGGTTGAAATAATTAAGGACAGCGACCCGTCGGGATCAGGCATGGGTAGGCAGTACAGCAAAAACAGCGCATCCAGATTGCTTCTTGCGTGGTATAAGGCCAGGGAGGAACTGACCTACTCATCCATACAGGGTTTTTTCCGCCCTGGAATATATTCGGCAGTTATAGGCTCATTAGGAAAAGATCTATTTAACCTGAGGGGTATTCCGGGGATTGAAACAACAGCCGCAGGTCTTTTGGACGATTGCAGCTTTGAACGAACAGTATTTATTCTTTCGGTAGCCTCAGGGTTCAAGCACATTTCAGATCAAGTGTTTTTTTCCCATGATCTGACAGGTCATTTCGCCACCGGAGGCGATTACACTATACACTGTATTTCACCGTATACTTCCGGACCTTTAAAAGAAAATTTCTCACCGCAAGATGTTTACCGGGAAATCATTGAATCTGTTGCAAATGGGAACAATTACGACGGTAAAAAAATACTTTATTATAACATTACCGACCCCGGCTGCTCTCTTCAGTCGGTCGGCGGAATAATTCATAATCATCCGACCCTTATTCTTATTAAACATGATATAATGGCCATTATTCTGTGTAAAATAGAGTTTTCTTTAACCACCGGTGGAATATGCCGGAAAATTTCAGCATATCCCATTATTAACAACGAAACCTCCGGCAATGAATCTGCCGAAGGTCTCAATATCTATGTTCCCTAACACTTTTTCAAATAGTGTCCTTTTCTTCACAATGACATACATGTTCCGTTATTACAGGTCTTACAGCCAATGCCGCCCTTTCACCAAGGTTCCCGTGCCCGGGGTATAGTATTCTCAGCGCCGTAGCCAATCCATATACCTGGCCATGCAGATAGGATCTGTACCCGGGAGAGTCCAACCGGTCAGACTTTTGCAGTTTTTCCAGGGCGCCGATCAGTATATTCAGTAATTCCTCTCCATTTTCAGGACCACTGTCTTTTTCCAGCTCTGTCACCCCCGTTATATTAAATTTTTTAAACTTTTTCCCCACTATTATCCAGCAAGCCCGAATTTCTAAGAATATACCCCAGTATTTCATCAGCAGCGGTAAATGGGTCGGTCTTCTTGTCGGTCACCTTGTCCAGTATATCACGGACATGTCCCTGATAATTCAGTTGATGGTTGACTATTCTCTGCCAGCGGTAGTCCACTATTTCAAGTGTTTCCTTCCGGGCCATTTCGTCCCTGTATACTTCCATGTTTCCACTGTCATTGAGATAAGCCCTGTGTTTTTCCAGCACTTCCATAAGTTCATCCATTCCCCGGTCATCCAGGGTGGAAACCTTAACCACCGGGGGACGCCACTCAGTGATTTCCTTTGACAGATCAAGCATCTGGCTTATTTCCGAAACCACTCTGTCCGCCCCTGGCAGGTCACACTTGTTAACAGCAAAAACATCTGCTATTTCCATTATCCCGGCCTTTATTGTCTGAATGGAGTCTCCCGCTCCGGGTGTTAAAACAACCATTGTGGTATCGGCAACATTCATAATATCCAACTCGGCCTGCCCCACCCCCACTGTTTCCACGATAACCCACCGGTATCCAAAGGCGTCCAGCACCTTTACAACTTCTTTGGTGGATCTGGCCAAGCCTCCCAGGCTTCCCCTGGTACCCATGCTTCTTATGTATACACCTTTATCCAACGCATGGTCCTGCATTCTTATACGATCTCCCAAAAGCGCCCCTCCGGTAAACGGACTGGTGGGATCGACAGCAATGATACCAACGGTATCGCCCTTCTTTCTAAGGAAGGCGGTGATACGGTCCACCAGGGAGCTCTTGCCCGCTCCCGGCGATCCGGTAATGCCCAGAACAAAGGCATTACCCGTTTTTCCATATAGTCTTTTCAAAATCTCATCTTTTTCATCATCTTCATTTTCTATCTTTGAAATAAGCCTTGCCAGGGCCCTTATATTTCCTTTGGTAAAATTATCAATTAAATCGTTAATAGCGTCTGACAAATTAACACCACCCTTCCAAGCTGTTTAACTGGTTTTTATTTCGTCATAATATTAACCTTTTCCTTTGTTATAAAAATTAAAAAAGCCCCAATTTTTATTGCTTTACCGTGACCGACGGATTGACCAAACTATAATTATAATTTTCAAAATAGCCGCTCAATGGTTTTACCTCTGGCCTTAACGGCTTTTTGGATATCCTTAACGGTTATTCAGCCTTTCGGAGTGACCCTTCCCGCCGCCAATATCCAGAATCCAACAGCCGTCAGACCGAAATACTGTTAATATATCCATTGGAACAAAAAAACCAACCACTTGCGGATAATTGCTTTCTTAAAGTATTTATATTAATTATAATTACCGTAACAGGCTGACAACAACCTAATCTCCTCTCCCTTTCTCCGCTGTATCATTAGATACAGCTATTTTTTTAATATTACAAAACTTTTATATATTTAAACTATTTTAGATGGTTTATATTGCCAGGGCGGCCCTGCTATTTTGGAGGTTGGAGACCGGAGGTCAGAGGTTGAAAAATTTGTAGGCACGGTCGCCAAGAGACAGTAGCATCCTCCGATACATTCCGCACGACCTCAAACCACTCCCCCTCACTGCATGTCGCTTGAGAGTCGCTATATACGCAAACTGTCATGACCATTCTGTCTCCTGTCTCCTGTCTTCTGGATTCCCAAACGCCCGTCAGGGCGTTTTTTTATTCACCTTAAACCTTCCAGATACTTTTCAGCCGAAACAGCTGCAATAGCTCCATCAGCCACTGCTGTAACCACCTGACGCAGTAATTTTTTGCGCACGTCCCCGGCCGCAAATAGTCCGGGCGTGGTTGTGCGCATTTGATCATCGGTTATTATGTAGCCCGTTTGATCGAGATCCACCATTCCCTTGACCAGTTCGGTGCTGGGGTTGTGCCCCACGTAAACAAATACCCCGTCCACACTTATTTCCGAAACGGCATCGGACCGGACATCCCTAACTGCCACCCCGGAAACGGTGTCTTCCCCTATTATTTCCACAGGAACCCCATGCCAGAAAAACTCTATTTTATCATTATTCAATGCTTTTTGCTGCAGATATTTGGTAGCCCTCAATTCTCCCCGGCGGTGAACTATAATTACCTTTTCAACAAATTTTGTTAGAAAAAGAGCCTCCTCCACGGCCGAATCCCCACCTCCGATAACAGCAACCTTCTTTCCTCTGAAAAGGGCCCCATCGCAAGTTGCACAGTAGGAAACGCCCCTTCCATGAAAGACCTTCTCCCCTTTTACCTGAAGCATACGGGGCTTGGCCCCGGTAGAAATGATCACGGCCCCGGCCCTGAATTCCCCATCGTCGGTTTTAAGCACAAAATAGTTGTCTTGCTTTACTATCTCCTCCACACCTGAGAAAGCCACCTCCAGCCCAAACCTCCTGGCCTGGGCCTCCATGTCCATGGAAAGTTCCGGCCCGCCGACGCCTTCCTTAAATCCTGGATAATTTTCAATAATCTCAGTGCTGGCAGCCAATCCGCCGGGCATTCCCATTTCAAAAAGAGTTGTTTTCAGATCGGCTCTGGCGGCGTAGATTCCTGCTGTCAGTCCTGCAGGGCCGCCCCCGATGATAACCAAATCCCTTATCAGCATCGAAAGTCACCTCGCCATTTCTCGAAAAACTTTTTTTCCGGTTTATATTAACCTATGTCCCCCAAGCAGTCAAGCTGCCCCGGGACAAATGGAGAGTTTTTGTTGATAACAAGAGAGGCGCCCTAATAAAGGGCGCCCCATCATAGGCCGGGGAATTCAGATAGTCTCCATCTCACTCCAAGAATGACCTGGCTTACATCAGACATACCGTTTTTTAAATTGACAGGTTAAGGATTTTTGCGCAAACTCATTCTGAACCATACAAAAAGTGTGTTTTTCCCACCCCCCGACCTATTTTAATATATCTATATTTCAATTTATATGATATTTTGCCTGGTAATTTATAGCTATCAGCCATTTATTTAAGCAGGGTATCCTTGCGCAGCTCCCTGCAGCCGCAGTTGTGATCGGTGCGCAGCTTGCCAAAGGCCTCTATGACTATGGAGGCCACCTTGCTTGAAAGTCCGTAAAAAATATCTTTTAACTCAGCATGATCCCAGTCTCTGATTACCCCTTCGGCATAGTTAACCACTATATCAACCCTGCCGTAGCATGCCCCTATTTCTCTGGCCAGGTAGACCTCGGGGCACATGCTCTGCCCTACAATGTCGGCGCCGGTCCGGTCCAGCATAACCACCTCTGCCCTGCTTTCGAAATGCCTTCCGTCGGTAACAGCATATACACCACGGTCAAAAACCCTGCCCCCGTATATACTTTCTGAAACCCCGGTCAGCGCCCCCACAATATCCGGGCAAACGGCCCGCCTCATTACCAACAGGTACGGCTGTCCCAGGTTGACATCCTTTCGCATGGAAAGATCAATGTAGTCCGAAGGAATAATCAGATCCCTGGGCTTGAGGAGGTGATTGACCGACCCGACCCCGCCTTCGGCGATAATTTTTTCAATACCAGCCTCCCTGAATACCCAAAAAAGCTGTTGGGATGCCGCTCCCCTGGACACTCCCGGTCTCCAGCCGTGCATCTTCACGGTGGCCACGCTTTTATCACCCAGACGGAAAAATTTCATGGGAGGGCTATCCCCATAGGGAGTTTTAAAAACAGTTCCACGGTTTATAACCTCAATATCACTGCGGTTTAAATCATCGGGGAAATTTATGCTGTATGTTCCGGAACCACCTATAACAGCGTATTGGGCTGCGGGTATCTTTGCAGTCATTCTACTTCTCCTCTTTATGGTTTTTATACACTTTATCAGGGCCTGCGGGCCACGTAGAAATGTCGCCTGCTTCCCCGGTGCGGCGGATGGAATGAAAAGGCGTCATAAACCGCCAAGGGCATAAAGCCGGCCTCCTCCAGAAGGCTTTCAACTTCATGGGGGCTATAGCCTCTCTCCTGGTGGGTTTCTGTGAATTTGCGGTATACTTCACCCTCCCTGACAAAACAGGTAAGGTTTACAGTCCACAAAGAACTTTCGGTATCGTGAGCGGTGCGGTAGATAATGGTCATCCCGTCTTCATCTATTACCTCGGCGCTGCCGTCAACCTCTCCTATCCAGATTACCGCATTCATGTCAAAAACAAACATTCCGCCGCTGCATATATTTTTAAAACTATTATTAAAGACCTTTTTCAGCCGGCCCGGGTCATCAATATAATTTAATCCGTCATGAAAGCAGGTAACCAGTTCCACCGGCTGATCAAGTAGGAAATCAGTTATATCACCCACATGATATAGAATCTCCACCTCCATGGCAAAAGCCTTTTCCCTGGCAACCGCAATCATTTCGGGGGAAATATCCACTCCCTGGGAGCGGTAACCTCTCTTGGCAAAGGGAATCAGCGTGTTGCCTGTGCCGCAGGCCAGATCCAGAACGCTTCCGGCCTTGAACCCAAAGTGGTTTAGCAACGATTCCACATAATCGATCCAATCCCCGAAGTCAACCCCGGCCACCAGGTGATCGTACACGGCGGCAAGCCCCCGGTAACTGTTCAAAGCCTTTTCCCCCTCCGGCATTTATGTAAAAACCCCGGATGCACCGGGGTTTTAAGGATTTACTTTACGGGCTTCTTCAGGGCGCTTATTATGTCTTCCAGCACCAATTTGATTTCCTGGTCTCCGTTAATATCCAGCAGCAGTCCTTTTTCCTTGTAATAATCTATTAGGGGCTGGGTTTTTTCTTCGTATGCCCTTAATCTGGTGCCCACCGACTCCTCGTTGTCGTCGGTCCTCTGGTACAGCTCCCCTTGGCAGGAGTTGCACTTGCCCTCGGTTTGAGGCGGATTAAATATTACGTGATATGAAGCTCCGCAACCCTTGCAAACCCTGCGGCCGGTTAGCCGGGCCATCAGTTTTTCCAGTGGCACCACAATGTTTACTACGCCGTCCAGCTTGATTGCCAGGGAGTCCAGGGTTGCGTCCAAAGCCCTGGCCTGCTCCACCGTGCGGGGAAAGCCGTCCAGCAGGAACCCGGCTTTGGCATCAGGCTGGGAAAGTCTTTCCCCCACCATGCCGATAACCACTTCATCCGGAACAAGGGCGCCCTTGTCCATGTATTCCTTGGCTTTTTTACCCATTTCGGTGCCTTCTTTTATGGCGTTGCGGAACATGTCTCCCGTGGATATATGGGTTATGTTCAGTTCCTTGACCAGAACTTCCGCCTGGGTTCCTTTACCGGCGCCGGGCGGCCCCATGATAAGTAAATTCAAACCAATCCCTCCCCATACTTATGTATCTGAGTATAAATTATACCATGCATGTCCCTTGGCAGGAAATATAAAAAGTCCCACTTAATTTCGGATTTTTTAACCGAAGTCAAGTGGGACTTTTTCATTTTACCTGGTCGGGATGACACGACTTGAACGTGCGGCCTCACGGTCCCGAACCGTGCGCTCTACCAAACTGAGCTACATCCCGCTGTCTTATGCAAATTGGCAAATTTCATTATGCATTAAATAGAATTGAAAGTCAAGTACATAAAAAAGGTTTTGAGGCCCTCTTATCTTATGGCTGTAATAAACCAGATAATCATTCCGGCCTGAACCACCAGCTTGAAGGCCATACCCCCTATCATTCCTATTATGGTGCCTACTCCCGACCTGAGAGCGGCGGACAGAGGCTTTTGAGCAATAATTTCTCCGGCCACAGCCCCCAGGAAGGGGCCGAAAATAATTCCCAGTGGACCCAGTGTGAATATTCCCAGTACAACACCGGCTATGCCGCCCAGCACCGCCGCCCGGGAGCCGCCATACCTCCTTACTCCCCATGCGTTTGCCGCATAGTCTATAAAGAATACCAGTCCCACAGCCAGGGCCTGACCTATGAAAAATACGACCGTTAAATTGCTAAAGCCGGTGAAAATACCGTATAACAACATCCCCAGCCAAATTAGCGGGGCCCCTGGAATTCCAGGCAAAATTGTGCCGGCTAGGCCGGCGGCGAAAAACAGAAAGGCGATTATCAATCCTAAAACGGTCATTTTCCCCATACCTCCCGGGCAGGTGATTTAACTTTATATTATTCATTCTTCGACAGCTTATTCAACATTTCCTCTTGACAATAAGCTAACTGGTTATTATAATGATAATGAGAATTAATATCAATAATTTTTATCTACATACTGATAATAATTATCATTTTCAAGTATAGGTGATTTTAAACAGCAAAAAAGGGGGTAGGAAAGATGACCTTGGATGGAGTAAAAAGGGGACAGTTCTTTAAAATTACGTCTATACCGGATAATCTGGTGCGCGCCCAGGCGATCCGCTTCGGAATCGCCGAGGGCGAGGTGGTAGAGTGCGAGGAAGTGGTTCCCTCGGGACCCATAGTAATCCGCAAAAACAAACAACTGCTGGCCCTGGGAAGAAGGCTGGCCATGCAGATAGCCGTGACTTTAACTTAAGGAAGGATTAAGCATAAGGAGGTGTGGTCTTTTGGGACATTGTCATGGTTCGGTAGGACTGAAAAACATACCCGAAGGGGCAAGGAAAATTGTATTGGCCGGAAACCCCAACACGGGAAAATCCGTTTTTTTCAATTTTTTCACTGGAATGTATGTGGATGTTTCCAACTACCCCGGCACTACTCTGGAAATATCCTACGGCCATTTAGGATCTGATGTTATTATCGACACCCCGGGGGTATACGGCATATCATCTTTTAACGATGAGGAGCGTATTGCCAGGGATATAATACTGTCGGCTGATTTAGTGATAAATATCGTGGACTCGGTTCACCTGGAGAGGGACTTATTTCTGACCCAACAGGTTATAGATACCGGGGCGCCGGTAATTGTGGCGCTGAATATGCTGGACGAGGCCGAGCGGCAGGGTCTATGCATAGATATAGACCTTTTGAGCGATCTTCTGGGTGTTCCGGTGGTGCCGACGGTGGCTGTGCAAAAAAAAGGTCTCAGTGAATTAAAGGAAATTATTTTTACTGCCAGATCAGGCCGGATGACTCAGGGACTGGAACCCCATATGGACCGGCTGATTAACCGGGTGGGCAGCCGGGGTGAAGCTCTTCTGATACTGGAAGGCGATCCGGCGGTGTCAGAGCGGCACGGGCTGCAGCCCGAAAGCTACCGGGAGGAAATATACCTTAAGAGAAGAAGCCAGGTTAACGATATAATAAAACATGTTTTGAAGGAAACATCCCGGGGGGCCTCCTTCGGAAATCTTCTGGGGCGCTGGATGCTCAAGCCGGTCACCGGACTGCCCATTCTGGCCCTGGCCCTTTACGCAATGTACCAGGTCATCGGTATATTTATTGCCGGTACTGTGGTGGGCATAACCGAAGAGACCATAATGCTGGGGAAATATGAACCCGCTGTGCGGGGTTTGGTTGGCAGGTTAATATCCGAGGAATCTGTGCCGGGAATCATCCTGATGGGGGAATTCGGAGTTCTGACCATGACGGTGACATATGTTCTCGGACTTCTGATGCCCCTGGTGGTTGGTTTCTACTTATTTCTCTCACTATTTGAAGATTCCGGGTACCTCCCCAGGATAGCCACCCTGGTGGACCGTTTGTTAACCGGAATAGGCTTAAACGGCAGAGGTGTTATTCCGCTGATACTGGGGTTCGGATGCGTAACCATGGCCACCATCACCACCAGGCTTTTGGCGTCAGACCGGGAACGCAGGATTGCCATATTGCTTTTGGGCCTGACTATCCCCTGCTCGGCCCAGATCGGAGTGATAACCGGGATGCTGGCCTCGGTGGGAGGACAGAATGTTGCGCTGTATTCCCTGGTTATATTTATGGTCCTGGTGATTATAGGCACGGTATTAAACACTCTGTTACCAGGAAAATCCTCGGACCTCATGATCGACCTCCCGCCGCTGCGGCTGCCCCGGCTGGACAATGTACTTAAAAAGACAGGAACCAAGTCTTACAATTTTCTAAAAGAGGCCTTTCCCCTTTTTGCCCTGGGCGCCCTGATCATCAGCGTGTTCCAGGTAACCGGCGTACTGGAGTTTCTGCAGGACCTGCTGGCCCCATTTACCGTCGGCTGGCTGAAGCTTCCCAAGGAAACCTCCACTGCTTTCATAATGGGTATAGTGCGAAGGGATTTCGGGGCCGCAGGCCTTACTTCTCTTGCCCTGACACCTATACAAACAGTTGCTGCCCTGATTACCATAACTCTTTTTGTGCCCTGCATAGCTTCCATTCTGATTATTTTTAAAGAGCGGTCAAAAACAGAAGCCGCCTTAATATGGGCTACCAGTTGGGCAGTGGCCTTCCTCGTCGGCGGCACGGTTTCTCAGTTGTACAGCGCCTTTGGAGGTGACAGTCAGTCTATGGGATCACTTCTTGTTATTCTGACTTTTATTATCATCACTGCGGTCACTATTTTCGGCTGCCGCCTGGTCAGTCGGGGGAAAGCCGGGATACTTTCGGACAGGAGGGTTTAGCCGTGAAAAAACTGTTGGCCGCTGAATTAATAAAATGCCCCCGCTGCAGCTATCATATTGAGGACCCGCATTCCATGCGGTGCCCCCGCTGCTATCAGACCCTTTTACAGGCCTGCAGCTGTCATGGAAACTGCAGCCATTGCGGGGAAAGTAAAAAAACGCCCTGACGGGCGTTGCCGTCTTGCAGACGGCGGAAGCCAGAAGCCAGGAGACAGAATAGTGACAGCCTGCCGCTGACGCCGCACCAGCAGAACAATTTGTGACCTCTGTGGCTAATAAAGCTTATAGCTTATAGCTACATCACAAAGATGGTCAGGCCTGGAATCCAGGCCTGACTTTTTATGCGGTCTTGGTACCGCCCGGCAATCCCGGGTGATGTTTAAAATTATTCACATGTGTCGCACCCGGCTTCTTCATCCGCATCGCATGATCCGGCGCCGCACGGGCTGCATTCATCCTGCGCTTCAACTTCCTCTTTGGGACAGCTATCTGTCATTCTTTTCTTATCAGTCACTAAAATCACCTCCGGATTTATTTTTGCCAAAAGGCTTCATTTTCATGCTGATAATTTTTAAATAAACAAATTTACAATAACAGTTTGAGAAGTTTCCTTCCGCAGTCCAAGCTGTTTTCTTTGAGCTTTTTAATATCTTCAGCGTCGGCATGGTCAACATGAATACCGGCCGACACGCTTACCGGCCCCGATGTTTCCCTGGCCAGGAGTTCTGCCAGCGGTTTTGCCGCCTCATCGTCCTTGTGGCCGGTTAGCGGAATAACCGAGCTGGTGCAGCTGACAATTTCTGGATTTGCCAGGCTCTGCCTGGGCACAGACAACACTACGGCGCCAAGGTGCGGCTTCTCTCCTCCAACCAAAACCGTCATTATTCCCCCGTCGGTGACGGTGGCAAACAGATACACCTTATGTTTCCCTGTGCCGCTTTCGATATTGAATTGTCTCATATTATCCACCTCTTTATTTACTGAATATATACATTATAGTGCAGGGATAGAATACTCCTTCAATGTTTATCAGCCTTTAGAATCATGCCCGGGAACCAAACCGCCCGTTAAATCCCGTCAGGGAGACCTCCGGGCTAAAACCCTTATACAAAGCCGCCACTTTAAAGACAGAACCCATCCCTTCGGGCATTACAAGTTTTTTCACGGCCATGGTTTCCTTCATGGCCGTCCCATCGCATCCTGATGCAAGAGCTTCCAGGTAGTTGAAAATACCAAGGTTCATAAGAAAGTACATCTGGGCGGCATAACCCGCCCTATGGAGTCCAAACTCCTCTCCCCACTTCATGAGGGCGGTGAAATTTACATTGGCCGTTATATCCTGTTCCCCAGGCTCCTGGTAAAGGTTATCCGCCAGCCGGTGGCTGCGGTAAGACCTTATGGTGCCGTCGGGCCTTGCGCCCGAGTATAATCTGCCGGAAATATCCCCGTAATCTATGGTCAGAAGAAACCCCCTGCTCATTGCTGAGGAAACATTTCCCAGCCATTCCCGCATAGCCAGATTAACCTCGATGGATTGTCCTTCCTCCATTTCAGCGCAGAAAGCATTTATGTATGTCAGGAGTTCCGGGGTTGAAAGCTCACCATAAATCTCCTTAATTTGCTCATTTTCACAGGTAACGTATATTTCCTTTAAATCATCGCCAGTCTTCACAACCCTGTGAACCGGAAAGGCGTCCAGCAGCTCATTGCATAAAAAACAGCCCGCCACCGACCCCGGCTCCAGTTCCTCCAGTCCCCCCAGCCACTTTATCCCGCAGCCCGGCCCCAGAATATCAGACAGGGTATCCTGCTGCCGATGTATCATGAAAGGGCTTTTCTCAATAATTAAATAAGCCAGTGCCCTAAAAAAGTCAGGGTATCTTCCTGAAATGTGCTCCAGTATATCCCTGGCCATTAATCCCTTGCCGGCCCCGAACTCCAGAATATCCCACCGTCCCGGGCTGCCCGCAAGCCTCCACATTTCCTCCAACTGGTCTGCCAGTGCCTTCCCGAAAAGAGGACTTACATCCGGGCTGGTATAAAAATCACCCAAAGGCCCTATTTTCTCCCTTTCCCTCATGTAATAGCCTTCCTCCGGGTGGTAGAGGGCCATTTCCATATACTTGGCAAAGGTTATAATCCCTCTTTTTTTAATCTCTTTTTTGATACTTCCGCCGGCATTTTTCCGGTTCATATAAACACCCCCCGCCCTTGGAAAGATTATTTTCTTCAATGCCCAAAAAAAAACAACCTTAGCATGAAATTATGGATTATAATAAAAAAGATCATAATATTTTCTTTACAGGGAGGTTATTTAATGTACCCCACATCGGTAACGCGCGGCAGAACCCTCATAGGTAGGCTGAAAAAGGGTGATGACCTGCTGGGGGCGCTTACCTCGCTTTGTGCGGAGGCAAATATACGTCTTGGGAAAATACAGGCCATCGGTACGGTCAGCAAGGCCGTTGTAGGATTCTACCTGCAAGAACCCAGAGACTATGTAACCCTTGATTACGATTATCATCAGGAGATAATAAGCCTGCAGGGCAATGTCTCCATCAGGGACGATAAACCGGAAATACACGTCCACATTGCCCTTTCCAACGGTCAGGGCAAGCTTTACGGAGGACACCTGATGGATGGAACCATTGTATTCTCGTGTGAGTATATCATTAATGAGTACATACCCGAAATCGACGTAAAGGACGATTCACAGGATAACACCTTTACCCGCTCGCTGGACGAAGAAACAGGGCTTTTCCTCTGGCCCAGGGAACGGATAGCCGATAACCAGTCCTAAAGCTTATCTGAACTGCGGTAAGCTTTTTTTGCCACAGAGGTCACAGAGATTCAAAAAAGGGATCCGCATTCTGGCTCCTGTCTCCTGTATTCCAAACAGCCCGCAGGGCTGTTTTTTTATCGTTTAGGAAAGTATATGCCACATTAAAACATTAAAGCGCTAAAGCCTTATCGGCACTAGTTCCTCCGGGGGTCGCTTGAGGGTCGCTGCATGGCCGCTAATGGGTAGGCGGAGCGATTTAAGTCCGGCCTGCATTACCTCCTGCTGCAACTGTCTCTAAACTCGGTCGCCAACGGAATGCCGACCATTTTGGAGGTGGGAGGCCAGAGGTTAGAGGTTAGAAAACTTGTAGGAAACGACCTCAGAGCCATTTCTAGCTTAATCCGATTTCCGACTTCCAACATCTAACCTCCAAATTCGTAGGCTCGGTCGTTAAGAGACAGTAGCAGCCTCCGGCACATTCCGCACGGACTTAAATCACTCCCCCTCACTGCATGTCGCTGTGGGGTCGCTTGAGGGTCGCTTTTAAGGCAGCCTGTCACCATTCTGGCTTCTGACTCCTGGCTTCTGGATTCCGCCGTCTGCAAGACGGCACCGCCGGCAAGGCGGTTATTTTTACTTCAACTCCCTGCCGGGGACACGGACATCACCCTCTCGCCTGGTGATCTTTTCCCGGTCAAAGTACTCCATCAGAGGTAAGGCATATTTTCTGGAGGTGTTGAAAAGATCCCGGGCCTCACCCACTGTGATTTCACCCTTGGATCTGAAAAAGTTTGAAACCTTTTCCCTGGCTTCATCCAGCGCCCTTTGGTGGAAATAAATATCTTCTGTGACCTTTACCAAAATACCCTTTCTGATGAAGAAGTGCAGGGCTTCCGGGGCCAGCTTGTCATCCATTCCCGCCTTGGAGGCCATTTCATTCCACGGCGGGGGCTGCATTGCTGAATCCCGGTAACTTGATTCTACAATATCCAGTTTTTCCTTTAGTTCAGACCCCGGCTCCCAGCGGAATCCGGGGTCTGAAACGGTTGTGGCCCCGGAAGTGATCACCCCGGCGGAATCCATGTATTGTATAAGGGACTGAAACTGCTTTGAATTCAGCCCGCTGAATTTCCTTGATCTCAACTCTTCTTTGGGATAACCTTGCCTTAAGGGGTATTCTCTGTGATAACCCTGGATGATGGCCATTACTTCCTGGGTCCACTTTCTGTACAAATCCCCATCCGAATAGTACCCTGCGCCCTCACCTTCCATATGGCAAACGGCGCCGCTGTGCTCCAGATCCTTCAATGTTTTTCCGGTTTCACTTTCATTAAGTCCTGTGGCGGCGCATATTTCCCCCGCCGTGAACATAGCGGCTTTGCCTTTTAGCATCTGCTGCACCAGTTCTTCCGGGGTGCCCCTTTCCTTTGTGGCTATAGCCTCTATTACATCTTCCCTGAACCTCTTGTGCTTCCCGGGCCTGGTGTCGATAATGCTGCCGCCTCCTATGGTTCTCATAGGGGAGTATGATCGCATAACGAAGCGGTCGCCCCTGAGCGCCACGGCCTTTTCCTCCAGTTCAAGCTGAGCGTAAGTCCATTTGCCCGGCTCCAAATCATCTTCCTGCAATAGTATAACTCTGCCGAATAATTCGGCGGTACCCAGGTATAGCCTTACCCTTGCCCGGTTTTTCAGCACCTTTGCGGCATTAAGCAAATGAAGCCGCACATCCAGCCTGTATGTAGGCTTTAAATAACCCACGGCCGCCACAACGCTGCCCCTGGGTATCTGTTCCACCTCAAGCCCGGCCACATTTACAGCCGCCCGCTGCCCGGCCACCGCCCTTTCAACCTTCTGCCCGTGCACATGGACATTTCTTATCCGGGAGGTAATCCTGCCGGGCATTATTTCCACTGAATCTCCTATACCCGCGCTGCCGGAAATCAGTGTTCCGGTCACTACGGTGCCGAATCCGGTAACCGAGAACACCCTGTCCACGGGAAGCCTCATGGGGCCCTCGACGGACCTGCTTTCCACCTTGTCAGCCATAAGGGCAAGCAATTGCTTGAGCCGATCTATACCGCTGCCGGTAACCGAAGAAACCTCTACCAGCGGTGCGCCTTCCAGTACAGTATCTTTCAGGAACCCGGTTACTTCCTCCTTAACCAGGGCCAGCCAATCCTGGTCCACCATGTCTACCTTGGTCAGCACCACAATACCGTGTGTCACCTGCAGCAGTTGGATAATGTCCATATGCTCCCTGGTCTGGGGCATAACCCCTTCGTCGGCGGCAATGACCAGCATAACCATGTCCATGCCGCCCACTCCGGCCAGCATGTTTTTAATAAACCTTTCGTGACCCGGAACATCAACAATTCCGGCCTTTCTTCCCCCAGGCAGGGTTAAGAAGGCAAAGCCCAGCTCAATAGATATACCCCTCTCCTGCTCCTCTTTCAGCCTGTCGGTGTCCAAACCGGTCAGGGCCTTTACCAGCATTGTTTTACCGTGATCAACGTGCCCGGCTGTTCCTATTATCAGGCCCTTCAATCTGATCCCTCCCTGCCCATGGCGGCAGCCACGGCGCCGGCAAGTATTATGTCTTCATCTTTTAACAGTGTCCTTACATCCAGCAATAAAGAGTCCTCCTGAACCCTGCCCATTACTGCCGGATCTCCGTTCCTTAGCCGGTCTGCCAGCGCCTCCACCGGCATGTTCAGCGGTCTGACCGAAACCAGCCAGCCGGGCAGGTCGGCCGTGGGCATAGCCCCGCCCCCCACTGCCGATTGGCCCTTTTCCAAAGCAATAAGCGCCATTCCATCAACTGCATCCTTCAAAAGGCCGTGCAAAACCCCGCATCTTTTTTGCAGCAGTTTTTCATCGTAGCTGATCATTCGAAGTGTAGGTATATTCTGCAAGGCTGCCTTTATATCCAGGTATTCTCTCAAGGTGGCCTCCAGGGCAGCCACCGTCATCTTGTCAATTCTGACGGCCCTGGTCAGCGGGTTCTTCTTCATTCTGTCGATGAATTCCTTTTTGCCCACTATAATCCCGGCCTGGGGCCCTCCTAAGAGCTTATCCCCTGAGAAAGTCACCACACCGGCGCCGGATTGGATGGTCTGCTGCACCGTGGGCTCATAAGGCAGCCCCAGATAGTCCATGTTAATAATAGATCCGCTTCCCAGGTCGCTCATAACCGGAAGACCGGCTTCACTTCCCAGATCAACAAGCTCATCCACCGTTATTTCCCTGGTAAATCCCACAATCCTGTAATTACTGGTGTGAACATGTAAAAGAAGCGCCGTTTTATCATTTATAGCCTTGCCGTAATCAGCGGGGTGGGTTTTATTGGTGGACCCAACCTCTCTTAATATGGCTCCACTTTGTTCCATAACCTCCGGAATACGGAAGGAACCGCCTATTTCCACCATCTGCCCCCTGGAAACTATTACTTCCCTTCCCCTGGCCAGGGTGCTAAGGGCCAGCAATACTGCAGCGGCATTATTATTTACCACCAGAGAAGACTGTGCCCCGGTTAGTCTTTTAAGAAGGTCCTCCACCGAATCATATCGGGATCCCCTTTTTCCGCTTTCCAGATTCAGTTCCAGGTTACTATATCCCGAGGCCGCCATGCGCACCGCCTCTATGGCCGACGGACACAAAACGGCCCGCCCCAGGTTGGTGTGCAGAACAACCCCGGTGGCGTTGATAACTCTTCTGAGGTTAGGCCTGATTATCCTTTCCAGCTTCTCAGCTATCCTGGCGGCCAGGCTGTCGGGATAGCTCCATTTGTTCAGTTCCTGATGGGCTTTTGTGCCTTCCAGTATATCCTGCCTTATTTCGTCAAGTATTCTTCTCACCGACTCAACCACCAGTTCCCTGGGATATACTCCGGCAAGATTTTGTACCCCCGGCAGCTTCAGCACCTCATCCACCTTTGGTATTTCCCTGAGAAGGGACTTATCAACGATCATATGTTACAACCTCCGACACTACATCTAATACTGAAGACCTTATTCTGTCGGAACTCAGAACTCAGGACTCAGAAGTTTAAGCGTTCCTTACAGGCTTTTAAAAATCAAGTTTACTCATTGGCCTATGGTGCGGTAACCTGCATGGGGAACTATCCTACAAATTATAGTTTAATTTCCCATAATTGCGCAAGCCGAGACAAAGAAAAAAGCCGCCCTGCGGGCGACTGTCATACTTACATGCCGCTAATGCGGCACCAAATTATGAATCACTGTGAGAATTCTTATCAGGAATACCCTCCATATTCTAAGTTCTGAGTTCTGAATTCTTTCAAAATCAGTATTCCCTCACAACTTTATAAAAAGTGGTCCTCTGGGCGGGCCTGAAGCCGGCGTCCCTGATGGACCGGACAATATCTTCAAGGGGAACCCGATAGGTGACTCCGGCTGCCCGGACAACATTTTCTTCCAGCATTGTGCTGCCAAAGTCATTGGCTCCGAAAGCCAGTCCCACCTGGGCCATCTTGGCGCCCTGGGTCACCCACGAGGCCTGTATGTTGGGAATGTTGTCCAGCATGATCCTGGCCACTGCCAGGGTCTTCAGGTAGTCCACCCCGGTGGCCCGGGGGGCGTCCGCCAACCGGGTATTTCCCGGCTGAAAGCTCCAGGGAATGAATGCCGTGAATCCTCCGGTTTCATCCTGGGCCTCCCTCACTCTGACCATGTGAAGTATCCTTTCCTCCACTGTTTCAATGTGACCAAACATCATGGTGGCAGTTGTTTTCATTCCCTGACGGTGGGCTTCCCGCATAACTTCCAGCCACTGCTTCCAGGAAATCTTGCCGGGGCTTACCTCCTGCCGGACCCTGTCCACCAGTATCTCAGCCCCTCCTCCCGGAAGGGAGTCCAGCCCGGCCCCCCTGAGTTTCCGGATAACTTCTCCTACCCCGAGGCCCGATGTGTTGGCCATATGAACTATCTCCGGGGGAGAAAAGGAATGTATGTGTATGCTGTAGTGTTTTTTTATGGATGACAGCATGTCCAGGTAATAGTCCAGACCAAGTTCAGGATGAAGTCCTCCCTGGATCATAACGGCCGTCCCGTTAACCTCCAGGGTTTCCTCTATCTTCTGAAACAGTTCCTCTTTTGATATGACGTAGGCCTCCGGGTGGTTCCCATCCCTGTAAAAGGCGCAGAATCTGCACTTGCTGACACAGACATTGGTATAGTTTATATTGCGGTCAATGATAAAGGTAACCAGATTTTCCGGATGAAGCCGACGCCGTGTTATATCAGCCGCTGATCCCAGTTGTACCAGATCGCAGTGTTTATATATTTCCACTCCCTCTTCCAGGGTGAGCCGCTGGCCGGCCACAGCTTTGTCCAGCAGCCGGTCGGGCTTATTCATTGTTTTCACCCCAAACGCAGAGCCTGGTACGGTCTTCCACAATTCCGCTCTTATAGGCATAATCATAAAATAGTGTCAGAGATCGCCTGTAGTCTGCGTCAAAATCATACCTGATGGTCCTGAAGTAGTCCTCCAGCAGAGGTATTGGCAGCCCTGTGGCTCTGTGGGACTTTTTTATAATCGCAGCTATGTTTGACATGCCCAGGTCTTTGGAGGCAACCAGGAGCTTGCACAGGCCATCAACCTCCCCGGGGTAATCCAGGGCAAAATCTTTCCGTACAGCCCAGACGGCATAAACCATCTTTTCTCCTGTGAGCTGCTTCCAGACCTCTCCCAGATCGGTAACCACCAGATCCATTCCCTCTTCCAGCACCATTTTGTGGGCCAGCATGGCGTCGTCCCCGATTAAAAAGGCACCGTCGGCCTTTTCCAGCATTTTTTTCAATCCGGGCTCCTGGGGCAAAAACTCAACGTCCACATGAAAATAGTGTTCCGCCAGTATTCTTAAAAGAACCACCGATGTGGCCGAAGATGTCGTAACGGCTATGTTTTTTCCTTCCAGCTCGGTCACCGGGCACCTGCTGAAAAGCAGTATGCTGGCCACCCTGCCGTCTGCGCTGATGGATATGTCAGGCAATATGATACACTTGTCCCTGTTCCTGGCATACTCGATGGAGGAAATGGGAGCAACATCCAGGCGGCCCTCCAGGAGCATTCTGTTCAGCCGGGTAGGAATCCCTTTAACAAAGCTTCCGGTAAATTCCAGCAGGCCTTCCTCCAGGGCGTGATATACCGGCAGGCAGTTTAGGTATTCAACCTGTCCCAATCTTATACCCACCTAGAAGCCCTCCCTGATAATATTATAAAGAGTGTCCCTTTCCGCCGGAACTCTTCCCGCCGCCTTAATCATCCGGATTATTTCTTCACCGGGCAGTCTTTGATCGGTTTCGGCCCCGGCATCATGCACTATCTTTTCTTCCTCCACCGTTCCGTCCAGATCGTTAACCCCGAAGGACAGTGAAACCTGGGCAATCTTAGGACCAATCATTATCCAAAAGGCCTTTATATGGTCGAAATTATCCAGCATCAACCTAGATACCGCCAGCATTTTCAAGTCGTCATAACCTGTGGTTCCGGACTTTCCCGGATGATCCAACTGGGTGTTCCTGGGATGAAAGGCCAGAGGTATGAAGGCCAGAAAGCCCCCGGTAATGTCCTGTAGGTTCCGCAGTTTTACCAAATGGTCAATCCTCTCCTCCATGGTTTCCACATGACCGTAAAGAAGGGTGGCATTGGTGCGCATGCCAAGGCTGTGGGCGGCCTGATGCACCTCCAGCCATCTTTGCCCGCTCATTTTCTTAGGACAGATAAGCTCCCGGACCCTGGGGGAAAATACCTCGGCCCCTCCGCCAGGCAAAGAATCAAGCCCGGCCTCTTTCAATTCCGAAAGCACTTTTTCCACCGAAGTATTATTTATCCGGGCCAGGTAATCGATCTCCACCGCCGTGAAAGACTGTATTATTACACCGGGCAGTGCCAGGCGAACTCTTTTCAGCATTTCGCAATAGTAGTCCAATCCCAGCTTTTCATTGAGACCGCCCACTATATGAATTTCAGTAATGCCCCGGCCCCTGTAGTCATAAGCCTTTCTCTCAATTTCATCCAGGGTCAGGGTATAGGATCCGGGATTGTCCTCATCCCTGCCGAAGGCGCAGAACTTACACCTGTTCACGCACACATTGGTATGGTTTATGTGCCTGTTCAGTATAAAATAAACCCTGTCCCCGTGCTTCCTCTGTCTGACCAGATCCGCCATTCTTCCCAGTTCAAGTAAATGGCTGGATTTCAAGAGGCGCAAACCGTCTTCTCCGGAAAGCCTCTGGCCGGTCTCCACCTTATGCGCAATATCTTCAAGGCTGCTATTCTTGTAATAAGTCCGCACCGGGCATTTCTCCTTTCTCTCAAAATAGCTGTCAGCAATCAGCCGTCAGCTCTCAGCTATAAGCCAATAAATCCAGCAATGTGAATAAAAATGTGGCTGCGCTTAAACCGGCGTTGAGATTGAAAAAAGCCATTCCGGATCTGGAAAGATCCCCGGGCCTTACCAATCGGTGCTGGTAGAAAAGCAGCGCCGTCACCAGCAGCATCCCGGCAAGATAGAAAATACCCAGTTTCAGCACCCAGGCAACGGCCATGAAGAAAACCATGGCCAGCACATGGAAAAACGCCGAAATCCGCAAGCCGATTCTTATCCCAAAACGGGCGGGTATGGAATGAATCCCATCCAGACGGTCAAAGTCATAGTCGTCGCAGGCGTAAATAATGTCAAACCCGGCTACCCAGAAGGTCACCCCCGCCGCCAGCAACAGGGGGGCCGGATCAATCTGATTTGATATGGCAATCCATGCCCCCAGAGGCGCCAGTCCCAAGGCCGCGCCCAGTATCAGGTGGCAGGCCCAGGTAAAGCGCTTGGTATATGGATACAAAAAAAGTACTGCCACGGCCACCGGAAAAAGCTTGAAAGCCAAAGGGCTGAGCTTGTAGGACGATACCATAAGCAGCGCGAAAGAGATAACAACGTAAAACCAGACCTCCAGGGAAGACAGCAATCCCCTGGGTATGGCGCGGTTGGCTGTACGCGGGTTTCTGGCGTCAATATGCCGGTCTATAATCCGGTTCAGTGACATGGCGGCCGTTCTGGCCCCCACCATGGCCAGGGTGATCCAGATCAGGTCATGTCCGGAGGGTATTCTTTTTTCCACCAGCATGGCCCCGGTGTAGGCAAAAGGCAGCGCAAAAAGAGTGTGCTCAATCTTGATCATTTCCAGAAAAATCCTCATTTTTTTAAATGCCATAGGAACCCCACTTCCTGTCCACCATGGCCTTGACCTCGGGACTCATGGCAATGTCTTGGGGCCATTCCCGGAGATGCCCCTCTCCAGACCACTTTTTGGTGGCGTCTATTCCCATCTTGGCCCCGTAATGAGGCATGGGGGAGGAGTGGTCCAGGGCGTCCAGGGGACCTTCCACTATTTCAACATCCCTCCTGGCGTCAATGTTGTTGAATGCTCTCCAGGCAACTTCCGAGAGGTTTTGCACATCGACATCATGATCCACCACTATGATCAGCTTGGCCAGCATCATCAGCCCCATTCCCCAGAGGGCGCTCATGACCTTCCTGGCGTGGCCCGGATACCTTTTTCTGATGGATACTATCACGCAGTTGTGAAAAACACCCTCAAAGGGCATGTTCATGTCTTGCACCTCGGGAAGAACGATGCGGATCATGGGAAGGAAAATGCGCTCGGTGGCCTTGCCCAGCCAGGCGTCCTCCATGGGCGGCCTGCCCACTATGGTGGCCGGATATATGGGACTCTTTCGCCTGGTGATACAGGTCAGATGAAAAACAGGGTATTCATCGGCCAGGGAATAATAGCCGGTATGATCTCCAAAGGGACCTTCCACCTTCTTTTCCAGTGGGTCCACATATCCTTCCAGCACTATCTCCGAGTGGGCCGGAACCTCCAGGTCCACGGTTTCACACCGGATCATTTCCACCGGCTCCTTGCGGAGAAATCCGGCGAATAAAATTTCATCCACTGCCGGAGGCAGAGGCGCAGTGGCTGAATATATCACCGCCGGGTCGGCGCCTAAAGCCACGGCCACCGGAAAACGCCGCTGATCAGCAGGCAGCTTTCTCAGGTGATCGGCCCCATCCTTGTGCATGTGCCAGTGCATTCCGGCGGTTGCGCCGTCGAACACCTGCATGCGGTACATACCCACATTTCTGCGGCCACTTTCCGGGTCTTTGGTAAAAACCAGCGGAAGCGTTATAAAAGGACCGCCATCCAGAGGCCAGCACTTCAGCACCGGCATTTCTCCCATATCTGGATTGACCTTGATGATTACTTCCTTGCAGGGTCCGGATTTTACCGTTTTGGGAAGAAAAGAAGAAAGCTGGGCCAGCTTTGGCAGCGCCTTAAGTTTATCCATGAAGGTTGTGGGCAGCTCAGGGGGCTGAATAATATTCATTATCTCCTGACCTATATGATCCAGGCAGTCAACTCCCAGGGCCAGGTTCATTCTTTCCTCCGAACCGAAGGCATTGGTAAGCACCGGCATGCTGTAGCCCCGGACATTTTCAAAAAGCAGAGCCGGGCCGCCTTTTTTACTGACACGGTCTGTAATCTCCGTTATTTCCAGATTGGCGTCAACCTCGGTTTTTATCCTCTTTAGCAGTCCCCGCTTTTCCAGGTCCTCTATAAATTGACGCAAGTCCCTATATGCCATAAATACACCTCTAAAAACAAAATTCAGAATCACATGCGTTAACGCAGCACTACGGAGGATGAAAAAATGCATGTAATAATAATTTTTTTTTGCCACAGATGACGCAGAGGACACAGAGAAGTTTATAACGCTTAAGAAAATACAGTTCTCTTTAATTTACCATTTTCCGTTAAAAGCGTTTCAAAAGACTTCCTCTGACAGTAATCTGAATTGGCATGTATTATAGGGGGGTTTTTATATTATAATTTAAACCTTCTTCAACCGGCCTATTTCATACTTTGTGTTCTTTTTAAGCTCTGTGTTCTCTGTGACCTCTGTGGCTAATAAAGCTTATAGCTTATAGCTTATAGCTTACGGCTTATAGCTGTTTTCAGGGGGTTTCAGGCCACGGTGCCCTGGTGGACGGTGACTATTCCACCGGTCAATTCATGGTAGCAGGAATGCAGAAGCCCCTCCCGCTCAAAAATATTCCTTATCTCCGATTGGTGAGGAAAAGCTTTCAGGGATTCCGGCAGGTAACTGTACGGTCCCTCTTTCCCTATACCCAGCTTGCCCAGTATGGGGACAATATGATCGAAATACAGGTAATAGGCCTGTTTGAACACAGGGGCGCTGGGCTTTGAAAGCTCCAGCGAAACCACCATGCCTCCGGGCCGAACCACCCTGGCCATCTCTCGAATGGTCTTTTCTATATCGGGCACGTTTCTCAAGGCAAAACCTATGGTGGCGCAGTCAAAGGAATTGTCCGCAAAGGGAAGGTCGGTGGCATTTCCCCGTACCAGGCTGATCATGGACTTGAAGGGGGTTCTTTCAATATTCGGCACCGCCATGTCCAGCATGTTCTGGCAGAAGTCCAGCCCCACCACTTCCCCTTCAGCGCCCACCGCCCGGGCCAGCTCGATGGCCAGCATACCGGTTCCGCAGCAGACATCCAGCCCTTTCCCCCCCGGTTTCAAAGCGCACCTGGAAACGGCAAATCTTCTCCAGTATTTATCTCTGTTAAAGCTCATTGTGGTGTTCAAAAAGTCATACCGGTGAGCTATGCTGGAAAAAATGTCATGAACGTATTCTTCCTTACTGCTGTACCTATCCGGTATGTGAACCATTATAATTTTCCCCTCTCCACCTCAGCAAACCATTTTCCTGCTATCTGTGTTAGTGTTTCTGAGGAACAGCACCAACCCCTTCAGGTCGTCCCTGTTCTTAACCGGCGTAAGGCTTTCCAGGGAAAACAGGGCCTCCTTGAAATAAGAGTCGGCCTGATCGTACATTTCATTGTTAATCATACCCACCGCCATACCCAGAGAAAATCCAAACTTATATAGATGAAGCTGGCACTCCTGGCCGGCTCCGGCCAACTGTCCGCCTATTTTGCAGCAGCCTGCCAGCAGCTCGGCCAGCTCCAGCCGGATAATCTCCCGCCTGGCGCCAGCCCTGACCATTCCACCGGGCTGGTTTTTAAGCCTTATAATGCCCCCTTCATTAATCATGCAGATGATCTCCGCAAGGGGGTCCAGGTAATCCATAATGTCCGCTTCACAAAGCGTTGTAAAGAACCTTCCGTACAGGTAATCACCCACCAGTACAGGGTACTGACAACCGTCCCTGGGGTCGGAGCAGTTGTTTTCCTTAATTTGCCAGTCCTCATTGATATTGTAGTGCACCCGGGAGGCCAGGTGAATAAACTGAAATACCTGAGCCAGTGATACCACCCTGTCGGTAATTCCCCCGTACATCCTGGCGGTAAAAAGCACCAGCGCCGGACATAAGTCTTCCGTATACTTTTCCAGGTAGGCAAAATTATCTAAGTTCCCGGCCCTTATATTATAATGTCTGTTCATCCTATCCCGTACCCTCAATAGATCCCCTTCTATGGGGCAATATATGTCGCGCAACAGGCTCCCCCCTTTTATCCCCTAAAAAAATATATATTCTAGGCGGAGTCACTATTTCCTCCCCATGGGCCAAATTTGGTCCATAACAGCAGTAAGCCTCACTCCAAAAAAATATTTGAAGCAAGGCTTACTGACTTGAATTCAGCCGGGTACTAATAAATATCCCTCCTATAGATTTACGGCTGCCTGCGGAATTACTCCCGGTGGAATCACACCTCTCATGGTTTCCTTTGCTGTCATATGTGTGGCACAGAAATTCTCGGTCAGATAATTGCAGGCATCCCATGGGTCCACTTTGTCTCCGCATGTGAACACGTCCACGGCCGCGTAGCCCAGCTCCGGCCACGTATGGATGGCCAGGTGCGATTCTGAAATCACAACCACACCACTTACCCCTTGCGGGCTGAATTTATGAAACACAAATTCTCTAACCTCGGCACCGGCTTCCAGTGCTGCGTTAACCATTATGCTTTCAACCTTCTTGATGTCGTTCAGGACATCGAATTCGCACCCATAAATCTCAGCCAGAACATGGCGGCCCAATGGTTTCATTACATTATCTTCCCCCTTTACAGCATAAATATGTTGGAACCGGCAACCCCTCTTTTCAGAAGGTAGGCCAATTCCAACCAAATTCAATTTTAGCATAATATCAAAGATTGTCAACAAAATTTTGGCTTAACTGTCAATGTCAATCCACATTATTTTACGGTGTTGACGAGACTTCCCACTGACTGGATCACCACCTCCACAATGTCACCCCTATCCATGGGGCCTATACCCGAAGGGGTGCCTGTAAGTATAACATCCCCGGGATTAAGGGTCATAACCCTGGAAATAAAGCTCACCAGTTCTCCGGTTTTAAATATAAGATCCCCGGTATTGGATTTTTGCTTTATTTCACCGTTTAGATACAGTGTTATATCAAGCTTGTCAGGATCTATATCAGTAACAATATACGGTCCCAGAGGAAGAAAAGTGTCAAAGCACTTTGCCCTGGTCCATTGGCCATCCTTTTTCTGCAGATCCCTGGCTGTAACATCGTTTGCGCAGGTATAGCCCAGTATATAACGGGGGGCCTCTTCAACGCCAACGCTTTTGCAGCGAGATCCCATAACCACGGCCAGCTCGGCCTCAAAGTCAACTCTCCGGCTCATCTCAGGGTATTCTATAAAATCGCCGGGGCCCACCAGGGCGCTGGGCGGTTTCATAAACAGCACCGGCTCTTCCGGAAGATCAAGCCCCAGCTCCAGGGCATGCTCCCTGTAATTCAGCCCCACGCAAACCGCCTTCCCCGGCGTACAGGGGGCCATTACCTTCAGCCCGTCAATACCGTACACCTTACCTGTGGGGCTGCTGCCTTCAAAGGGGTCATAAATCTCCGATACCCGGTCCCCCTCCACAATACCGTGAAAAACCCTGTCCCCCAGGGAAAATCTGCCTATCTGCACGTTCCTCATCCTCCTAAAACTACTCTGAAAATAGCTGTAAGCAATCAGCCGTCAGCTCTCAGCTATGATTAGCAAGCAAAACATAGAAAAACACTATATTTTAGTACTGATGGTGCCGCGTCAGCGGCATGTTGGTATGTATTCTGAATTCTGTCTCCTGTCTCCTGTCTTCCGACAGGAAAGAATTACAGTATAAGAATAATATTACACCCGCTCCCCGCATCTTCCTTCCATTTCCTCCAAAACAAGATAAATTAGGGGGGGAGCCCCGAATATCATGGTGGTGGCCGCCGCCACCACACCGGAATCATTAAAGATGAAGGCCACAATGCTACCCGTGATCACCCCCACCAGACCCCTGAACAAGTAAGGGTTTCTGTTTCTTAAGCCCTCCATAACCCCCTTGGGCCTGTAGAAAAGCAAGGCCAGCATGGCCAGGCTGGCCAGAAAAATCCTGCTCCACACGGTATATCTGATCAGCTTTATATTCATCTCGGACTTCCGGCTGATTATTCCGGCCACCACATCCAGCCCCCCCCGGTTAATAAGTTCGGTCGTTCTTCCGATATGGGACTGAAACTGAGGGGGTCTGCCGGAGTCGTATAAGATAAAGGCCAGGGCTACCAGGGCCACGGCGCACACTATGGCCGAAACCCGGCGCCAGTTAATGCTTATACCCCTTATTAATAAGTATGTAACCAGAAAGGCGGAGGCGGCAGCCAGCGTGCCTCCCACGTTGGTACCCAGCTGAGGGGCGGCCACCAGATAGGTGATAAAAAGGTATACAGCCCCGGACGCCGGGATAATAAACCTATACTTTGGGTACACCGCCTGAATCAGCGCCGTGGTGCCCACCAGGGTAGACCCTATGAGCACACCCATGTATTCATTCCCCAGTCCGTAAAACCTCGCCCCCACAATGGGGTCATACCCCAGCACCGACACTCTCTGAAGAGGCGATCCGGCCACGATATCAGCGGATATAGCCGTCATGGTGATTGCGCAAATAAAAAGAAAGGAATCAATCCCCCATCTTTTATACACGGATAAGGATGCAAAGGCTAAAAACAACGTGATGGCAATCACCGATAACCCCAGGGCGGCTATCCCCCCGGGGGGCAGCAAAGGAGCCAGAAGATAGGACAGGGGAACCGCCATGACCGAAAGGAAGAAGGGCTTCAGATAATCCTTTCCACTTTTCTTCAGGAAAATAAAGCATAGGGACACAGCCAGCAGAAAAAGCTGAAACATAACATAACCCTTCTGTATAAATGGCCTGGCCTCATATACCACCTCCAGAATCCGGTACATATCAGCCAGTGACTTAATTCCAAAGGATCCGGGAATCACCAGGGCCGGCTGGCCGGTGAAGTTTTCGGGCCGGGATAAGCCCAGATAATTAAGCACGGTGGGCGCTATGTCCACATTCATTATAATCCCCGGCCTCCTGGTGGTGGGAGTTACCAAAAGCCCCCCGGTCACCCCCCCGCCGCACATCAGCACCGGCGACAGCCTGTCCTTTTTATCACCGTTATCCCCCGGTGTGGGACATACAAGCATAATTAAATCCCTGTTTTTATCAACCCGCCCCATCAGGTTGCCCAGGAAATGGTCGGCCCTTAAAATAATCCTGGCCCGCCAGCTGCTCCAGTGTTCCCGATCCATGTACTCCCGGGCGCGCTGCAGTCTGCTCAAATCACCCAGGTCAACGGCCACAAGCTTTACATCTGCGGGAAGCTTTTCATACTCTTCCAGTATTCCTTCATAATCGGTGCTGATGCCTCCGATAAATTCTTTTTCCCGCCGGGTTACCCCATTGCTGACCGACCCCGCATCAACAATGCCCCGGCCGTCCATGACTATGGAAACAGCCTGCCTGCCGGGACCGACATGATCATCGGAGTTGCCCAGCACAGCTGTTCTGTACCCGGCCTCATGCAGCCTGTCGCCCAGTGCCCCGGGAACAACAGCAGGCCCGTTTTTTTTATTGATCAGACCAAGACGGGCTATATCCAGATATACCAGACTGTCTTTCGGAGGAAGAAAGCCTGTTCTGCGCAGGTACTCGTCAGAAGCTGTACCTTTTTCCACCTTCTCGGAAGCCGCAAACACCTGTGCGGCAGTATTGTTTGCCGCTGCATGGGATCCCCAGCCCATGGTGGCATGGGTATTTTCGGGGATTATGCTTCCTCCTGTATTGGCGTTCATCAAAGCGATGGCCCCCTCGGAGGCCAGCCTGGCCAGATTGGGAGGCATTTCCCCGGTTAAATCCATTATCTGAAGATAATCCATAATCACCATAATCACTCTGCCGGGACTGGCCGGGACTTCAAAATGGGCGGCAGACCAGTTCCGGGATACCGGCAGGGCCTCCTCAACCGCAGGCGATATCACCCCGGTTTGGATCAGCGCCACATACCCTGTTATAACCAATATTATCAACAGCGGCATAAATAATCTGATCCTCAATTTCCACCCTCCAGAGCACATTGCTTATCACCAAACGTGCCGCAAATCAGTTGGGCATATATTTCTTCGGTGTCCCGGGCCATTTTCCGGGCAGTGAACAACTGCATTACCCTGTTATGACCCTCATTTCCCATTCTCCGGGACATGCCTTCATCGTTAAGCAGCCTTCGGACAGCCGAGACCAGTGCGGTAACATCTCCGGGATCAACCAGTAAACCGCTGACCCCGTCAGTTATAATTTCAGGAATTCCACCCACCCTGGAGGCCACCACCGGGCGGCGGCAGGCCATGGCCTCCAGCACTGTCAGCGGCAGTCCCTCGGTCAGTGAGGCCAGCACAAATACATCCAGGCAAGGCACTATTTTTCTTACGTCCTGCCTATCCCCGGCAAAAAAGAGTTTTCCTGTCAGCTTCCGGGCCCCTGCCTCCCTTTCCAGGATCGCCCTCAGAGGCCCCTCACCAACCACCAAAAAGGCCAGACCGTGGGAGCCGGCCGACAGTTCGGCCGCCGCCCTGATAAAGTTAATTACCCCCTTTTGCGGCGCCAGCCTGGCCACCGTCCCCACAATCCTGACACCGGCCGGAATGCCGGTGGTTTTCTGTAAATATTCCCTGTCCGCCCCCAGGCAGAATTGTTCAGGGGAAATGCCGTTATATATAGTAACAACTTTTTCAGGACTGATTCTTTCCCGGCTAATTATTTCGCAGCCCAGGGCCTGTGAAACGGTGATAATCCTGTGGGTAAAACCGGCCAGAAAACCTTCGAACTGAGAATACATCAATTTTTTCCATGGTGGAAAGTGATCGTGGAGAATAGAATTATGCACCGTCATAACCACGGCGGGAACACCGGCCAGCCTGGCCGCCAATCGCCCCACCAGCCCGGCTTTTGACCCGTGGCAGTGGGAGATGTCCACCCGGTTTGTCCTGAACAGCCATACCAGCATTTTAATCGCCGATAGTTCAAAGGCCGGAGAAATTTCTCCTCTCAAAGGAATTTCATAGGTGGTTATTCCCGCCCCGGTGAAGGCTTTGGCCATTTCCCCCGCCGGGCAAACCACCATATGCTCAAATTTTTTCTGATCCGAGTGTTCAATCAGTGTCAGCAGATGATTTTTTATCCCACCCGCCGAAGGCCTTATCACATGCATAACCCTAATCCTGGACAAAGACACCCTCCGGAAAGAAACTAAATTAAAGATATTATTTCCAGCAATGCAAGAAAAAAGCCGCCCTGAGGGCTGGCTTGAATTCATAGTCCAAACCCCCATGCCGCTTACGCCGCACCAACAGAAGGACAAAAGCGCCCTTTTAGCCACTGGGAACACCGAGAACAAAAAGAATACAGAGTTTAGACAAGGCATTCCTTATTTGCTTGCTCTTTTTTAAATCTCCCTGATGGCGTTGGTGGGACAGCCTTCGGCCGCCTCATGGGAAGAATCATCGTATTCCTGAGGAATCTCATCCACCGATACCTTGGCCTTGTCATCATTATTCCAGCCGAACACCTCTGGGCAGACATCAACACAGGCTCCGCAGCTGATACACAAATCCTGGTCAACTTCCATCTTCACAATTGGCACCTCCGCATCTCATAGCATTTAACCAATTTTAGTTTCCCTGCCAGACCCTCAAATTATGCCAAGAAATATTGAATTGTATACGGCCTGGCATCATTGACAAATGACGCCTCTTGTTTCATAATGACCTATAACCTTCCACAAGGCACCGGGGGGTGGATATTATTTGACCGCAGACAAAAAAAACAAGCAAAACACCCGACCGGACAAAAGGGCATTCAACTACTGGATCTGGCTGATACTAATCGGACCTGCCTTTTTCTTCCTGTACTACTGGCTAACCTCCAACCCCGTCGAAAGCCGAAAACAAAAGCCTTTTCTTCCCGAAAAGCAACTGCAGGCCGGCGAACCCGCCAGTGTTAACGGCATTACCCTTATGGCCGCTCCGGGAGGAAGGGTGTCCTACACCGAGACACTTTCCCTGGCCAACAATAAAGTTATGGCCGAAGGAGGAAGCCAATTCCTGGTTATCCCTCTGGTTATCCCTGAAAAATCAGGCGACCCGGCCCCGGACCAGTGGTATATAACAGATTCCGGGGGAAACAGGTATGACTTATTAAAAGTGACGTTGGTCGATCCGACCGGTGGACAGACTGCCCGTCCGATCCAGGGAAACCGCCTGGTTCATATGATCTTCAAGATAAAAAAGGGGAATCAGCAGAATTTCCTTGTATACAAACCCGGAAAGGACCATGCCGCCTGGCAGGTGCCTCCTCAGTCTTAGTCCTCCCAGGGTTTATCAGGAGTTGCGGCCGGAGTTTTTATCGCCAGGATGTATAATCTGTACGGGTTTATATGTCTTTTTCAGCAAAGTAGTACAGGGAGAGACCTAGAAAGGCCAAAATATATAAAGCCGCATAGGTGACCATCCACAAGCTGGGTTCAGCCGAACTGCCGAAGGGCCCCATTTGCTGCACCGCCGACATGGGATTGGAAGCTGGGGGCAGCATAACATGCACTATTTTTCTGTAAAGGGAATCAACCGGCATGATCAGGCTGGATACTATACCGGCGTTTTTCAGAGACAGATTGTTCATAAACCAGCCGATTTGCTCGATGACCCCTCCCACCACCGCCACCGCATAGAGCATGAAGGCCACCATACCGCTGGCCACGGTGGTGGTAAGGACGGACAGCAGAAAGGTTACCGACATCAGCACCACCGGCTGCAGTGAAAACAGCAGGGCGGCCTCACCGCTCCCGGTCAGCTTCATTCCGGTCTTGGTATAGATTATAGCGTAAATGGCAGCAAAAAGCAGCGCCGCGTAAGCTGCCAGAAAAACACCCTGGCCCAGGAACTTCCCCAGAACTATCTCGCTCCTGCTGACGGGCTTTGGTATTACAGCCTGGATTACTCCGCTTTCCACCTCGGAAGATATGATCCCGGCAGAGGAAAGTATGGCCAGGAAAGACACTATAAAACTGCCGAAATACAAACCGAAAAGCAGCAACTGTGGATATATCACCGAGGCCAGCATCTGGTTTTGAGCTTTTTCAATATCTCTAACCGCATAAAAAACACCGGTCCAGTAAAGCCCCAGGAACACCGCCGCCATTATCAGTGACACCAGCAGTACTTTTCGGGTGAAAAACTCGCGAAAAGTGAACCGGAAAATGGTAAACAAGGTTAATCTCCCTCCTTGTTTAGGCTTATAAAAATCTCCTCCAGGGAAACCTTTTCATGGGCCAGCCTGTACAACCTGCCCCCACCCCTTACAACGACCTCGGCCAATGCCGGGATCTCCTCTTTATTGGCCACAGCAACCCTGACGGTGTTACCCCCTGAGCTTATTATCCTGGCAGAGGCTTTAATCTTATCCAGCAGCCCCCCGGTTAAATTTTGAAGCTGAAGCTCCACCACCATATGGTCGGCGCCCATCTCACCGGGATCTCCCTGGGCAATAATCCTGCCGCCCCTGATAAAGGCCACCCGGTCGCAGATCATCTCCACCTCGCTGAGAAGGTGACTGTTTAAGAAAATGGTTTTACCCCTTTCCCTTAACCCCACCAGTATTTCCCTAACCTCCCGTCGTCCCAGAGGGTCCAGTGCCGAAGTGGGCTCATCCAGAAAAAGCAGATCCGGATCGGGCAAAAGCGCACTGGCCATACCAAGCCTCTGCCTCATGCCCTTGCTGTATGTCTTCACCTTTTTCCCCGCAGCCCCGGAAACTCCCACCAAGTCCATTACCAGGGGTATGCGGCGGGATCGGGTTCCCCGGTCCATTTTGTAAAGGGAGGCGTGGAACTCCAGCAACTGCCTTCCGGTAAGCCATTCATGGCAGCTGAAATTTTCCGGCAGGTAGCCTATTTTTCTCCTGACCCCAATGTTACCCAGTCGCTCACCCAGGATGGCGGCGGTGCCCGAAGTGGGTTTTATCAGCCCCGCCAGCATTTTAACCAGGGTGCTTTTGCCGGCGCCGTTTGGTCCCAGAAAGCCGAATATCTGCCCCCTGCCAACAGAAAGGTCAATCTGCCGGCAGCCCACCTGGCTGCCGTAATGCTTTGTCAGATCATCGGTCTGAATAGCTAAACTCATAAAAGACACCTCATAAAACATTTCATACTGAGCACCTTATCCTGTCGGAATTCAGAATTCAGAAGTCAGAGGTCAGAATGGTAAAAAGGGTATTTTCATACTTTGTGGCGCCGCTTGCGGCATGGGCAACTACCCTGAACTGTCTCCTGTCTCCTGTTCTACTTAATTTTACCCGCTATTTCCAAGGCTTTATCCTGCTGCATGTTTTGTCCGGCCAGCGCGTATATAACGCCGTTCTTCTGCCATACCAGCACATTGACAGGACTCTGGCCATTTCCTTCCTTAATAAAGATTCCCCCGGTCCCGTTTACCGGGACCTCGGTGTGCTGCCCGGCAGGCAGGGGAATAAGGGCGGTATGCTGCCAGTCTTCCACCGCCGCCAGCTGCCTCCTGAAATTTTCCGGCAGTGCCGGCATGCCAAGGAGTGCCTGACGGATAGCTTTTACATCCACCCCGGAGGTGGTTCGCACCGATGGCCCCCTGGCCTGGGCCAGCATTATTTTCCCAGCCGGACCGGAGTACTCGGCAGTAATTCCGGTGGGGACAACCAAAGTAAATTCCTTGCCATTCAGTTCCTCCGGCAGTCTTTCCTTTCCGCCAAAGGCCTTCAGCGCGGCATTAACCCCATTGACATCAATGGCGAGGGATACGCTGGAACCGGCTGTCTTTTGCAAATCAGGCTTGCCGTAACCGTCCAGCGCCGGTATTTTAAGATCGAAATCAACGGCGCTGCGGGCCTGTTCCAGGGTCACCGGGACCATCTCCTGCCTGCCGCTTACCTTAACCTTTCCAAAATTCCTTATATCAACCCCGCCGGTCCCTTCTTTCATTATCTTATCCATCTGCAGCATGTCCTCAGGTGTAATGGATATAACCTGCACCTTTTCAACCCTGAATATGGTTAAAAAGTCACTGGCCATACTGCTTGCCGGGCTGAAGGCCAAAAAGCCCGCCAGCCCCACCGCTGCTGCGGCTGTGGCCAGCTTTTTATACAGCATATTTATTTTCCACTTCCCCTCCTGTATTTCCTCACTGTTCATTCTTTCCAGCTTAAGCTTTCTCCAGGCCATTTCAGCGTTAAACCTCTCCCTGTCGGAAGCGATGAACCCCTCCATGCTAGTCCTGACCATCATATCGTTTTCCAGCAGGTTGCTGTATCTGACCTTGCAGTCCTCACAGATTTCCAGGTGTTCCTGAATCTCTTCCATCTCAATGCCTGCAATCTCACCGTCAATATATGACTGAATGCGGCCCTCATCGTAACACATCAGAATTCACTTCCTTTCATCTCCAGCATTCTGTCCCTGAAACGGGCCTGGGCCCGGGCGATGACCGTCCCTACAGAAGCCTTCCTGACACCGGTGGCCCTGGCAATTTCATCATAGCTGAATCCGGAAAATTTCATAATCAGACAGGTTCTGTCCCTTTCCGGCATATAGTTCAGGATCCTGTGAACCATATTTGTATCTTCCTTTCTGATGACTGATTCTTCAGAAGAAAATTCCCAGCTTTCCTCCCGGACTTTGGATTCCCTCAGCAAGCGGCTTTTTTCCTAATACACACCATCCATTATATAAATGACACAGCGGTAGTTTTTTTCATCTCCACAACTTCTAAAGTTATCATCAACCAGCCTGGTTAGCAATATTTAAATTTTTCATACACCGTGTCATATAAAGGCAGCATGGCAAAATTAGCCCCAAACAGCTTAATTCTTGTGCTGCAGCCATTAAAAGACGCCTTAAATTTCCTTGACTTTGCCATCGGAAACAGGTAAAATAACTTTTGCAGGTAATCGGGGCGTAGCTCAGTTTGGCTAGAGCGCTACCTTGGGGTGGTAGAGGCCGCACGTTCAAGTCGTGTCGCTCCGACCAGTACAAATAAAGGGATTGCGGAAACGCAGTTCCTTCATTTTTTTGAAAGTAATGCAACGGTAATGCAGTAAATTTTAAAAATGCATTTTTATTCAATAATATTATGCAAACAAAAAACCCTCCACGGTTAAGGGGAGTGTTTAATTATTTTACTTAATTTCCATTCTCTGAGTACGCCTTCAAATATCTTAGATACCCGGTACCGGAAGAACTACCGCCGATCGCCAATAACTCCTTCACGACCTGCCGCCTCCCATCGAGTAATCTATCCGATCCACACGTCCATCTTGCGCAGGTTGGCATCAACGATCTTATCATGCACAACCGGGCCCTGATCAACCAGAAACCGGCTGTTTAAATCACTCAAGCCTTCTTGCTGCAACGCCCGGATCACAGCGGCGCATATTTCATCTATAATCTCCCTCTTTTGATCGTAATCGTTCGACTCCACCATAGCCGGGATCTTCTCGAACATGAATTTTCCCAGCGTCGGCAGACCGGCAATTCCCCTCAGCAGCCATTTGTAATACGGCGCATAGCTACGGTTCAGCAGATAAACCAGCGACATGATATCGGCGCAGAACTTGGTTTCCGCATACTGCGCAGCAAAGTAGTCCCGGCGCCATATGGAGCGCAGAAAGTTGTACTGCCCGGACTGGCCCGCCGACATGCAGCGCGCAGCGATCTTAACGATCCGGATGTCGTTTGGATAGAAATTTAGGAGTTTTTGCCGGATTCCAGAAAACTCCCCGAGCGGATCGTAAAAAACCCGGCCAGAAGTACATATGGAAAAGCTGTTTTCCGGAATGCGCAGCCAGTCGTACAATATCTCCGGCGCATCGGGACGACCGAGAAAACCACGATAAAATTCGCCCGTTTCAAATACACCGATGCGGCTCTCGCCCCATTCGCTTACTTTGCGCTCAAAACCATCAAACGATTGAGGTAGCTTTTGGTATTCTTCCTGCAATAGCCGACCGATCCGCTCGTGGTCGGATCGGGTGAGCCACAGGCAGAACCCAGGACCCCAATCGTGATCCCTGGAAAACTCATCGTCAAAACCCAAGCACTCGGATCCGAGCCCAACCAAGCCTGCTGCAATGCGCTCCTGATAATCCGAAAACTTGTCGCGGATCAGCGGTAATCCGAAAGTGGTGAAATAGCGCTCCGCCAGTGTCAGTCCGTTCATTGCATTTCCTCACTCATAATCAATAACATTCGCCTGTTCCGTATGCGAGAACTTCTTCTCGTCGATAAGCGCATTTAACTTTCTGCCCACTTCCGCCTCAAGGTATTTCTCACCGCACTGCTGGCATAAGATCGCCGGAAGCTTTTTAATCACGCACAACTGCCCCTCCCGCCGGTAGTCGAAGCTTCCCATCGTGATTTTCGTCATCGCTCCGCCGCAAAAAAAACACGTGCCCCCCGAATCTATCACATTACTCCCTCCAATATTGCTTCTCCGCATTGGGCTCTCCCAGAACGGCAATGCAGGTACATAGGCAAAAATCACCACCAAGCCGCCGATCTTGTCGGCGGCGCATTTCACATGTACCGGCTTCCCGTTCGACTCTCCGCACACCAGATAGCTGGTTCCCCGCATTGAGTTGAACCTTTCCTCCAGAACATTTCCGGCCAGCAGCGCAGCCTCAATGTCCAGTACGCCGACCTCGCCTGATACCAGAGACCGCATCGCATGTTCGGACAAAATATAGCGGGATTCCCGCACCCGGCAACCGAACCACTCCATTTCCTGATATTTCTGAATTTCCTCCGCATGCATTTGCTACTCCTCCTTGCAAGTTATGAGCAAATACCGATTTGGATGTAAATCTCCAATCTTCCCCTGTCACAACAATAGTCAAAGTTCTGGTGAACGCAGGGTGCATTGCACCCCTTTTTGAGCTGACCTTTTCGTGGAACTGAACAGTTACCTTAATTTCTAGTTTTGTATAAAAATATATGTCACTTCCATCAATTAGTCAAGGGGGTATCACGACGGCCCTTGAAGGAACAAATCGGAAGTTTTGTGTGGCATTGTGGGCATTATGCATTAGGCATTATGGGGTCAGGCTTTCAGTTATGCTTCTAACCGCATAATCACTTTTTTCAGTATTTGTCGCCCCTTGTCGGTTTCTGCATTGGCGGACATTCTTGATAAAACCGAGATGTCTCTGCCGATTACCGGCTGCAACTCTGTCAGCGAATAGCCTGCCCTTTTTGCTATTGCTATCAATACCCCCCGGGCAATCCTTAGCCCCTCACTCAAGATACTCAAGACGGTCTGCATCTTCAAGAAAAATGTGCTGTCGCTGATTTCCACGGACTATAATGTGATAAAAAGCACCGGAATATTGAATACGCGGTTTTCTAGCCATGGTATAAGCATATTACTTTATTTGCATATTTGAAAGCCTGACCCCTGTGACACCTCTTATAGGTAGGCTAAAAACGTGGCTGAAAGAACCTCAACCGACATGGTGAGACCGGTTTCAATTCCTTATAGGTAGGCTAAAAACATCATAAGCACCTGACCAATGCGGGTGATAAATTCTAGTTTCAATTCCTTATAGGTAGGCTAAAAACACGTATGGCGGTCAATAACTACACGGTTAAAAAAGGTTTCAATTCCTTATAGGTAGGCTAAAAACCCGGTTACGGCCGAGACCGATAAGTCCAAATTCACCGGTTTCAATTCCTTATAGGTAGGCTAAAAACGGGAACATACGCCTTCCTATTGGTTGTTTTTTCTGGTTTCAATTCCTTATAGGTAGGCTAAAAACGAAAACAGAGGTGCACATATACAGCCCAGTTTATTTGGTGTTTCAATTCCTTATAGGTAGGCTAAAAACGATGTAGGTGGAAGAAGTGAATATGTGTGGGTGTGGTTTCAATTCCTTATAGGTAGGCTAAAAACATGTATTCCCCACTTTCGATTTATTATATTATGACAGTTTCAATTCCTTATAGGTAGGCTAAAAACGCGATGTAAGGTTTAGTTTTTGTTGGTAGTTAGTGTTTCAATTCCTTATAGGTAGGCTAAAAACAGTTATGGTGCTATTATCAAAATCAACGTCTTTCCATCGTTTCAATTCCTTATAGGTAGGCTAAAAACTCCAGAGATCCGAAAGCATTGTGCCGCCACGAACAGTTTCAATTCCTTATAGGTAGGCTAAAAACTTCGTCGGATGCTTCAACCGTTTCCTGCCCGTAAGGTTTCAATTCCTTATAGGTAGGCTAAAAACTCCCTTGAAAGATGTGACATTCATGCATATACTTATGTTTCAATTCCTTATAGGTAGGCTAAAAACGAACTCCGGCGGCTGCTTGAGGATGCGGCCAAGGAAGTGTTTCAATTCCTTATAGGTAGGCTAAAAACCAAGGTGGAGTATTGTGAGGCAGGGGTAGAGTGAGGGTTTCAATTCCTTATAGGTAGGCTAAAAACGGCTTGCAGACCATGACAACTGAGACGGTAATTAGGTTTCAATTCCTTATAGGTAGGCTAAAAACCAAGGAACGAGCTTGTTAATGGCTGAATTTCCCAGTTTCAATTCCTTATAGGTAGGCTAAAAACCTCGGCTGCACCGAGAAACCGCAAACTAGGCACAAGTTTCAATTCCTTATAGGTAGGCTAAAAACAACAGGGAAATCACAGTAGTGACGGACCTGGAGACCGGTTTCAATTCCTTATAGGTAGGCTAAAAACCCGAGTACCCGGCGCTCTTCTTGGCAGCTGACCAGGTTTCAATTCCTTATAGGTAGGCTAAAAACCGGAACTGACTTTCTTTGTTTGACCTTTGGATCAGTGTTTCAATTCCTTATAGGTAGGCTAAAAACAAATCTCAAACATGCTCATTTCCGGTCTGATTATCTGGTTTCAATTCCTTATAGGTAGGCTAAAAACGTGTCTTGGCCATCCACTGAGCAACATCGGCATCAGTTTCAATTCCTTATAGGTAGGCTAAAAACTGAACACCGAACATATTTTTCCTGGTAGTTCATCAGGGTTTCAATTCCTTATAGGTAGGCTAAAAACGGCAAGTATCCTGTAGCTGTTGTTTTGTGTGTGAAGTTTCAATTCCTTATAGGTAGGCTAAAAACCTACACAGATCATTATATCCAACTTAAAGGCGAAGTTTCAATTCCTTATAGGTAGGCTAAAAACGGCGTTAGAGCGGGCCAAGACTTCGGCGGAGTGGGTGTTTCAATTCCTTATAGGTAGGCTAAAAACCTCCTTCGTACCGATCAACTACTTTCCAAGGTCAGAGTTTCAATTCCTTATAGGTAGGCTAAAAACATGGCCTCAAGGCAAAGCATGTTGTTGGCCGCAACGGTTTCAATTCCTTATAGGTAGGCTAAAAACGGTCATCGTTTTTTTTGGGGGTGTCTAGTATGGATAGTTTCAATTCCTTATAGGTAGGCTAAAAACTACTTTATCGGCAGGCCGGACGCACCCCTGAGCCTGTTTCAATTCCTTATAGGTAGGCTAAAAACTTACAACATTACAGAAGCAGTTTGGCGAAGTTGAAGGTTTCAATTCCTTATAGGTAGGCTAAAAACTCTAATGGTACATAACGGCAAATATGTCTTTATGCAGTTTCAATTCCTTATAGGTAGGCTAAAAACACACACGAATTTTCTTATATAAGCCATTACTTATAGTTTCAATTCCTTATAGGTAGGCTAAAAACGTTCGTGTTTGCAGCTGTGGCAGCGGGGAACCTGCCAGTTTCAATTCCTTATAGGTAGGCTAAAAACAAAAAGTTCGTAGAAGAACAAGAACAAGCAACTTGTTTCAATTCCTTATAGGTAGGCTAAAAACAGAGCAGCTTCAGACGGCCAATACTGAGATAGAGAGACGTTTCAATTCCTTATAGGTAGGCTAAAAACGGCCGACACCGGCACGCTGCCCACGGTAAACCCTCGGTTTCAATTCCTTATAGGTAGGCTAAAAACAAGGAGGAAAAAATGGCGGCGATACACATGGCGAGTTTCAATTCCTTATAGGTAGGCTAAAAACCATATGCAACCTATACCCTTATACTGCCTTTTGACAAGGTTTCAATTCCTTATAGGTAGGCTAAAAACATTTAATCTCCTGTCCCCCTGTCTGCTCCTGTCAAGTTTCAATTCCTTATAGGTAGGCTAAAAACTTAGGAGGCTAGAACAATGCAAAAAATAACATTTACGTTTCAATTCCTTATAGGTAGGCTAAAAACGGAAGAAGGTAACTTAAATTATGAAGCTAGAATTGTTTCAATTCCTTATAGGTAGGCTAAAAACGTCGTAGAACTGAATATCAGTTGAGTCGTTGGGCGTTTCAATTCCTTATAGGTAGGCTAAAAACCGATTAGGCTAAACGCCAAAGGTGAGCCGATGGTTCAACGTTTCAATTCCTTATAGGTAGGCTAAAAACGTCGGGCTCCTCCAATTCATCACAACAATACCTTTGTTTCAATTCCTTATAGGTAGGCTAAAAACGGTAAAAATTTAGGCAAATTCGTTTATTATTTTATGTTTCAATTCCTTATAGGTAGGCTAAAAACCAATAGTGACAAGGAATTGAAGGTTTTTAAGGGAGTTTCAATTCCTTATAGGTAGGCTAAAAACCGACAGGGGTTTTTATTGCCGATAGGCTGAAATTTGTTTCAATTCCTTATAGGTAGGCTAAAAACTGCCCACGCAATCCGGGCACAGGCAAGCAAGGCGGAGTTTCAATTCCTTATAGGTAGGCTAAAAACAAGGATGGCTTTAACCTTGAGCAATCCAAACAAACGTTTCAATTCCTTATAGGTAGGCTAAAAACGGTTTAGTTGGATGTTTGCAGGTATTAAAAAAGATAGTTTCAATTCCTTATAGGTAGGCTAAAAACTTTAATTTATTCCTCCTGTTTTACCTTGCGAATAGGTTTCAATTCCTTATAGGTAGGCTAAAAACCCGCAACGTAGTAGGCCGGGAGGTGCAGTATTTTTGTTTCAATTCCTTATAGGTAGGCTAAAAACGTCCAGGAGCTGGGAGCCAGACACCGACTTAGAGGGTTTCAATTCCTTATAGGTAGGCTAAAAACGAAGAAAAAATACTCAACGAAAAATATGTTGAATGGTTTCAATTCCTTATAGGTAGGCTAAAAACATTAAGGGAGGTATAACTTATGTCAAAACAAGAACTACGTTTCAATTCCTTATAGGTAGGCTAAAAACGGGCAGGAATAAAAGGACCGTTTGGACTATCCCCTGTTTCAATTCCTTATAGGTAGGCTAAAAACCCCGTTTTACTCAGCAGACAGTGTTTGGTGGGTATAGTTTCAATTCCTTATAGGTAGGCTAAAAACGCCCTGAAGGACGGTCGGCACGTCTGGATTGAGGTGTTTCAATTCCTTATAGGTAGGCTAAAAACTGGGGTGGGCTGATGACAGAAATACCATACCAGTCAGTTTCAATTCCTTATAGGTAGGCTAAAAACAGTCACCAGCCAAAACCGGGAGTTAAGATTAGGTTTTGTTTCAATTCCTTATAGGTAGGCTAAAAACGTTCTGTATCTTATGAACAATTCATGGCCAGAGGCTGGTTTCAATTCCTTATAGGTAGGCTAAAAACCGGATTACATGAAGGCACATCATTTTAAACAGGAGGGTTTCAATTCCTTATAGGTAGGCTAAAAACTATGTGGGAAACTCCACAGTGGCTATTTGATGAGCGTTTCAATTCCTTATAGGTAGGCTAAAAACTATCAGTCCTTAATTTTTTAAGATATTTTCCGAAATCGTTTCAATTCCTTATAGGTAGGCTAAAAACGTTTAATTTCGACGATGAGACGATGGGTAAGTTGGGTTTCAATTCCTTATAGGTAGGCTAAAAACCCGTCTACTCCCCGCATGGGGAGTTTCGACGTTGAGTTTCAATTCCTTATAGGTAGGCTAAAAACGTATCGAATCAGTTAGACCCCAAAGGACATACAGACGTTTCAATTCCTTATAGGTAGGCTAAAAACAGAAGGCCGTCAGCGATTGGGCCATTACAAAGGCGTTTCAATTCCTTATAGGTAGGCTAAAAACAAAGCCTCCCCAACCATTTCATGATTCCATCTCTGTTGAGTTTCAATTCCTTATAGGTAGGCTAAAAACAGCCTCCCCAACCATTTCATGATTCCATCTCTGTTGAGTTTCAATTCCTTATAGGTAGGCTAAAAACGATGGTTGGGCCTCTAAGTTTGGTGACTTTACACCGTTTCAATTCCTTATAGGTAGGCTAAAAACAAAGAAAGATGACTGGGAATGAGTTTGAAAACATCAGTTTCAATTCCTTATAGGTAGGCTAAAAACTGGAACTTATAGTATGTGATGAATGTACAAAACAATGTTTCAATTCCTTATAGGTAGGCTAAAAACGGCATTGCCGAATTTGAGCCTGCCCTTTAAAAACCGTTTCAATTCCTTATAGGTAGGCTAAAAACGGGGTAGATATCAAGAAAGCCATATATTAACAAGGTTTCAATTCCTTATAGGTAGGCTAAAAACGGCGATTGCCTTGAAATATTACGGATATTGCCGAGGTTTCAATTCCTTATAGGTAGGCTAAAAACCCGGGAGGAGTAATTGCTCTGCGCTCTTGGCGCGTAGTTTCAATTCCTTATAGGTAGGCTAAAAACCCTGAATTATCCACCCGTCCTTGATGGGCAACTCTATGTTTCAATTCCTTATAGGTAGGCTAAAAACCGGTCAGGAAATTCCATATATGCCCCATCACAAATAGTTTCAATTCCTTATAGGTAGGCTAAAAACCGGGGGCAAACTTTTTAAAATGATGGAGGATGATGAGTTTCAATTCCTTATAGGTAGGCTAAAAACTTGGTGTGAACTGTTTCGGAAAGATCCCTTGGCTATGTTTCAATTCCTTATAGGTAGGCTAAAAACCGTGAATGAGGCACTGCGTAGGGCAGTCCTTGGCGGGTTTCAATTCCTTATAGGTAGGCTAAAAACGGCGAGTGCAAGCATGGACAGGAAGAGGTAGCTGGCGTTTCAATTCCTTATAGGTAGGCTAAAAACTGGCATTGTGTCCGGGGGAGGCGGTTAATATTGGGAGTTTCAATTCCTTATAGGTAGGCTAAAAACACGACGTGCTGAAGCGGGGATCCTGGGAACTCCTGAAGTTTCAATTCCTTATAGGTAGGCTAAAAACGCGAGCTTGCGAAGGAGGGGAAATAGCGGTGGACAAGTTTCAATTCCTTATAGGTAGGCTAAAAACCACCCCGGGCCGCTACGCCTGGATATTGGAGGATAGTTTCAATTCCTTATAGGTAGGCTAAAAACTTCCGGTGGGTACAGGCGTTATGTGGCGACAAAGGAAGGTTTCAATTCCTTATAGGTAGGCTAAAAACCAAAGAAGGGGGGCGTAGTTGTGCCTTCATCTTGGTTTCAATTCCTTATAGGTAGGCTAAAAACGGGAGGGCAGAAGCAGCCCTGTGTTGCCCAATGCAGTTTCAATTCCTTATAGGTAGGCTAAAAACAGAATCTCGTGAGAAAACACAGCTATTTATAGCAAAGTTTCAATTCCTTATAGGTAGGCTAAAAACTGGTGCTGGGATTTTTGAAGGAGGCAGGGAACACCCGTTTCAATTCCTTATAGGTAGGCTAAAAACAGAGGGTGCGGAGAATACCATTCCTTCAGCACTAAGTTTCAATTCCTTATAGGTAGGCTAAAAACGTTGGACAAACAACCGTGGGCCGGGTGGAATTTGAGCGTTTCAATTCCTTATAGGTAGGCTAAAAACGGTCAATGACCAACATCAGCAGGGATTTTGAAACAGGGTTTCAATTCCTTATAGGTAGGCTAAAAACGGAGGAAAACGCCCTCAAGGAAGCCGTTGACATTGTGTTTCAATTCCTTATAGGTAGGCTAAAAACCACCTGGGCGCCCTTAATTGGGGCAAAGGAGGTAGAGGTTTCAATTCCTTATAGGTAGGCTAAAAACGTCCAGGCTCCCGCCCTGACCGCCACCACTGCCAAGTTTCAATTCCTTATAGGTAGGCTAAAAACCACCCCTGACAATCAACGACCTGATAGCCCAAATGGGTTTCAATTCCTTATAGGTAGGCTAAAAACGGTCATAGCCCCCACCGTAATGGGCATATATATGAGTTTCAATTCCTTATAGGTAGGCTAAAAACGTTTTTTGAAACCTGTCATTTACTTTGAACCTCCTTAGTTTCAATTCCTTATAGGTAGGCTAAAAACTAAAACCTGCTTCTCTTAGGCGTTTATAGTTTTCACGGTTTCAATTCCTTATAGGTAGGCTAAAAACGGGATCCCAGCTTCCTTTAGCGGTAGCCACACATCGGTTTCAATTCCTTATAGGTAGGCTAAAAACTAAGGTCGGTCATTTTGTTATCTCCTTTCATTTACGTTTCAATTCCTTATAGGTAGGCTAAAAACACAAAGACCACCACACAAACAGCTATGACACCAGTGTTTCAATTCCTTATAGGTAGGCTAAAAACGTTAATTACCTGCTGAATTTCTTTTTCGCTTGCACCTCGTTTCAATTCCTTATAGGTAGGCTAAAAACGTTGAAAAGGAGGGACGGCCAGCTTTCAATGTATGGTTTCAATTCCTTATAGGTAGGCTAAAAACCCGTTTGGATCGGCAAAAAACACTGTAACGATGCGGATTTGGTGGTGCCAAACAATTTTTAATCTGATTAACTGCTTTGGCTTATTTTAGAGACTAATAATTGATAGATCCATGCCATTCAAGCCTGGGCATGTTTCTTGCGTTTGTCGTCGACCCCCCGGGCTTTTTACGCTATCGTACATCGACGACTTAAATAATAACCCCTTCCCCGCCTTTCTTTATTCCCAGAGAATCCCTTTGTGAATACTTGGTTGTACGGAAGGTATAGAAAAGGCAGGAATCTTCTTCACTGTTAATGATTTTTTGAAGTTCCATTTTAAGTTTTTCGTAATTCACCTCACTGATTTCCCCTTCCAACACCGAATTCTGCACCCAATTTAAATACTTCCGTGACCTCTTTAACACTTTATTAACTCGCTTTGTATTTACATCATACACCAAAATTACGAACATTTCATCACCTGCCGGTTATTTCTACCATCTGGCTACGAACGGCTCATATTCTTTTTCCCCCATCAGATGTTTTTCCAATTTATATAATTCCATCCTGATTAACCGCCTGTATGAAACCTCTCTCCCCAGTTCCCGATGTTTAATGGTAGTTTTCAACTTGTTGTCCAGTTCCTCTATAAAAAGTTTTCTTGCCTTATCTTTAATTACGATTCCCCCCAAACCGCTTTCAAAATCCTTTTTAGTAACCATCTTTTTTGACAATAAAGCAAAGATAACCCGGTCAATCAGGATCGGTTTAAATATTTCTGCAACATCCAGGTTAAGGGAAAAACGCCGAAAATTAGTAGCATGCAGGAAACCGATACGGGGATCGAGATGGGTTTTGTAAATTTCGCTAAGAACTAGGGTATACATAATAGAATTTCCAAAACTGATGAGACTGTTCAGATGATTTTTAGGCGGTCGGCGAGTCCTTTTCTCGAAAATAAAGTCTTTATTCTCTATGATGGTATCAAAAGACTTATAATAGCATTCCCTGACGTTTCCCTCTATCGCCATAAGCTCAGAGATGTCACTGCATCTGTCTAATTGCCCTTCAAATTCCTGGATTCGCTGAATGCTTGTCTCTATATCTTTTCCTCTATTGGCGTAATATTTTAGAACCTGCCTTATATTCTTGAGAGCGCCTTTTACAATTGCCCGAGCTATTTCTATCCGTTTATCCTGATTCTGATAAAACTCCGCCTGTTTCAAAATCATGTAACCGGAATTCAGATGTTCCCGGGGATAGAAGGTGCCCATATAGTAGCCATAGTAATTGAAGTAGTGCATTACTATTTCTTTTTGGGAAAGCAACTCAAGAAGCTTCTTGTTAATATCGACTTCCCCGAAAACAAATATATCACTAATGTCTTCGACCGGGAGAAACCGATTAGTTTCTTCACAGTGAAACTTTAATGTATTATCCTGCCTTTTTAATTCACCATCTGAAAATATGTAGATAATTTTTTTCATTAATTATCTCCCGCTATGCCCAGCAAAACTCATTATAAGCACAGTTTCTACAGAATTTTATCTTGATCGGCCCGGGTGGATCCTCAAGATACGCAATCCGCAAAATATCCCGCACCGCCAGATCCAATTTGGCTCTTAATTCATCTGTTAATTCCACTGTTTCCCGCCGCTTCTCCTTGGGAAACCGGAGTTCCCCTTTAGCCTCCAAACCGGCTTTCTCAAGTTCCGACAGGTAATAAGCCAACTGCATCCGCGCACTGGCTTCAGACTTTGAGCTTTTCTTCACTTCGCCGATAACCAGACCGTCTTTACCGTTTTTCACAATGTCCAGTTTGATATGGCCAAGGCTAATCTCTTTTTTATCACGCCGGTATGACTGCTCATGAATAAACCGGCCCAGGTCGACGTTAGAATTATCCTGGTCAGGCACCATATTTCGGGCCATCAGCCATACTTCGCGGTGACAGATGTAGTAGTACCAGATGAGGGTGCCGGTTACGTGGAGGTCATTTTCAGACACGGTACATCCCCTTCGCATATCGAAACCAATCAAAATAATCGGTCGTTCCTATTGCAATATCGTAATAAAAATATCCGGGTGTATTTTTGCGTAATCATAAACATTGCAAAACTGAGCCCTTTTCTGCGATCTTGGCGTGAATTCCTAGCAATTATATCAATCGCTTTACTATTTATTTCTGAGACCCGCTAAATCATTCAGACAGCATGAGATTCCTTGGTAGTTTAGTATAAAAACACCGGATGTTCCGCTTTATATCCTGTTCGAACACTGTAGTACAATCCCTTTTCGCTTTTCGGAACCCAAAATAAATCTGAATCATCCCCAAAATCGAAGGGCCTCTTGTCCTGTATTTTTTTAACCCGAATTTGCACTATATAATCATTCAATTTAGCACTAATCATTCTTAACAGCGAACGTCTAATAAATGCCGATAAATCCGGTTCTTCCTTAATTGATGGGAGAACCTCCCGAATAACTGTCCAATCAATGTTTTTCGGTTGATATAAAAGTTCCCGGTATGCCTGTGCGATCTGTGTTGCATCTTTATCATATTCAACAAAGACATCTGCAACTTCACCTATAGAATCAATTAAGCTGAATTTCTTTAGCTCATCAAAATCAAGGCCCAAAACACCTAATTCCCAAACATCCTTAATAGTGCTATCCAACCCACTCCCTGCGTCAATCTTCCGGTAATATTCTTCAACCAACGCCTGATATTCTGATTCCAGTATCCGCTCTTTTCCTTGAAATAAATCTTTAGTTGCACTCATCTCATTTGTACTATAAACCCATGAACAATCTTTTTCCAGCCGCACAATATATAATGGGCAAAATGTTCCTTTATGTTCCATACCCTCCCGATTAATTCGTCCGGCAGTCTGGATAAGGGATGAAAGAGGCGCTAAATCACGAAACCCCATATCAAAATCCAAATCCACCCCAGCTTCAATAGTCTGTGTTGAAACTAAAATAACCGGTTTTCCCTTTTCCAGACACTTGTGTACAAAAGCAATGATACGGCGACGATGCTTAGGTATGAGATTGGTTGAAAGACACGCTAAAACAGGTCTGCTTGAAAACTTCTTTTCCTTACGCAACTCCTGGAGTTGTCTGAATACATCAATACTACGTTGAATGGTGTTCACAACAATCAAAACCGAAGGAAATCTTTCCTGCTCTTTTTTGTGAATACTTTCATCTTTTCCATTTTCCCTGTATACATTAATTTTTTCCAATATAAAATTACAAAACGAACCTGTATCCATTCTCGTTTCCAAACAAGGAATAAACTGGGTACGCGTCAATTTTTTAAAATAACTCATATAATCCGATAAAAGTTCTATTTCTGCTGGTTTTCCACCATTTTTACTTGGAATAAATGCATGCAATAACTTTGTTCCTTGCTCCAACAACTTCGGCTGTGTCGCTGTCATTAGAATAAAGCGGGTACCATAAAACTCCGCTACTTTCTGGAGCAAAGCCCCAATCAACGGCATTTTTTCATGCGCAATAGATTGGATTTCATCCAAAATTACTATACTACCTGCTAACTTATTGATTTTTTTCAGCGGGCGGTTGGAACCCGTCAATAAAGAATGAAACAACTGAACAAAAGTAGTCAGAACCGCCTTGCCTTCCCAAGCCTCCACCAACATCAATTGCTTATCGACAGACATATCTTCTTGTCCTTTAGAAGATTTCTGTTTAGTAAAATCTGTCAGACGATGATGCACAACCAGACCATCTGGAAAAACGGCTTCATAGTCACGCCGGGTTTGCTCAATTATATTAATAAACGGTATTGCTGCAATAATTCTCGGAGTGTATTCCTCAAACTGTGTAATACGTTTTTGCAGTTTCAAAGCGGCTTGTAACGATGCCAGCGTTTTCCCAATACCTGTCGGGGCTGTCAAAGTAAAAAATCGATGCTTTTTTACCTGCTCATCCGTCAGATTATCTATAGTTCCAATAATAGTTCTGCGAGCCTTTTCACGTCGGTTAATCAAAACAGACTCTCGTCCTTTACTCTTTTCCTGTAAATAAGTAAGAACCTTTTCCGACTCTGTAACCTGTATACGGCTACGGTCAAATCCCCCCGAATCAATTTTGTCCGCATCAATTAACAGTGAAAAAAGATAAATCAAAGGGAAATACCAATAGTTTGCATGTTGTCTCTTTCCTGTCAATCGAGCGGACATACTCCAAAACAATCGTTCATTCTCAAAAAGTTTATGTACCCGCAATAACTCGTGTAAATCTTGTTCGTTAAAATATCGTTTCCACGGTGCTTCAGCAAAGATGTCAGGCAATTTCTTCTGTAGTTGCCCAGCCTGTCTTTTCAGTCGTTCTTGTTCAGATTTCGCTTCCTTATCTAAAATCCCTGTTACCCGCAATGACGAGTGATGCCTTAATACACATAAAAACCCCAAATATGATTTAATAGTTTCTTGGTTGGTAGTATTCAGCAAGTGTGCATATGTAATGCATGCAGAAATAAAAGAGTGCCCCTTATCAGCGGAAACAATACCTTTCAGAAGATAATCCTGAAAAAAATTAGTATATTTTCCATAATCATGAAGGAGATAAATCCATCGAGCTATCCCTTTCACCTCTTCATTAGACATCCCCGGAAACCAAACAGAAGGAGGAATGGCTTCCGCCACCTGCTCAGCCGGATTCATCAGATGATCATGTAATAGTTGTTTTTTTCCGGTATTTCTATCATAGTGAGCATAATGGCATACCAATTCCTCTTCACCTCTCAACGCATTTATCTTAGCCAAACAATCCGCTTATTCCCGGGCAATTCAACATGACCATTGACTTGCGCTTTAATAGGCATAGCAGTTAGGTTGATAAGTATATCCCCCATCCCTTTATCCGTTATACGTCGATCTTTGTCAAATTCCATTGGTAACTCTTCCCGAATAAACCAAAATCCCTTGTCCGATATATTATCAAGACAAAGATTCTTTATTAAATTAATAGGCAACACTGAATCAAACTCCAAATCTTCTTCACTACTACATTCAACTCCTTCAACTCTCCCCACATACTCCAACCATCCCAAATGGTATGCCGTTCCTAGACTAACAGGCATATATGCAGAACCATAACCCAACTCTGTTTGCCCTAATAATTTATGCAGTGCATTCATAATGTCAGTTTCCTTATGATGAACCCAAATCTGGTAGTGTAAATTACCGGTACGAATATTAGTAGGCATAATCATTTCTGTGGGTATTTGTTTATGAACCCCATAAGAGCCATTCAGATGTTTATTGGCTTCAACCTTTAACAAGTTCAAAGTATGTATTTGTTTTTTTATCTGATTCCGCAACGCCACAGCAATATCGCAATTTTTCATAGAAAACTGATCATAATAACTATCTCGTTCCATACCTAAAATACCCGCCAATATTCCACAAATAGTCGTTCGGGGTGGAATAGAATATGTCAACGAAGAAGAATTTGAATAGTATCGGCGAAAATGAGCCATTTTCGCCTTTAAATGAAAAGAAAGAACATTCACAGCTAATCCCCCTTATGAACAATCGGAGTAAACAAATCCAACTCTTCCAGTTTACCCAACTCCTCCACCTGAACGAACAAATTCTCAAAAACTTTTTCCGCTAATACTGGATGCTTCCACAATAGTATTTTTTCATATTTTTCACTAACTTTTTTTAGCACCTCACATAAAAGACTAAAATCTACATGTAAATCTGTTAATTGACGAATAGGTAAATTTTCTTTGTTAGTCACTTTAATAAACCTTCTCAAGTCGCCTAAATATCCATCAAACTCAGGCTTATAAACAATTTCCAAATATAAAAGTGGAGACTGTCCCTGCTTACTGTCCGTCTGATTATTCATCAAACCCTGTACCAATGCTTTGCGAAATAGACCTACATCATCCACTGACATTCCTGTTTTTTCAGCATTACGCTTACTTATAGTACCATAATGGGCTGTCAATGCGTAATATATTTTGTACTTTTTTCCAAATGTCGAATTGTCGTCATTCATAATGGAAGAAATAGTACTTGATTGCACTAATTCCACCGGGTGCAACGAATATCCCCAATTTAACTGAATAGGGCCAGTATATATCCTGGGAACACCCTCTATTGCCATAGCACTACCAAACCAACGAATATCAATCAAACTTTCCTTAATAATAGCTGTTAAAAATTCATTAGTAAAATTGTAAAGATCATATTTCTTATTAGTATCTTTTAATAATAAGTTAATAATCTTAATAAGTTCTGAATTATTCTTCTTATCCTCCAAAAGTTCAGTATTTAACTTTTCAAGACCATCTTTCGCTTTACTACTTTTTAGTATATTTAATATAACTCTTCTTTTATTTAGGTATTGTTTAAAACCTTTAACAGATATCTCTGTAGTTTCAACTAATTCTTGTAAAATATTATACCTCTTAAAAAGAGCGCTGGTTTTATCTTCGTCCTGTAGAAAACTTCCAATTACTACATCAAACATTGTCTCCATAGATACTTTATTATCTGCCAAAGTGTCCACAAAAATAGGATAACCTTTAGTTTTAATGAAATTTCTAACATCTCGCTTACGTCTAGCATCACTCACCAAAAGAGTATTTGTTTCATAATCCATACGAGGCATATTCTCTCGATCAGGATCACCATTAGGATTACTCATAACTGCGTCGAATATAAACAGAAAATCACTGTTACTTTTTACTGACATTTAATACAACTCCCTTTTATTTTTATTTAGTTATCCTCTTGTTCCTTCTCATTATCTGACATCATACCTTGCATTACCTCTTCTTCTTCTTTAGTAGCATCAGGTGTCTTTTTACCAACCATAAATGAATACCCTGCCAATAAAAAGAAAACATTCTGCAATTCATCCAGTACAGTAGCAACGCCAGTCACAAAGGGGCCATAATACACCTGATGCCTATTCATAAGCGCATCTGAAAAAGCAGACATCCGTCGATATTGCATAAGTTTTTCTGTTAAATCCGCAAAAAGTCGATGCATATCCCGCGGCTTCATTCCCTGAAAGTTAATCTTTTTCAATATCGGTTTACTTTTATACCCTTTACTATATTGCACAAGTGCCACCCGATGAAGCAACGCACCCAAATAGAATAATCCTTTAGCTTCAGTATTAAATCCTTGCTCTTGAACAAAACTCTCCATACGCCTAATAGATTCTTGAGTCATTACATTTTGAAAATCATGTTGCACAATCTTCACATCCTTTCGAAAAATTGGTTTACTCAAAACATTTATTTCTTGCATAACCTGAATAAGCACCAAATGTTTCATCACAATATTACACAAATAAAAATCGCTGTTTTCTTTTGAGTAGTACGGTAGATTTTTATATACATCCCTCTTCTGTCGCTGTATTTGAGAAAACCCTTTGTCTACTGCTTCCATCGCATATTGAAATAATAGACGGGGATTGATCAATTGTCTTAACAAAAGTGCCTTGTATACATCCAATACTCGTTGTATATTCAACTGTTTGTTCTTCTTGTCGGAACGCACTGGTATAATCTGGTATACCTTTCTTAACGACATGCCCGACTTTACATGCTCACGCATTCGATCTTTCCACACACCAAAAAGACGCATAATTTCCATTAACCGAAAAGGAGGAACATCTTCCAAAGCAGCTAGTGCTGTTATTGAAGTCTTATCAGAACGATAAAAAATTAAATTGATAGTATATCCATTAGTAAATACCTGTTCTTCGGCTTCTAATATAACTTTTTTATACCATTCTTGAGCATCTTTTGCCTGAAATGCAAAATCTATAGTTTTTTTAATTTCAGGAAAATACTTATAAGATTCAAAAGGCTTATATAATCCTTCCGGCAGTATAAATACACTTTCTCCGGCAATCTTTGTAGAAAGTTTTTCTTCAATATATAATTCACCGCAACTAAGTTTCACATAACACTGCTGACAAACCGCATAAGAATCGTCATATCCAGCCTTTTTGATATCTCTTGCTGAATTTATTGTTGTAGTAGTAAAAATTTTATTTATTCCAATTCGAGATAACTTTGTTAAATATTTATCACTAGCAACTTTAGACATCCTCCGGCGGCAAAGATGACACGTACGTAAGTCTCGCTGATTTAATTCCAAAATCTCTTCCTCTTCCAATTTCAGCGCCTTTCTTACTAGTAGATGATAATCCGGGTGTTCATTTAATAACAACTCCGAGCCATCTGGAAAAACTACTGCCGGAACAACTACAACAATCTTTTCCCGTGGATTAAATTCTATATTATCTCGAATCATCTTTTCAACAGTAACATCCGAATCCTGCCCTGAAATTTTAAATATACCTTCTTCTCTGTCAAATACAATTTGTTTTCCCTTAAAATTATCCCACTTATCACAGGCTAGAAATCCTTCCTTAATTTTTGACGCCTGAACATATAAGCCCGCCTTTTCTAATTGTTGTAAAATTTGACTTAATTCACAATCTTGCATGTTATAATTATACAATTCCAAATGCAAATTACTTAATACAGAACCTAATAAATATTTTACACCTTTTAACGAACGAACTAAGTATATCTGTGCCGAATTACCTTGATTAGTCCCAAAATAATAAAGTTCACGATTAGTTTTAGTTCTAGAATCAAACTTAAAATACATCGAATTTTTACTTAAATCAAAAACTAACTTAACTGAACAAGAAACTTCTCCTTTCTCTATTTTTACTTTAGGCAACGAATCAAACGGTAAATTATCTGTTTCCGACAACTCTGAGCCAATTCTAGCTGTAATCTGAGTTAAATTCATTAACACTACCTCCCAAGATATTTATATAAAATTTATGTTGTTTAATAAGCACATTCTTTCATCTCCCTCCAACTTCCACACATCCAAAACCCTGGCCATTCTTACTTCCAATCCCTGCATCTACCGCCATCTGTAACAATTCCTTCGGTCCAGTCGTAACCAACTTACCCGAACATCCCTTGATCACAGTTCCTTTATAATCGAGTATATGTAGCCTTATTTGCCCCAATTTCCTAACCTTTACCTCCCCCGGCGGCGCTTCAATACCGTAAAAAGCCTGGTATTTCTTGCGAAGATTATTCCCCACCAGCACATCATAATCCGGCTCTCCCGGCTGGAAATAGCAAGTATACTTTCGCCCATCCGGCCTCAGAAATGTACTGTATACCACAACCGGTGATAAAGTCCTTAATACGACTCTTTCTCTTTCAACTTTAAACTGTCGCACCAACATTTTCTCCACTTCCACATCGCCGTTGCCGAACCGAATGCTTCCTTTTGTCAGCATCCCGTTGGCTATAGACTGACAGAACTCATCCACGGGAGAGGAAATCACCAGTTTGATTTCTTCCATGAATCTAATGGTTTTCTTCTCTTTGTTAATTTGAAACCTTCCAATGAGCCTCGAAAATGCAAACAGTTTGAATTTGCGATTACCGCTTTCATATCCTTTTTTGTGTAGAAAAGCTGCCAATTCAGGTTCGATGGCATTGTAAACAGCACCCTGTATCAGGTGGTTGTAGTGTACGGGTATTTCTAAAAAGCTATCAGGTTTCAATGTAAAATAAATATGCAACCTCGTTCTCCTTCTTTTCTTCTCTGGCTTTTTATTCCCTCATTCTCCAAATTATTTACACAATGGCACATACTTCCATATAAAACACTAAAATCCTTCCGATTTAACTGGAAATATTTTCTGCATTTGTTTATAGTTTTAATTTTAACACCAGGCACTGACCACAGCTTGTCAGTTAAAAATCTATATTGAAAAAAAATTTTCGCCGGCGTTTGATAGTAAGGGGAAATAGCAAAAGCCCGTTAAATTTTATCGTTATCAGATGTTGAGTTTTGCTTATCGTACAACCCCGCTATGGATGCGGCCATGGCCCTTATTTCCTCCCGCAGGCTCTGCGGTTCGAGGACCTCTGCGGTGTCTCCCCACTGTATAACCCAGGTTCTGAACTCTGCCAGCCCACAGATTTCAAATGAAACAACAACTGATCCGTCGGGCAGTTCTTTGATCTGCTGGGAAGGATGGTAGATTATATTCTTGACCCTGTGGGCAACGGATTTATTAAATCTCACCCTAACCTGTCTTACCTCTCCATCGTTAAAAACACCCCAACTGTTGGCCATGTAATCTTTCAGTGAGAATTCCCTGGGATATATAAATTTTTCAGTTAGGTAGGGAAAAACACAACTTATCTGGTCCACCCTGAAAACCCTGATGTCATTCCTTTTCATGCACTTTCCCAGGAGGTACCAGTTTTGCCGTTTGCAAATAAGGCCGTAAGGCTCCACGACACGCTCGGTTTCCTGGCAACTATGGGAGACAAAGTACCATATCTTCACCCGGCAGGAATCCTTTATGGCGTCTATGAGCTTGGCAAAATTATTGCCGACATCTCCGGGGTTTGCCAGATCATCCTCCACTAAATGAATCCGGTCCTGAATTTTTTCAAGCTGAAGAGTATCCGGGGAGTACTTGTATTTGAAGAGGGTACTTACCAGGGTATCTTTTATATCGTTGAGGCTGCCGGTAAGGGCCGAACCTTTTTGCTGGAGGAGGCTTAAAAAAATGATGGTGGCTTTTTGAGGGCTGATGGAGGGAAGGTAACCGGCGTCCAGGCGGTAGAGACCTTCTCTTTTTGAGCTGTTCTTCTCCGGTCTTACCAGTCCGACCTTCAGTTCGTTTTCGATGTAGTCGAAGTACCGGTAAATCTGGCGTTCACCAACGCCGCATTTTTCCTTTAATTCAGCAATGGTTACACCGCCATAGGGGCTCTTTCTATTGAGCATATCAAAGATAATACTTAACCTTAAAACCTTGCCCTTTTCGGATTGGGATTTCGGCAAGCAGAATCCCCCCTGACAAAATTTACATGGTAAATATTGATGAGTTCTTAAAGTGTTTGCATGATCATTTCTCTTAATCTAACATTATACGGCAATAAGACTGATTTTTCAAACTTGATGAAGTTTATGTTTTTCAATGGACCTATATCATATTTGTAATCTTCTTCTGCCAATAGCCTGGTTGTAACATTTCCCTCCTCTTTCCACTTTCTAAAGAAATGATTTCTGGCAGTATTATTTTTTTCATAATACCAGGATGTGGGCAAATAAATATAGTCAATTTCCTCGCTTTCATAATAACTGATGTCAGCCTCCTTCAGCCTCCTGATAAAATCGTTGTCCTCATAACCTCCGCCAATAAACCGCTCATCAAAAAAACCAATCTTTCTGATCAAATCCTTTTTGAAACCGAAAAAACCAAACCGGTAAAGGGCAACCAACCCCCAGCCATCTTTTAACATGGCCAAAATTTTTTCTACAGACTTATGCGTTGGCCTGGCTTTATCGTTACATATGATAATCTCCTCGTATTCGCTTGATGTTATACAATCATTGACCAGCTTTGAAAACGAGGGATAATTTGTGCCGTCGAATACTCTACTATTTAAGCCGGCTAAACATGATTGCGCTTCCCGGCTTAGGTGCGGTCTGTTTGATACAATAATTACTTCATAATTCATAGTTTAATTCCCCCAGGGTCGTAATTCAGCCTTTATTATAGTGTATGTAATCACTATCGGAATGGTTGTAAAATGTAATTGGCAGAATAATCCAACCCACCATAATCAAGTAAAAAACCCATTTGCGTGGTGGCTGCGCCCATAAAGGAAAACGGCAGCATCAAAGGAGTGGTTAACCTTTCATTAACCCTGGACTCATTGGGTAATCTGGTTGAAAGCATCAAGACCGGAGAATCGGGTTATTCATACATTGCAGACAGTATGGGAAGGGTTATAGCCCATCCAAACAAACAGTACATTGAGGAACAAAAGGATCTGTCCCCCATGGCTCCGGTACAGTCCGGGCTGAAGGGCGAAACAGGGTTTGTGGAATTTTCTGATGAGGGTAAAACGTGGCTGGCCAGCTATGCCCGGACACCCATCCTGGGATGGATAGCGGTAACCCAGCAGGATCAGAACGAGGCTCTGGCCGAGGCAAACATAATGGTAAGGAACACACTGGTGGTGCATTTCCTGGGGGCGCTGTTTGCGGCCCTGGCTGGAGTATTTCTTAGCAACAAGGTCGTAAAACCCATAATATAATGGAATCCAGAACGTAGCCGGAACCACCCAGGAGCAGACGGCCGCCATGGAAGAGGTGGCCTCAGCCACCGAACATCTTGCCAAAACTTCTTTTGAGTTAAATGAATTGGCCAAAAGGTTTAAAATATAGCAGCGGTAAATGTTCATTCCCGCGGCCGGGCAAAATAACTTGCCCGACCGCTTCTTTTATGTTAATTATAATTTATATAGGTATTTGAACTTTAATGTGACAGGAGTTTTTATTTTGCATCAGGATGTGCTTTTTGTACTGATATTTCTACTCAGCTCGTTTGTTTCCGGAGTGTCCGGGTTTGGCTTTTCCATGATCGCCGTGGCCCTCCTGACCCTGCTTTTGGACGTGAAAATGGCGGTGGTCTTTATGTCGGCACACACACTGACCATTAATACACTGCAGCTAATAAGGCTGAGAATACACATCTCCCTCAAAGAAATAATTCCTTTGCTGGCAGGGTCCGTCGCAGGGGTTCCGGGAGGGGTTTTCCTGCTGAAAAACATGGACCCCTGGTGGATAAAAAAAATGCTGGGACTGGTGGTAATCTGGTTTGTATTGCAGCAAATTATCTATTTCGGAAAGCAAAATGATCGTCCCGATCATCCGCCGGAATCCGAACCAATTGCGCAGACAAATAAAAAGGAAACCCTGGCGGGCTTCCTGGTGGGAACTGTAAGCGGGATCCTGATGGGAGGCATACTTTCCGGGGGACCCCCGGTGATGATTTACTCTCTGAAAAAGTTCAGCGATAAATACCAAATAAAGACCATACTGCAAAGCTTTTTCCTTTTTAGCGGCGCCTATGCCATGATCTTATATATTAGCTCAGGCCTACTGACTGTGCCGGTGCTTTTATCCAGCATCATCTACCTGCCTGCCAGCATAGCCGGGACAGTATTGGGAATTATGGTTTTTGAGGCCATTTCGTCAGTGGCGTTTCACAGGATAGTCATTGTATTCATGGCCCTGCTGGGGCTGTCCCTGTTATTAAAATAACTTTTATCCCGCATCAGTGGTTTAATTCCCGGCCAATACCAGGCTTTTCACTGCCGCCCAAAAGGGATTCAGCATAATTAAACAAGGTTGTGATCAGCACGCCGGAAACCAACGCAATAATAACTGCGATAAGTCCATAAGAAGGCCCGTCATAAAAGGCCATTATGTTGAGCCATTGGATTATCCCCGTGCTGGAAACGTTAATGGAGCCGGTTTTAATATCCAGTAGCTGCCCATCCCTGATTGCATACATAGTAACGTCAATAGTTTCTTGAGGAATACCGGGAGGCAGACGCACTTTACCACTGAATTTGCCATCCTCCACCTTTACCGATTTTTCCCCGGTAAAGTAAAGACCATTTTTTCTGTTAATGCCTATGGATGCCTCAATGTATTCAAGGGCCTCCTCACCTGTCACCGGCACCCAATCATCTTCCCGGTGTTTGTCTATAATGGCTCTGGAATAGATTTCCGGAAAATCCCCGCCAAGCCCAAGTTGTTGCCTTAAATCAGCGGACACCTGACTAAAGGGCGCCGAAGAAATAATATGGTATAGCCTGGGCACTTCAGTCATCCTGACTCTTTCAGTATTGAGCCAGAACATTCCCACCTTGCCTTTTTTATTCATCACCGTTATCGAATCAGCCGGAGAAGAAACCTTCACAAATATACCGGCATCGTCCGGAGCCCTACCGGACACAGTTATTTCAGCACCATTGAAACCTAAGCCAATGTGGACATTGCGAGGGTAAATATCCAGGCCGGTCTCTGCCGCCCAGGCTGCTGTTATCAAGGATAATATAATAACCGAAAGCAAAGGAATTACTATCTTTGCCTTCATTAATGGCCACCTCCCGGAACTATCAGCTCAGAAGGGGCGGACACCAGGTCAATGATCATTTTCAGCATAACCAAAAGCACCACCACTGAGAAAACCATGCGGAGCTGGACGGCATTCAGCTTTCCGCCCAGCCTTGCACCAATCTGAACACCGGCGGAGGAGCCTATCAGAAGCATCATTGCCAGGATAATATCCACGGTATGATTGATTACACTCTGTGCTATGGTGACATTTATGGCGGTGAAAAAAACTACAAATGCACTGGTTCCCACAGAGTTCCGCACCGGCATGCCGATTAAATAAATCATTACGGGCAGCATTATAAACCCGCCGCCCACACCCATTAACGCCGACAGAACACCGGTCAGCAACCCCAGCGCCAGAAGCGCCACTGCTGAACTTTCTATGCCTGAGGCCTCAAAATAGGTTTTCATGGGCAGCCTGTTTAATATAAATGAGGCCAGCGGTTTTTTCCCTGCTTTGGAGGGACTATTGTTCTTGTTCAAGGCAGAAAGGCTTTCCATAAACATAAAGGTACCTACCACAAAGAGCATAACTACATAGGCAGCTTTTAATACCACTTCGAAATTTCCCATGGCCGTGAGGATCCTAACCAGTACCGTGCCAAAACTGCCTCCGATAAGGCCGCCTGTAACGATTATCAAACCCAGTTTGAAATCAACATTTTTGTTTTTGCCGTGCGCCAGCGTGCCCGACACAGACGCCGCCACAATCTGGTTGGTATCGCTGGCCACAGCCACTGCCGGAGGTATGCCCAGCATCATCAAAAGGGGTGTCATCAAAAAACCTCCACCCACTCCAAACATCCCCGAAAGCAAACCCACCAGACCTCCCAATCCTATGATGGAAAAGGCCGGAACCGACATTCTGGCTATTGGAAGAAAAATATCCACCACTAATCACTCCTATTATACCCCAGGCATATAACCATGCCTGGGCATTGTTTCCCTATGCAATACTATTCTGGTGTAATAACCAACCACAGTGCTATGAACAAAAAATGTAATACCCATGACAAAAAGCAGCAGCATGGTGGTTCCCCAAGTGAAGTTTCTTACATGGCTGTCTTCGGGGGTATATACTTCACCGTTTAGGTCTTTCCACGAGTATATTTCCCTGGTATCCTGGTTTTGACTTACAATAATGTGTTCTTTTGGATTAAAATAGTGTGTAAAAACCTCTTCTCTTATAAAGTTCATACCAATCCAATATATAATAATTGAAACCAAAAACATCAAAGACCCAGTCCATATTACGAACCTGTCAATGCTTTTTTTACTCTGCCTGGTCATTATAAACACTCCCATCCTTTTACAAACAATAGTAAATGCACTTAGTCAATATTGAATCATTAAAAAAGCGACCGGAATTTTTGAATAAACCTGCACCTTATTTCGCCTCCTGCATGTGCCTGGAATTATAATAACTCTTTCCTTAGATCAAGTAAACGCCAAAGCCCTTAAACATCTTAAAGACATGTCTACGGTTTCACAAAAAGCTCATTGTCATTTAGGCTAGTCGAACGTTTCACAAACCAATGGACAAGAAATGCATTATAATAAATTTATCTGATAAATAAAAGTAACCAGGCTTTGCGCCTGGTTACCGTACTTGACAGCTATTATCGGCTATAAACCAATATCTCTGCATACTAATAGAACATATTATTGTTACCATAATAAATTATTATTCTAACGGAAAAAAACTACTCAAATCATGTTTTGTGATGGAGATTTAATTGCCCGTTTTAAACTGATCGGTCAACTTGTTAAGCTGTTCCAGGGCGTTTTTAAGGCTCTCAGCAGCCTCGGCAATGTTATTGGTAACCTCGGCCTGCTGCTGGACAGTCTCGCTGATATACCGGCTGCCGGTGGACATCTGCTGGGTGGTGGCGCTGATAGACTCGGTTTCCCGTCTGAGCATTGTTATCGAGCCGGATATTTGGCTGAAAATCTCTCCACATTTATTAATTATCTCTACCCCTTTTCGCACCTCCCCGGCACTGGTCTCATTACTGGCAACCACCTGGCCGGTATCCTTCTGCACAGCGCCTATCAACTGCTGGATCTCCGAAGCCGCCTTGCTTGACTTCTCGGCCAGCTCCCGTATTTCACCGGCCACCACCGCAAAACCTCTGCCCATCTCCCCCGCCCTTGCAGACTCTATGGCGGCGTTAAGGGCCAATAGGTTGGTCTGTTCTGAGATAGACTTGATAACCTCAACTATCTGGCTTATTTCATGAGCCTGATCCTTTAGTTTTTTTACCGCCACAGAAGTATTCCTTGTTAATAGCTTTTACGATAATAAATATTTTTCTTTTGATTAATTTTTTTCCCATACACTTCTATCAGAGATATTACTCTGGACATTACACTTCCCTCCGGTTACCGTGATAAATTCCTGATTGCGCAGGTTCAGTGTTGCGCCGGCTATCACCGGATCCTGGGGCGCCATGGACCTGCCCATGCTACCCCTTAAGCAAAGGGTACCGCTGAAAGCACCGGGTAAAATTCCAATCGCTGCCTTGCATATCAAATAATTCCGGTGCTTGTTATAAACAAATATGTCCCTGTAAATAAAAGAATCATATAGGTGATTGTCCGAAACATTTTTTGATTTATCCAGTTAAAAAGACGCTGTCCGAGAAAAATACCCAGAAGAACTATTGGTATGGATATAAGTGATGACATCCAGATGTTCTTGTTGGTACCATCAAATACTATTTGCATAGCCAGACTGGCGGAATAAACAAAAACATAAAAAGCTAAAGTTGTACTCCTTAATGTTGCCTTATCGGTTTCACTTCCGGTAAAATATAACAGTAAAGGCGGACCAGGCATACCCAAACTGGTTGTCAACATACCTGATATCCCTCCTGATGATAAATCCCTCCCTTTTGTTTGATTTATCCTTAGTTTTAATAGCAACAAGAAAGTTAATGCCAGTATGGTTAAACTAATAACTATTTTTAAATATTCCACATTCAACTGTATATATATAAAAATACCTATTGGCAGACCAATAATACTCCCCTTTAATAAGCTAATAAGACGGGTTTTATCAACTTCTTTCCCTATTTTTGCGATCATTAAAACAGAAATTAGAAGAGAAAGAATTATATTTATTTGTATGGCATCGTGAGCATCATAAATTAAAAGCAAAAACGGTGTGGCCATTATAGAAAAACCAAAACCTGTGCTTGCTTGTAGCACTGAAGCTAAAAATACAATAATTCCGGTTAAAACCCAAATCTCCATATAATTACCGCCGCTCCCATTTTAATACTTTCAAAACTCAGGCGAAAATATGATCTATGCCTGGGTACACTGTTGCCAAAATTTCGGCAGCGGGCACTGAAACCACCATTTTACCGATGTTCAGCGCCGCGCCGCCTTTTAAAAAAGAATTTCTGATATCTCTAGGTCCTGAAGTAAAACGCAAACTTAAACACGAACATTACAAGGTACCAAAAGATCCAGTTGGCCACCCAGGCTATGGCAAAGGCAATCAAACCGTTGGTAAACATCCTCCTGATGTTGGCCCCGTACGCCACCACCACGGCAATGCCTCCCGAGGCAGAAACCACGGCGTAGCCCAGGCTTCCCATCAGCCCGACGGAATACGCCCATGGAATTGGAGACTGTCCAACCGCCTTCATGGTGGAAACGGCCATGGGCACAACCACAGCGTTGGCAGCCGTGTTGGTGGAAAACTGGGTCATAAGGCCGGCCAGGCCTGTAAATCCGGCCAGAGCAATGGCCGGGCTGGCCGTGGCCAGGGGTGCCAGCCAGGAGCCCATTACCTTGGTGGCCCCGCTCATTTCCAAAATTGCCGCCAGGGCCACGGCGGTGGGCCACACCACAATGGCGGTGATGGGGAAGTGTTTTTTCACCATTTCCTCGCTAATTACTTTTTCCCCTTCTTTATTGGCGGGAATAAAGAACATTATTACGGCTATAAGCAGAAATACCGCGGCCGGCTCGATTTTAAAAGGCAATCCTTTGATAAACGGCTCCAGGAAGGCGATGCCAATGGCAACCAGGAATCCTATCAAAGACACCCACTCGCCTGTATTCATGGGCCCTAATTTCTTTAATTCTTCCCTGTACACATCCCTGCCGCCGGAAAAGGTCTGAACATCGTACTTCATGCCCCAGCGCAGGAAGGCCACTATAAATATGGCTGTGAAAAGGGTGGGCGGTATGGCCCTCATGGCCCAGTCAATAAATGCTATGTTGTGCCCAACTTCCTTCCCCAGCAACTGGTAGACCACCAGGGCCTGACCGCCCCCCAGGGGTGTGCCGAAACCGCCGTGGGATGATCCCCAGGCCAGGGCAATCATTAAATTGGAGGCCGAAAGTGAATTCCACCGGGACTCCACGGTATCAAATCCTGATGCCATGAGGACCGAAGCGGCTATGGGCGCGAAAGCCACTGCCGTTATGGTGTCGGCAACCAAGCAGCTTACCAGGGTAGCCAGTACAAACCAGATGGTAACCTGGTTCCTGGCATTGTTTCCGGAAAACACCAAAACGTTCAGGGCCAGCCTCCGGGCCAGTCCCCAACGTATCCAGGCCGCCGATATAAAGCCGGTGGCCACTATCAGCAGTATCAATTTGTCCACATAGGCCGATACCACCTTACCCAGCGGAAGCACGGGAAATAAAATGGCTCCCAGTATGGGCACCAAAATGGTGTAGTTGATGGGAACTGCCCCACTGACCCAGTAATAAGCTATCCAGAATAAAATTCCAAAACCTACCCTTGCCTCCATGGGACCTAATATTGGCAGGGACAGGGCGATAAAGTACAAAATTGGTCCAATTGCTATTTTCAGACCATTATTATTCCCCAAAGTATTAACCCCTTTCTTATAACAATAGGGTTTAAGGGAAAACCGGAGAATGGAGAAAGTTTTTAATATCTCCGGCTTCCCTGCATGACCTTCGGTTTAGGATTAACCGAAGGTATTATTTATTTTTAAGAGGAAGTACGTTTTATTATATCAGAACACTACACCTTTAGCAGTGTACTGTCTCTTGATACTGAAGTGTTCCTTCCACTGTTTCCAGGCGCGGTAGCCGATGATCAGTTCCTCGTTTGGGTCACCCGCCGGGAATACCCTGGGGGCGTCCGCCTCGCTCCAGATACCTTCGCGCTTTCTTGCCTCCCTTTGGTCCGCAATCCAGTCACGGTAGCTTTCAAACAGTATGTGTCCGCCGGGAGCGTCCAACAGTGCGGCCCTGATTCTTCCGTCCCACTCGCGGTAGCGGTCTATGTCTTCCTGGGTTAATTCTATAGGATCAACATCGTTTTGGTATCCGGACTCCTCCAGTTCCTTACCGGCAACGGCCGCAAACACCCTCTGGTCCCTGATGCTTAAAAGCTGTTTGTGAATACCGATGTATCTGTCACTGGCAGCGTGTCCCAAGGGTTTATGATCTCTGGTGGTCCCCCGCTTTTGACCGATGTCGCCCTTCCAGAAATCCAGCATAATGGGATTAAATTCCTCACCCAGGAACCGGCAAACTTTGACCAATGTGGCCTCAGGCTGCCGTACCAGATCCTCGTACTTTATATCCAGCCACTGATCCGAGCTGAGTTTTTCCCTCCACGGTTTCACAGCGTTCTGGCAGAGCTTCCAGCTTTCTGCCGCGCAGAATATATTGGTGGGCCCAAAGGCTGATTCTATATAGTCCGAGCTGGCATCCCGGCCGTCCCGGACGATGAAAATAAACTGGGCGTTGGGAAAGCACTCTTTTATAGATTCTATAAAATACAGGTTGTGAGGTGTTTTCTGCCCCCAGCGGGGCTTATCGCCATTTTTGCGGGCGAACATTTCGTGCATGGCACAGTAAATACCGGCAAAACTACGTTCCTTTACTTCCATAAGCAGCTCATCCACTGCGGTCCGGGGGTTCAAATCCATCCCCCACAGGTGCCGGTTCAGTCCGAAAAGCATTTCATCGGCCAGGGTACGCAGATTTTCCTCTTTGTTCAAATCTCCGTAGGTATGCAAAAAGGGATAGAATCTGGGAAAAAGCCAGCCCACTTCCGGAACTCCAATACGGGGATGGGCGCCCAGCATGACCATGAGAAGTGTGGTGCCGGATCTTTCGGCGCCAATTACAAATATTGGTTTTTCCTTTAAAACAATAGCCATTTTTTCTCCTTTCCTTCCTGTCAAGACATAGTATCTTAAAAACTCTCCGGGAAACCAGCCGCTTTACGACAATATACCCCGGCCTACACGCAAACTGTTCTCCTTACAACCCTCCCCTCTCTGGGATTGCGCTTTTTTTCACCATCCTTATTGCAGACATAACAGGGAAATCCCCTAACTCCACCGGGCAATATCAAATTGAAACCTGATCAATAATCAATTATAATTATAAATGATTTGTCAGATTATCTGATCTTATCGTCATTTTTACTTTAACATGCAAAGTAATTATTAATCCAATTCCCTGTTGGTATGGATTAATAACTTTAGGGAATATGCTTTTAGGGGGGAACAACGGATGAACCTCGAGCGGCTCAAAATATTTCAGAAGGTGGCTGAACTGAGGAGTTTTACCGGGGCCGCGGAAAGCCTTTACATGACCCAGCCCTCCATTTCCAAGCATATAAAGGCACTGGAGGAATTCTACCACACGGCGCTCTTTGTCCGGACGGGACACGGAATAAACCTCACACCGGCCGGAGACAAGCTGCTGGTGTATGTGAACGAAATAGTCAATCTCTCCGAGGAGGCCCAGAACGCTCTCCAGGAGTTACGGGAGATTACCTCGGAAACACTGCATATAGGAACCAGCATGACGGTGGGGGTTTATTTCCTGCCCGACATGCTGTCCAGTTTCAAAAAAGAATTCCCCAATATTAACGTTTCTGTCATCGTGAAGAACAGTGAGATGGTCTCCGGGGAAATCGCCGCAGGAAAAGTTGACCTTGGGCTGGTGGGGGCGCTGATGAGCAACCCTCCGCTGATATACCTGCCTTTTTGTGCCGAGCGGCTGAAACTGATAGTGGGGTGCAATCATCCCTGGCTGCAGAACCCTCCCCAAGGCCCGGGCGATATTACCAAACAGTTGTTTCTATTGAGAGAAAAGGGATCGGGCATGAGGCACATGCTGGAGAAAAAGCTGGAGGAATACAACCTGAACCTGGAAACGGTAATGGAGCTTTCCAACACCGAAATGATCATAAGGCTGGTGGAAACCGGAATGGGAGTATCAATCGTATCGGAATACGCCGTGGCCAGGGAGCTAAAACTGGGAACCATCAGGACACTGGATCTTCCCTTTATGGAAATAAAAAGATTTTTCTACATGGTATACAGCCGTGAAATCCCCCCTTCCCCCGCCCTGAAAGCCTTTGTTCACTTTATTGAAAAGGGTTATACCGTTAACCCGGAAATATGTGGGGATGCTGGTTCATAAATCTGTTAATGATAAAAATGTGAATAAGATGAATGTTGTTATGGTGCACGGGGGTGTGGAAACCAGTTGCGCCCCCCATTACATTAAAGCTTTACGGGAATCCGCCCTGGCAGGATATAATGCCCTGGGACGGGGATTGGTGGACGCCGCCGAAGAGGCCGTCATGATTCTGGAAGACTGCCCTCTTTTTAATGCCGGCTATGGATCGGTGCTGAACATGGACGGAGAGGTGGAGATGGATGCCTCCGTAATGGACGGCGGTACCGGTAAATTTGGAGCGGTGGCTGCCATCGGATGCGTTGCCCATCCCGTTTCAGTTGCCCGGAAGGTGCTGGAAGACACTCCCCATGTGCTCCTGGCAGGGGCGGGGGCCACAAAATTCGCCCGGTCCAAAGGTTTTCCGCAGATTAACTGCGTGGCCCCCGGAATGTTGGAAGCGTGGCAAAGGGCCACAGACAAAATGTCCCGGGGAATACTGCCAAATGCCAGCCTGTTCACCGGCCTGCCCGAGGAAAATGGGATTGCTGCCTGTGATACCGTAGGTTGCGTGGTAGCCCACAATGGACAAACAGCGGCCGCATCCTCCACCGGCGGTTCCTTTTTAAAGCTGCCCGGCAGGGTTGGTGACACACCATTAATAGGGGGAGGCATATTTGCATCCGGCAGGTGCGCGGTGGTATGCACCGGACTGGGGGAGGCCTTCATGGAAACGCTGACAGCAGCCTACGTTGATTCCCTGCTGGCCCGGGGAATACACCCCCAGGAGGCTGCGGAAAAGGCCATAGAAAGGTTAAACGAAAAGAGAGGGGCGCCCGGAGGGATACTGGTGGCCGACAGCCAGAACCGCTACGGGGCAGCCCACAACACCCGGTCCTTCCCGGTGGCTGTGGTGCTGGGAGGCAGCCTGGCGGAAGATTTCAGCCCCCGGAAAATAGCGGTAAGCGATAGGCGATAAGCTTTTTTTGCGGTTAAAGAAGTTCAATTTTCGTTAAGGAAAGTATGCGCCATATTAAAGTATTAAAGCGCTAAATCACCAAAGCATTTTTATGCAGCCCAGAGTTTTTCCGGTGTCGCTCCTGGGTCACTTGAGGGTCGCAACATGGTCGCTAATGGGTAGGCGGAGCGATTTAAGTCCGGCCTGCATTACTTCCGACTGCAACTGTCTCTAAACTCGGTCGCCAACGGAATGCCGACCGCCTCCAACGCCGCGTCCTTGCGTCGATTCCGGCTTCCGGCTGCGTCCTGCAGCCGGCTCGGCATTCCGTAGGCTCGGTCGTTAAGAGACAGTAGCAGCCTCCGG
>Ga0209643_1000330_pt1 | contig 101019 bp, 93 predicted proteins | sample AutmiccBRH37_all_FD_187383 | JGI IMG/M metagenome (GOLD analysis project Ga0209643, IMG submission 187383) | Deep subsurface microbial communities from Mt. Terri, Switzerland - Autotrophic microbial communities BRH/37_all (SPAdes) (version 2) | ecosystem: Environmental > Aquatic > Deep...
ATACCTTTACCCAGCTAAGGGATGATGAAATGAGGGACATTGTGAAGCTGCAGCAAAAAATAGAAAGAAACAAGGGTTCAGTGGGCATAATAGCCAAGATAATTCCAAAGAGACCGAAATATTAAGGGTAATTATAAGGAGATATAGTATGAATATTTACTATTTTTCTCTATTGACTGCGGTAATAGGGGTTCTGGTTTATACATGGTTTACAGTGCTGAAAAAATATGGGGGAGATAGTTGATGAAGGTAGCTATTATAGGAGCAGGAATGGCAGGGCTGTATTGTGCCCATGAGCTGGAGAGGCTTGGTATAAAGCCTGTAATTTTTGAAAAGAACAGCTATATAGGGGAAGCGATAAATCATGTCACAGCAGTGCTGGATATTTCACACAGACCGATACCTGACTTTATTAAGTTCATGAGTAAAAAGCATTATATTGGCATACAACCTCTGGCACCAATTAAGGTACTGGAACATCATGCTCCAAATATAACTACTACAATACGCGGCTTTTTTGGATATCTTTTCAAGTATTCCAAGGAGGCGGATTCCTTGAAGTGTCAGGTATACGGCAAGCTTAAAAATATAAAGCTCCATCTGAGTGAGGTGGGAGATTATGTTACCCTTTCACAAAAATATGACTATGTAGTGGTTGCAAACGGAAATTCAAGCTATACAGAGGAGGCAGGAATCTGGCAGGACTGGCTCAAAACCTATGTAAGAGGAGCAATCATACTTGGCGATTTCGATCCTAACAAGCTTATTGTGTGGATAAACAAGGATTACTGCAAGAACGGATATGTATATATGACACCTTTTGACCGGCATAGGGCATCTTTAGTGGCAATAGCAACCGATGTCAATGAGAAGGAAATAGACAGGTACTGGGAGCTGTTCTTATATGGAGAAAGCATTAAAAACCCCATAGTGGAGGAATTCACCCTGGTGCACAAAAGCGGGTTTGCATATCCGTACCAGCTAGGCAATACTATATTCATAGGCAATGCAGGGGGAGGGATAGAACCGTTCCTGGGCTTCGGGCATCTGAATGCATCGATAATGGGTGTCTCTGCTGCCAGAACCATTGCATTGGGCTGGAGCTATGAAAAACAGATCAGAAGCATTATGCAGAGAAATGACGAGATGCGGAGATTAAGAATGCTTTTCAATACAATGACCAATAACCAATACGATATGCTGATAGCAAGCCTGGGACTTCCAGGCATTAAGCAGCTGCTGTATTCCACTAATATAAGCGTGTCCAAGTATGGTGCAATAGCCAGTAAACTGATATTGAAAAAGGCCCATAGATAATAAGGCTTGTGATGTAGAATCAAAGGCCTCTTTTTTTCAGATATCTGAATAGCAGGTTTATCCAGGCAAAAGTTACAATATAAGTGATTACGGACCAGGGCAGAACCCTCCAGCCCGTAAGTACCACTGTTTTTGTATAAAGGCTTGCCAGCTCAAAGGCCAGCATAAATACAATCCATGCAGCGGTGTACATGACTGCGGCAGAAGCTTTTTCCGGCAGGAACATTGCATATATAACATCAATCATTGGGTATATGAGGACTGCAGACAGTATTATATAGAAAAGGGAGCTTTCCGGAGTTATGTAGTAATATAACCGGGCATATTCACCCAGTGATGTTTCATAAAGTAGTGAATAACCTATAGCAGTGATAGCAATCAATATATGCTTAAAAGTCAGAGGCCTTTTTACAGCACATATGAAGAGTACTATCCATATTGCCGCAATTGAACCATAAAAAAAAGCAATTGCCATATAGAAGCCTCCTTTACTTTCATTCAAATGAGTAGTATAACCCCACTGAGAGTAAATATTCAAAGCAGGAGGATGAAGTTGTAAGTTGTGCAGCTATATGGAGAGTTGAATACTTAACCAGAATAACCCGCATAATATTTAAAACGTATTAAACTCCTTATATTGTATTATGGAGGAAGTAGCTTGGAAAAAGAAATAAAGAAATTTGTACAGTTATCATCAATAATTGCCGTTATTTTATTGACGGTTATACTAATATCCTCTCTTGGTCTTATATCAATTTATCTTGCTGTATACCGCAGGATAATAGTATATGTTATTGTTGCAGCCTCGGCGATTTTTCTGCTTTTATGGTTGGTATCCGCAGAGCTGGTTAAAGCAAACAGATCAGGCAGTGCAAGGGGCTTGGGCATATATGCCTTAAGGCTGGGAATGAGACTGGTGCTTCCGGCTTTCATGTATTTTGCCGGGCTTTTTAAAGGGGATAAGGATTGGCTTGGAAGGATATATATAAACATCAATAACCTGGTGGTGAAGTACGGACTTAAAAAGAAGCCAACAGCTAAAATGCTTGTGCTGCTTCCTCACTGTATGCAGAGCAAGGACTGCAGCTGCAGGATTACCGAGGATATAGCAAATTGCCGCAGATGCGGCTGCTGCAGGATTGGAGAAGCAGCGGCCATAATGGGGCAGTATGGTATCAAAGCAGTTGTGGCAAAAGGGGGAACGGCGGCCAGAAATACAGTAAAGGAATTCAGGCCGGACTTCATTCTTGCCATTGCATGTGAAAGGGAGCTTGTAAGTGGGATAGGGGATGTAGGCAGTGTGCCCGTTATAGGTATCATTAATCAGAGGCCTGACGGATATTGCAGCAATACTACAGTAGATATGGTGCAGTTGAAAAAAACACTTAATGAGTTGATCGGCAAAGAGACCGGGTTACAAGATGCGGCTATCGGCCGTATGTACAGACTTAGAAAGCATACCTGACCTATTGCCTATTGCCAATTTATTGTATGTTATGTAAAATTTATATATAAATATTATAAAGGAGAGCTGAAATGAGTTTTTATGTTAGAGTATTCTCTCAGGTGGAGGACTTTCCTTCCTTATATGCGATATGTGAGGAGCTTAAAGATTCAGGCTATGAATTTGCTACTTCTCCAGGCTCGGATGAGCCTGAGTTTAAAGAGACTGATTGGAGAAATATGGTCATTCAATACGATGAAAGCTCCAAGCCTATTGAGCTTGAAAGGGATACAAAGGAGCATGAGGAAAGCGTATTCAAGGAAGAGCAGGAAGAGTTCCTGGATGAAATAAGAAAGCTGCCATATGCCAAAGGTCAGAAAAAAGCTTTGGAAATAGTGAAGAATGCCGAGCAGATATATGCTTTTGAGGTGGACGAGGATATTACTGAGGGAGGATGGGATTTCCTCGAATGCATGCTGGACTTCCTTTGCGATGCAACTGACGGCTATGTGCAGGTGGATGAGGAAGGCCTATATGATAAGGATGGGGGGTTGCTCATAGAAATGGAGTAGATTCTTTTTCATATTCTGTATAGGGTAGGAATCCTGGAAATGTGATAAAATATGGAAACGGGGGATTGAGATGAATGATATTGTTTCTATGGTTGCTAAACATGTCAATACACTAAGGACAGAGGATAAGATATTTGCAGTAAGCAGAGAAGCAGGCAGCGCCGTACTGCAGTTCGGCAAAGAGAAGGTTGTAAATGCTACAGTAGGCGCCATACTGGATGAGGATGAAAAGCTGGCAGTTTTACCAACTGTAATTAAGACATTAAGAAACCTTCCGGATACTGAATTTGCTGCCTATGCTCCAATACCAGGGACACCGGATTATCTGGAGTCAGCAATCCAAAGTACCTTTAGGGAGAACAGGCCTGAAGGATATATAAAAGCATCGGCAACCCCTGGAGGGTCCGGAGCTATCAGGCATACCATATGGAACTACTCAGACATAGGGGATACAATACTAACCTCTGATTGGTTCTGGGGACCCTATAAGACTCTTGCAGAAGAGAACTTGAGAAAGCTTAGTGCTTTTTCCCTCTTCGATGATGAAAAAAGCTTCAATTTACACTCCTTTGAAGTGAAAGTAAGTGAGCTGCTTGAGAGACAGGATAGTCTTGTTATTCTGCTGAACTCACCTGCTCAGAATCCGACAGGCTATACATTGAGTGATGATGAATGGGGGCAGGTTATTGAGACGGTCAAAGGAGCAGCTTCAGACGGCAGCAAGCGGATTACACTGCTCTGTGACATAGCATATATAGATTATGCAGGCAGGGCTTCAGACACCAGAAGCTTCATGAGCCATTTTTCAGGACTGCCTTCCAATCTGCTTGTGATAGTAGCCTTCAGCACGTCAAAGAGCCTTACCATGTATGGACTTCGTACAGGGGCTGCAGTCTGTGTAAGCTCAAACAAGGATGTAGTGCAGGAGTTTTCAGATGTTTTTGAGACCTCCAACAGAGGAACCTGGTCCAACGGAACAAGATGCGGCATGAAATTGCTTTCTGAGATTATGAATAACAAAGAATTACTCCTAAGGGTAGATGAAGAGCGGGAGGAGTTTAGACAGCTGCTGGAGAAAAGGGCTGAAATATTCATTGAGGAAGCGAGAGGCAGCCACCTTGATATATGCCCTTATAAGTCGGGTTTTTTTATTACAATACCTGCTATACAGCCGGAGGAAAGCTGCAAGCTCCTGAAGAAGGAAAATATATTTGCGGTACCGATTTCCAGGGGTATAAGATTTGCTATTTGCTCAGTACCGCTTTACAAGATGAAAGGTATTGCTGAAAAGATTAAAGGTGCGATAAGTTAGAGCAACTATATATGAGTATATATTATCATGAGACGTGCACTTTCCGTCATTCATTTCATATTACTGATATTACGATGAATAGATTGGGAGGTTATCAAATGGGCAAAAAGTTCAAATGTCCTATGATGTGCGGTATGCCGATGATGCATCAAGGGGAGCCCATGGGTATGGAAAATGAAATGCCTATGGTGGAAGAGCTTGAAATGGATAATTACTATGCAGATGAAGAGGACGACAGGCAGTTTGTGAAAATGTATCCTGAGAGCTGCAAAAAAATAATGGTTTATGTAAAAGTAGAAATCGACAGGATGGAAGAAAAGGATGAAATGATGCACGAGAACCGTCCGGACAGGGAAATGATCAGCATGATGGTTGACAATGCATACAAGAAAATGGTCAAGGAAATGCCTGAAATGGCTGAGGAAGAAGAAACCAGACAGTATCCGGGAAGAAGATTTTCAAGGGATCTTCTGCGTATACTCCTGTTAAACGAGCTTTTCAGAAGAAGACGCAGACGCAGGAGAAGGGATTATTATGGTTATCCCTATGGCGGATATGATTTTGACTACTATTATTAAAATTTTGATTGAAAAAAATAATAATGAAATAACTAAGCGAGAAACGCTTAGTTATTTCATTATTGCTCCACTTGTCTCGTCAACCGTGAGCATTTGTTCTCCAAGAAATTCTGCTGCAATGCTTCCATTTGTCCATTGGGCTATATCTTCGATAAATGCGTCTCTATGCTCTGCTGCTGTCAGAACCTTCATAGTCACATTTTCCAGATATTCTATATTCTCAATTATATAATCCTTTTTGGATAGCTCGTATTGCAGCTTGCTTAAAAAAGAATAATCCATCTGAAGCTGATGTACTGCAAAAGGTTGTACCCACACAATACCGGCGGCTTTGATGCCTCTGACCGCACTCTCCGTATATGCCCTGATGAGTCCCCCGGCACCAAGGAGGATACCTCCGAAGTATCTGGCTACAATTACAATTGAGTTAGTTAGTCCCTCTTTCTTCAGTACTTCCAGTATGGGGACTCCTGCAGTTCCCGAGGGCTCTCCATCGTCACTGGAACGTTGAGTATTCATGGATTCTCCCAGTATATAAGCATAACAATTGTGTCCTGCGTCATAATGTTTTTTTCTGATGCTGCTTAAAAACTGCATAGCCTCTTCTTCTGAATAAACAGGCTGAGCATAGGATATAAACCTTGATTTTTTTTCTATGAAACAGGTGTCGGCATAATCTTTTAACATTCTATAGCGGATAGACATAATATCACCTTCATACTTATTAACTAAAGATCTTCGAAGCCATACTTTAGCTCTCGAATCTCGTATCTGTTATTATTATATAATAAAAGCAAAAAAACCACCATTGCAGAAATTGTAAAGGGATTTTGAGCACGATTTGGGGAAAACATAAATGAGAACGGCTAATTAAGTAGTCAATTGACGGTGTTTTTAAATAAGATATTCTATAAGTTCTGTTACACTGCACGTGGATTCCCACGAGCAGCCCACAGAAAAGAATATCCAATTTAAAAATCACCTATTTGGAGGTTAAAAATGGATACTAGAATATGGTGCGAATTCACTCCTCCGGAGGAAGTCTGCAGTAAGCATATCATTGAAGCCCTTAAGCGGTATAATGTGACCTTGAATTACAAGCTGGAATATGGACATGACAACGAAGACTTCTACAATATGATAAAGACATACAATGAAAATGATGTGCCGGTTTCTATCTGGGCAACTCTTTCTGATGAAATGGGGTATTGGATAAATGAAAGGAATGCAGGACATTTTGATACGTATGTCAGAAAATTGGTAGAAAAGCTGGAGTATAAGGCTCTGAAAATAAAAGGATTGTGCATTGACCTGGAATCGCCATTGGAGGATATTAAAAGACTGTGTGAACCCAGAAACGTTATCAGTCCTTTAATAACATACACAAAAATGCTCACTGCAAATCTGAATAAGCAGCGTTTTAATGAAGCAAGGAAAACTTTTGCTGAGACCGCCCATTACTTGCGTTCAAAGGGTCTTGAAAGCTATGCTGCCTGTATAAGACATTGTTATTATGACATACGGTTCAACTCTGAGCTTATGCAGAATGCTCTTGAAATTCCGGTGTTTGATGTGGATTGGGATAAATATAACCTCATGTACTATGCAACTATGATTAGAAATGAAATGAAGAAGATCAAGAAGGTAGATGTGGATTATCTGATATACCATCAGGTGTCACATCTGAAAGAGGTGCTCAAGGATAAGCTGGCCATTTCGGTAGGTGTTACAAACGTTGGAAAACTGGGAAATGAGCCTTACTATGACGATATCAGAATATTTGAAAAGGATATGGGAATATTGAAGGGAATAGGTATAGACAGTATTTCTCTTTTCAGCCTTGACGGCATAATGGAAGAAAACAGGCTTCTGGAATTTCTGGATACTATTAACAGAGCAAAGCCTTATAAACCGGCGGTATGCAATTATGTAATAAGAAATGAAGTGCTTTCAGAGCTGCTTTTCAATATAGGCAAGATTTATTACCGGATAAGGAGATAACTACAATTCATGTAATATCTTGTAAATAAAGAGTGTAATTTGTCAGATAAAAGTAGTATAATATACATAGATATTAAAGATGAGGTGAGCGGATATGAAAGTTATGAATGTTCCCTCCAGTATTCTGAAACCCGGAATGGTAATCTTTGAAGATGTTTATAATACTGCAGGCGTTGCTATTCTTATGAAAGGTACCGTCATCGACAAATGGCATATTGAAAAAATACTCATTAATAATATTGATAAAATCAGAATAAGGCTTAGCGAAAATGATGGACTATATGCAGCAAAGGAAGAAATAGAGAGTGTTTATATCCAGGAAAATGTAATAAGCTTCAAACAGAAATACGAAATCAAAGTGGATGAGGTCACTCATATTATAAAGGAAATTGGAAGGGGCGTCGCTGTAGACGTCCACACAGTCAATCAGATAAGCAGGCATATAATAAAAGAGTTTAGTACTTTAAGTGATGTAATAAACTACCTTCACTTTATAAGACCCATGGATGATTATACATATTCACATTCACTGAATGTATCCCTAATGTCAATAATAATTGCAAAGTGGCTGAAGCTTAGTGAAGCAGAGATTGATGAAATTGCAACTGCAGGACTGCTGCACGACATAGGCAAGACTAAAATATCCGAAAAGCTGCTCCTGAAACCGGGTAAGCTTACCAGTCCGGAATTTGATGAGTTGAAGAAGCACCCCGTTTTGGGCTATATGATGATGGAGAATGTAAAGGATGCCACTTTAAACATGAAATATGCAGTACTGATGCATCATGAGAAAATCGATGGCTCCGGCTACCCGGTGGGAGCTGTTGATGAAGATATACCGCTTTTTCCCAAGATAGTGGCAATAGCGGATATATATGATGCAATGACCTCCAACAGGTCGTACAGGAACAGGATATGCCCTTTTGAGGTAATTAAGAATTTCGAAATGCAGACTTTTGGCAAGCTGGATACAAGGATACTCACAGTGTTTATAAAAAATATAGCAAATACATATATAGGGGATTTTGTGGAGTTGAATTCAGGGGAAATCTGTGAGATAGTATTTATAAATCCAAACAGGATCTGGCAGCCTATTGTAAGGTTTGGCGATGAATTTATTGATTTATCCAATGACAGCGGTAATAGGTTTATAAAAGCAATAGTTTAAAATAAGGCTATGGATTGATGAAATCCATAGCCTTCTGTATTATATTTCATAGCTTGGGCAAATAATAACATAAGAAGAAATACATTGTTTTAGGGGTGAACACAGTGAAAAGATACTTATGCTATTTTGCCACTATGCTTCTTGTCCTTGTCACAACAGATTTATACCTGGGCGGGGTACTGTTCAGATTTGGAGAGCCGGTCCCTGATGATATATCAGCCAGATTAAGCAGTGTGAATCATGCCGGGAGGCAATTCAGGAGACAAAAAGAAACAGAAGAGGAGAATGTAAAGGAACTTGGCGAATTTATTGCATCAGAATCCTGCGAGTTTGTGCAGGCAACTTTCAGAAGGGATAAGGCCAGAGTTACAAGTATGCTTTCTGAGGATACGGAGTACATGATATCGGAGAATAATTCCAGTTACATAAGATATGCCACAGAGGATATGCATGTGGAAGGGTATATGGCAACTGACAGGAATCTGGTACAGGTCACGCAGAGCTGGTATGTCATAGAGGACGACGGAACTATAACCTCCGGAGTACAGGTGGAAATAGAAGGGAAAAAGGACTGCCAGACATGGTATATTCATTATAGGAAAAGCTCTGATGAATGGAAAATATTTATGCTGGAAAACGGAATATAATTATTTGAAATCTGAATGAACAATACAAGGATATTTCGCAAAACGTATGGTAGAATTAGACTATGGGGATCTTGAGCGGCAGAGCATGCTTATGTATATTTTGGGAGGCGGCACAATGGAAGTATATAGACTGAAGGATAATAATCTGTGTGAAACAACCTTTGAGGATATAAGCAGGGATGATAAGTCCAGGTACTGGATAATATCAACCCCTGAAGAGCTATGTGAGAATAATGGCTTTTTCAAATTTCACAACACTACTGTTGAGGAATGCATAAGCTCCAGGCAGAATCCAAGGCTGGAGATTTATGACGAATTCAGCTTTTGTGTAATAAACATAATGGACAAGGATGTATCCGGTAATAAAAAGTTCTGGCTTACTGCCAGAGAACTGGATTTCTATCTCACATCGAGATATCTGATACTGGTGTCCAAATCAGCCAATAGGCTGATAGATGATGTAAAGAAGGAAGTATTGGAAAACGCCAATAAGTCCAGCAATTACTTTGTAAATCTGTCAAAAATTCTATACATAATGCTTCATAGACTGACTTCCATGGATAATGTCATACTCAAGGAAATAGAAAGCAGGATAGCTCTCCTGGAGGAGCAGGTCATGCAGGAAGCACGCCGGGATTTTACAAAGGAGATAATTGAACTGAGAAAGCAGCTGTTATTCTTAAAAAGATATTATGAACCTTTGTTGGATATAGCAGAGGGCTTGGAGGAAAATGAGAATGGACTGATTGAAGAAAGTGCACTGAAATACTTCGCCATACTGAAGAACCGCATAGAAAGGCTTAATGATAACGTACTGCACCTTAGGGACTATGTGACCCAGGTCAGGGAGGCATATCAGGCACAAGTGGACATAAGTCTCAACCATACAATGAAGCTGTTTACTGTAATAACCGCTGTTTTTTTACCTTTAACACTTATTGCAGGCTGGTATGGAATGAACTTCACGTACATGCCGGAGCTGAAATGGATATATGGTTATCCTTTTGTCTTCGTACTGAGTGCAATTGTAGCAGTGATAAGCCTTATGTATTTTAAGAAGCATCATTATATATAATGATAGTCACTAGTCATTAGTCGCTAGTCACTAGATTCAAGCAAAGGCTTCGGAGCACTAGCTCAATTCTAGCGACTAGTGACTGTTATCATATCACCTGCAAAATTACACATTTCAGGTACATTGACTCATCGGAGCCGTAGAGCACCGGATGGTCCTTAGCCTGAGTCCTGAATTCCACTTGTCTTGCAATTTTCCTGGCATCCTTCGCTGCATCCTGTATCATCTCCATGAACAGTCCGGGATACATGTAGTGGGAGCAGGAGCAGGTCATAAGGAAGCCTCCGGGCTTCAATATCTTCATGCCCCGCAGGTTTATGTCCTTGTAGCCTCTGTAGGCTCCTTCCACAGCCGACTTGGATTTGCAGAAGGCTGGAGGATCAAGTATAACCACATCGAATTTTTCATCTGTCATCTGATATTCTTTAAGTACATCAAACACATTTCCGACCACACCTTTTATCTTATCCTGAAGACCGTTAATCCCTGCATTTCTTTTGACATATTCTATTGCATGTCCGGAAATATCCACTGCAGTAACTTCTTTTGCGCCGTAGTAAGCTGCATGGAGTGCAAAGCCTCCGGTATGAGTAAAGGTATCCAATACACGGGCATCCTTCACAAGGGGCTTCAGTGCTGCACGGTTTTCTCTCTGGTCAAGGAAGTAACCGGTCTTCTGACCGTTTTCTATATCTACAAGCATTTTAATTTCGTTTTCCATTATCTCAACAGTAGTATCAAAGGGTCCTTTTATGAAGCCCTTTTGCTGCTTCAGACCTTCCTTTTCCCTGATCTTCACATCGTTTCTTTCATATATACCCTTTGGCGCCAGTATTTCTTCCAGAAGCTCCACTATAGTGTCCTTGTGCTTTTCTATTCCAAGGGACAGGGTCTGAATGCTGAGATAATCCCCGAACTTATCCACTATGAGAGCAGGCAGGAAATCAGCCTCTCCGAAAATAACACGGCAGCTTGAGGTGTCTACAAGCTTTTTTCTGTAGTCCCATGCCTGAATAATTCTTTTTCTGAAGAATTCCTTGTTTATTTCCTCGTGATCCCGGGTTAATAGTCTGACCAGTATCTTGGACCTGGGGTTTATGTATCCTCTTCCAAGGAAATGGTTCCTTGAGTCATATACATCAACTATATCAGCAGGATTGAAATCTCCATCAATATTTTTAACTTCGTTGCCAAAAATCCAGGGGTGCCCCATCTGTATTCTATCTTCTTCACCCTTCTTAAGTATAACTTTAGCCATTAAAATACCTCTTTTCAATGTATAACATATTTATAACGTTGTTTTTAAGAATAACCCGTAGGGGCGAACAATGTCCGCCCGTATATATTATAACCCAAAGGACTTGGGATTTATATCAAGGGCTGATAATAATGCTTCAAACACAAGCTTTGCAGCATTATCAAAGGAATAGGAAACGCAAAGTCTCTCGGTGTACTTATGGGCATCCTTTCCTAGAGGTCCGATATTCATAAAGGGTATATTAAGTCCGGCTATGGCATCCAATGGAATGGTATATTTGTCACCCCAAAGGGGGAAGTTGTCCTTTAAACTATTTATATCTATATTATCCGGCAATCCTAGATAGCTCATATCAGATAAGCCTGGGAAGAAGGGCTCCAGAGACATGTGATCACCATATTTCAATTTTGCCTTTTCTATAATCCCTTCTGCTATTTCAATAATCTTGCTGTTGTTTCCTTCTATTCCGGAGTGAGGGTAATATGGAGGTGCATAGAACAGCACTATCATGGGATCCCTATAGGGGCAGAATTTGTGTGCTTCTCTTACTATACTGACGGACAATTCTCTTAGGTCACTTGCAGGCAGTTCTTTTATAAAGGCACTCATATGTTCGTCAAGCTCTTTGCCCTTAGCTTCAAGACACATCCTATAAAGCTCCTGATATGTCATAACACAGGGCTTCATGGAGGGAAGCTTCGGCTTGCTGCCAGTCAAGGCTTGCAGTTGATCAGCCCTGCTCCGTATGTTGTATAATACTTCCATAAATGCTTCCTTACCTATACTCTTAAGCTTTTTAAGTATTTCCTCCGGTGAAGAAACAACAGTCATGAAATTAAAATATGCATAGGCGGCGGCCGGAGTAGATACAGAATAGGCAGCTTTTATATCAGACTGTTTCAAACACACCGGCTCGGGCACTTTGTAGCTTCCAACCGCATCTGACAGCTCCGGATTCAGTTCAATGGCTTCAATAATCTTAGCGGTGAGAAGATTAGGATTAAGGCCGGAAAAGGGGTCACCTGCATGAGTTTCTTTACCCACACAGAAGAAAACCGGCAGCAGTTTGCCGACAGCTCCAGTATATATGTACTTGCCGTCATCTCCGGGATATTTGGGGAAGTGGGGCTCTGATACTATACAGCATACATATTCCAGTCCTCTTTCTTCCTTCAATCTTACTAGGAGCTCAACAGCGGCAAGCATTCCTGCAGAATTGTTTTCTTCGTCAGGAACCGACAGCAAAAGGATATTTCCCGGGAAATTATCTAATTTACTCTCAATTTGGCACATTATTTCGACATCAAGAGCTATTCCGAACTTCATATCCATTGTTCCCCTGCCAAAAATATAATCCTCTGAGGCAAGGTCTTCTTTAGCTTCCTTTGAGAGACTGATGCTGATGTCCTGCCTCAGAAGCTCTGTATACTCCAAGGGCTTGAAGGCATAATCCTTATAAGGGCCGTAGTCTGCAACATCCACTACATCAAAATGGCTTAGAAGTATGACTGTTTTGGGACTTTTTCTCTTTCCCTCCATAAGAGCATGGACAAAGGATCTGTTCAACCGGTCATTTTTCATAGAATCAATTGCTGCATTGCTTGGGTTAGCTTTAAAGTAATCCATTCTCATGAGCACTTCATAAAGCTTTTCGGCCATATCAATTTCTCCGGTTGTCTCAGATATGCTTGAAACACTACAAAGCTCAACCAGCAAGTTTTTCATTCTAGTTGTATCCATCTGTGATTCCTCCATTTCTATTTCTATTTTACCAGAATAATGGATACCTGCACATGTTTAAAATAGTATTAATACGTGCATAGGGTGTAAGTTTACAAGTGGTAGTAAATGGGATAATATATATATAAATAAGTTGTATGTATGAACGGTAAGCGGAGGTTTATATGTTCAAGAAAAAGAAGAATTATCTGAAACAGATATACAAAGTGAATCCGGAAACGAACGCATTTATTATAGAAATTTCATTAGTTGATTATAATGAGATTTTCAATGGTTGGGATCCGTCCCCAATTAAAAGAAGGGATCTTGACCCGGATCTTGTAAACTTTATGGAAGTGTGTTCTTCTGATATTCCATTAGGGTTCCCTCTGGAATTGCAATTTTACATGCCTGAGGATCAATTTAATGAGGATAAAGAGAAACTGTCCAAGGTGGGCATAAAAAACAATTTTGACTTTACCACTCATTTTATTAGAAAAGAGATAAAGCAAATAAGGGAAAAGATAATTTTATATATTGTCATGGCTATTGCTTTTTTATCGGTGGGATATTTGTCTGTACAAAAAATTGAGAATAGCTTTTTCACTACTATATTAATTGAAGGGCTTTCCATAGGCGGGTGGGTATTTTTATGGGAAGCATTTTCGTTATTTTTCTTCTCCAGACAGGAGGTTTACAGCAGACTGAAAACATACAGAAGATTTCAGGATACAGCAATAAGCTTCAAATATAAGTAAGCCAATAATGGCTTGCTTATATTTTTGCAACAGGGAATGCATACAAGGCTCCTCTCAGCGATTGTAAAGCAAATGTCATAATCCAGCTATTGGATAATTGATTTCTGTAGGTTAGAATATTAGTTGTAGCAATGGATTACTATATATCACAGAAATGTATATAGCTGTGATATATAGTTTGAAACATTTACAGGATATATAACGTCTAAGTATGGGTAAAAGTATGTACAAAATTATAAGGGTAAAAATCAGCGTAATATGGGGGTTTATGGATTGAAAGAGGGATTGAAAATCACAGCAGTATTTATTATAATGCTCGCAATAGTCATGGGACAGCTTACGCAGCTTGATGTGCAGGCTGCAGTTGATGATGAAATAAAAATCGATATGAAGGTGGGTTTTGACAAGTTCTACAAAATCGGTTACACAACGCCTGTTTATTTTGAGATTGAAAACAAGCTGAGGGACATAAATGGTGAGCTTCAGATAGAGATGCCCAACCAATCTGACAGCATTACGATATATGCAATGAATGTGAGTCTTCCCAAGGATTCCACCAAAAAATTCGTAATGAATGTACCTATGAATGTTTTCAACACCAAGCTCAATGTGAACCTTGCAGAGGGCAAGAATGTTGTGAGTACAAAGGCTTTTAGGGTAGACCCAGGCTCAAATGCGGAGACCTACGCCATAGGTATTCTGAGTGATGACTTTGACAGTGTAAAATACATAAATAAAATGACAGTAAAAGGTGTTGGCAATTTTGGTACAAAAAATATCAGGCTGGATGAGAACTCCTTCCCCGAAGATATTGACGCGTTAAAAACCTTTAATGTCATAGTAATAAACAATTTTGACACCTCAAAGCTAAGCAAGCCTCAATATGAAGCTTTGAAAAAGTGGGTATACAATGGCGGAGTTATGGTCATAGGAACAGGGCCTTCACAAAATAAAACCCTGGCAATTTTCAAGGATGATTTTATTGCGGGTGAGGTAGGCGAGGTCAGGACAGTCCGGACCACAAGCTTGCATAAAATGGCTGAAAGCAAGACGGTGGAAGCTATGAGCATCAGTGCATCGGATATAAGCATGAGAGAAAGCATGCCGATAATTAAAGACGGGGATTTAACATTGCTGCAGAAAATCGAGAAGGGAAAAGGTGTGATAGGCGTAGCTTCCTTTGATTTCGGAATGGAACCCCTTTCCACCTGGATCGGGAACAGTACCTTCGCGGATAAGGCAATTGCATCTATTCTGCCCCAGTATTATCTTGGTGAAGTATACCAGAAGGGGAGGATGATGTATGATAATGTTTATGCAATCGACAATGCACTGAGGAATATACCTGAGCTGCCTCTGCCCAAAACTTCCCATATGGTGTTTTTATATATTGCATATATACTGTTGACCGCTCCGGTAAGTTATTTTATACTGAAGCGCCTGGATAAAAGAGAATTGATGTGGATTACCGTGCCGGTGCTGTCAATAGCATTTTCAGGAGCTGTATATGTATCTGGTATCGGGACAAGACTTACTGAGCCGATTACTAATGTTATATCCCTGGTGGACATTGACAACAGCGGAACAATAGCACCCAAGATTTATGCAGGAGTATTTACCCCTCAAAAAGACAGCTTAAGGGTTGAAGCGGGAGAAGATTTCAACATCCGTCCTCTCATGCTGAACAATGGTTATTACAGAGGATCTGCTGCAAATGAAAATAGCTCCAAAAGGATAGATTCAAAGGTAATAGTGTCTCCGAAAACTGTACTGGAGTTCTATAGAAGCGGAGTATGGAGCATGAAGACATTGACTATGGAAACGGACGAGGTTTTAGCAGGAAAGCTGGAAAGCAACCTGAATTATGCAAAGGGTGCTTTCACAGGAACCATCAAAAATACATCAGGCTTCGATCTGGATGAGTGCTATATAATAACACCGAACCAGTATGCCGACGCAGGTCCTGTGAAAAACGGAGAAACAAAGCAGATAGATATAAAACCCAGCAGCTATTTTGGACATAGATACGATCTGATAAACGCAATATACAAAGATCCATATTCCGGCCCTCAGTCACCTAACTCAAAAAAGAAGTTTACTGCTGAAGAAATGATGAAGTTCAGGCAAAACAATCAAAAAAGGCAAGTACTGGAGTATGGCTTCATGAATGAGGCTTATCAGGGCTTCGAAGCGAAGCTTATGGCCTGGAGCAGTACGGCAGTATCCAAAGAGCTTCTTGTAAACGGTAAAAATACCATGCAGTATGAAAAGAGCTTCATAACCTCAAAGGTGAATCTGAGCTTCAGGGACGGTAATAATGTGGAGTATCCTCTGGGCTTTTTGAAACCTACTGTAGTAAACAGCCAGAATGCAGGAAACTATGATGAGTACAGCAGGATGTTTTATGGAAGAGGCTCCTTTGAAATACACTATGCAATTGACAGCAATATCAGACTGGAGAGCGTCAAGACACAATTCACAGTAGGAAATGCACAGCGGGTAAAGCAGTATATCTGGGACACAGAAAAAGGCGATTGGGTGGAGGGCGACTACAGAAGCTTTGATATACACGGTGATTTACTGAAAAGATATATTGACAGCAGCAACATGCTGAAGCTCAAGATTGAAATGGATGAAGATAATGTTCAGCTTCCTCTGATTTCTGTGAAGGGAAGTGTGAGATAATGCTCTCTATAAAGGATTTGAATAAGAAATATGGAAGGTTTCAGGCAGTCACTGATTTGAACCTTGAGATAAGCGAGGGTGAAATATTCGGTTTTGTCGGCCCCAACGGAGCAGGAAAAACTACTACAATGAAGATCATGTGCGGGTTGTTGAGAGCTACTTCCGGAGAAATAACCCTGGACGGAGTGGATGTCATAAGACACAGCAAGAGGATAAAGGATAAAATCGGATACATGCCGGATTTCTTTGGAGTATATGACGACCTGAAGGTAAATGAATACCTGGAATTCTATGCCTCTATATATAACATAAAAGGTCCGGAAAAAAAGAAAATAACCGATGATCTTTTAGAGCTGGTAGATCTGAGCCACAAGAGGGAGGCTTATGTAGACAGTCTTTCCAGAGGTATGAAACAGAGACTCTGTCTTGCACGCAGCCTGGTGCACAATCCAAGGCTCCTTGTACTTGATGAGCCTGCTTCAGGCATGGATCCCAGAGCAAGAGTTGAGATGAAGGAAATACTGAAAAACCTGAAGAGCATGGGAAAGACAATAATTATAAGCTCCCATATACTGCCTGAGCTTGCTGAGCTTTGCACCAGCGTAGGCATTATTGACAAGGGCAGTATGGTGATTAGCGGAAGTGTATCCGAGATAATGCAGCAGGTATACAGCAAGAAGGTTATAAAAATAAAAGTAAAAGACAGACTGGCAGAGGCTGAAATGCTTTTGAAAGAGTTTCCGTTTGTTGATAAACTGGTGTCAGGAGAGGATACCATACAGGTCGGCTTTGAAGGGGACGACGAGGATATGAGCAGAGTGCTGTCTGCATTGATAACCAAGGGTATTCCTGTTATATCTTTCGCACAGCTGGACGGCAATCTGGAGGATGTATTCATGAGGGTAACTAAGGGGGATGAAGAATAATGAACATAAATCCTGTACTTCTGAAGGAACTGAAAGTGAGAATGAGGGGTTGGAGAGCAGCAGGCATTATTGCCTTGTATCTTCTGATACTCTCTCTGGTAGCACTTTTTATAATATATACTACATTTATGAACCCTTATGGCTCAAGTATCGATCCCCAGGTTTCAATTGGTGCTTATACAGGCCTGGCGGTAATACAGTTCATACTGATAATGTTCATAGTACCTGCACTTACAGCAGGTGCTATAGCGGGGGAGAGAGAGAAGCAGACTCTTGATCTGGTGCTTTGCACAAAGCTGAGACCGATATCAATAATCACCGGTAAGCTCTTTGCTTCCACCAGCCAGACTATACTTCTTATTATTTCCTCACTTCCGCTTTTTTCAATGGTATTTCTTTTCGGAGGAATATCAATAAAGGAGATAATACAACTTTTTGGTTTTTACATTATGACAGCGGTGACTATTGGCAGTATAGGAATCTTCTTTTCCACCTACCTGAGAAGGACGACTGCAGCAACGGTGTTCACTTATGGTACGGTGGCGTTCCTGGCTTTTGGCACTATATTCATAGGGGTGTTTTATATAAGGATTTTCTATCAGTGGAACTACCAGAGCTTTCTGCCGATACTATATGCGAATCCACTGGTAGGTTTTAGTTCAATGCTTGCAGGGCAGTTTGGCTATTTTGGAGGAGGACTGAACTTTATCCCCGGCTTCCATATAGCCAACCCGGTCAATAATCCAAGTGCGTTGAAGGCTATTGAACCCTGGCTGGCAAATGTGATATTTGATGCGGTATTGTCAGTAGTGCTGCTGACATTATCAGCCATAAGGATAAATCCGATAAGGAAGAGTATATTTTCAATATTCAAGCTTAAGAGGAAATCAAAGAGAACGGCCGTCGATAATGTGGAATAGATAAATAGATACGAGATACGAGAGAACGGGGTTACGGGGAACGTATAACACGGAATGCACGGATGTTTCACGGAATGGATTATAATCTTTTATCGTTGCATTAGTGAATATCGACACTTGCATTGTTATCGAATACCATTTAGATATCATAATATTATTCCCAACCGTGTATTCCGTGGATTTCCGTGTGTTCCGTGTTACCCGTTCTCCTCGTGACCCAGGCCAAAAAGGAAGGCTGTGAAATATATGAATTCTGTTGATAAAGAATTGATAAGGATTATCAGAAAAATAAGAGACAGGCTCCACGCCATTTCAATCATAAATGATATGATACTTGGAGTGGCGGCAGTGTTATGCCTTGGAACGGGCATGGCAATAGCATCAAGGTTTTTTCCCATATATAATGTGTATCTGAACATACTCAAGGCAGTAGGAGTGGCTGTAGTGGCCGCATTTCTGTATTCTGCCTTCAAGCCGCCCAGGAACGCTTATGCTGCGCTGAAGGTGGATTCCTTCGGCCTGAAGGAGAGAACAGTGACTGCCCTTGAGCTTGTAGGCAATCAATCTACCTTTGCAATGCTGGAAAAGAATGATGCTTTGGAGCACTTGAAGAGTATGGACTATAAAAAGAAAATGCCCATAAGGCCAAACAAGAGGTATTTACTGATATGCTTGATATTGGCATCAGTCCTGGCTGTTTCCGGCTTCATCCCCAATCCAATGGCAGGAAGGGCGGAAGAGCTTCACAAGATAAAGGTGAAAATAGCGGAACAGCAGAAGAAGGCTGAAAAGCTGATTGAAAAGGTCAAAAGCAACCCCAAGCTTTCGGAGGAACAGAAAGAGGAGCTGGAGAAAAAGCTGACCGAGCTTAAAAAGGAGCTTGAAGCTGCCAGGGATGAAAAGGAAATCAACAAAGCACTGGGCAGAGCAGAAAAAAAGCTGGAGTATATAAAGGACAAATATACCTCAGGGGAAGACTTGAACAAGATAGCTGAGACTCTTTCAAAAAGCGAAATGACAAAGGCTCTTGCAGATATGATAAAAAACGGTGATGAAAAGGCTTTTAAAAATAATATAAAGAAACTGGCAGAAGAGCTTAAAAAGCTCTCCCCGGATGAAAAGCAGAAGCTGGCAGAGGAACTCTCCAAGCTTGCTCATGAGATAAAAGACCATCCTGAGCTGAGCAAAGCTTTTGGCGAGCTGGCAAAGAAATTGGCATCCGGCGAGCTGGGGGACATTTCCAGTGAGCTTGGTGAATTGGATCAGAGCATATCCGAGCTTATGGAGAATGAAAGCGTTAGAGATGCAATATCTGAGCTTGCAAAGGAGCTGGGAAATGCAAACACCAGTCCGAGTGACGGGCAGCAAGGACAGCAGGGGCAGGATGGCAGCGGTCAGCAAGGGCAGGGGAATACCCCGGGAGGTAATGGTCAGCAAGGACAAGGCAATCAACCCGGGGGGAATGGCCAGGGTACTGGACAAGGCAGTGGAGCCGGCAGCGGCACTAACATGGGGAATGAGAATCAAGCTCCCATACCTCCCGGCGGCTCAGGCATCGGCAAGAAGGATGGCTCAGAGAAAAAGGATGGAGAATATGAGAAGATATTTACTCCGGAGACTCTGGGCGGAGAAGGGGATACGGCAAACCTGAACGGAAAGAAAGGAACAGGCGGCACTACTGAGCAGGTTATCACAGACAAAAGCCGGACGGTAAGAGGAAGCTCAGTGCCGTATAACCAGGTTGTAGGACAGTATAAGGACAAAGCAATGGAAGGCATGAACACATCAGACATACCACCGGGTATGAAGGATATGGTGAAGGAATATTTTACGTCGTTGGAAGAATAGGTTTCCAGGTTACGAGGTTTCGGGGTTTCGGGGTTTCGGGGTTCCGGGGGGGACGGGTAACACGGATTACACGGATGTTTCACGGAATGACACGGAATGGATTAGTTTTGTTTGAAGGAAATTTCGTGGTTTTTGCTACATTCGGGATTTACAGTGACCATTATACTGACTATAGTTACAATTTTACCCTGCCGTGTGTTCAGTGTTACCCGTTCTTTTCGCAATCGGGACTCGTGACCCTAGAAAATATAGGAGGCTAATGAATGGATATAAGTGAAAAGCAGATCAGAGATATTATAGATACCGTCAATAATGTTGAAGCAGAGATAGGAAAAGCGATAATCGGGCAGAAGGACATCATAAGACAGGTGCTGATTTCGGTTCTGGCAGGAGGCAATGTTCTGCTGGAGGGGGTTCCCGGACTGGGGAAGACCCAATTGGTAAAGACCCTGGCGAAGGTTATGGACCTGTCCTTTTCCAGGATACAGTTTACTCCCGATTTAATGCCGGCAGATGTTATGGGTACCAATATAATAGTGAAGGATGAGAGCGGCAACAGCCGCTTCGAATTCCAGAAGGGGCCGGTTTTTGCCAATCTTGTGCTGGCTGACGAAATAAACAGAGCTACTCCGAAGACTCAGTCCGCGCTTTTGGAGGCTATGCAGGAGCAGACAGTGACTGTGGGAAAGACAACCTACAGCCTGCCCCAGCCTTTTCTGGTACTGGCAACTCAGAACCCTATTGAAATGGAGGGTACATACCCGCTTCCTGAAGCGCAGATGGACAGGTTCCTGTTCAAGCTTAGTGTTTTGTTCCCCAGCTTTGATGAGCTTAAGGATATTATAGAGATAACCACTGCCAATAAGGAAGTGGAGCTTCAAAAGGTCATTGACGGAGATTCCATACTGGAAATGAGGAAAATTATAAGAGAGATACCCATAGCCAGGCCTGTACAGGAATATGCTCTCAGAGTGGTGCTGGGCACGCACCCTGAAAGCTTGGAGGCACCGGACAGCACTAAGAAGTATATAAGGTTCGGGGCAAGCCCGAGAGCTGCCCAGGCCATAATAACCGCTTCCAGGGCCAGAGCTCTTATGGAAGGCAGATACAATGTCTCCTTTGAGGACATTAAATATGTGGCATATCCTTCACTTCGGCACAGGTTCTTCCTGAACTTTGATGCAATAGCTGACGGAGTGACTACTGACGGACTTATTTACCAACTGCTTGAAGTAATTTCAAAGGAATAGTAGGTGTTTTAGTTTGGGAGATAGAATCTTTGATGCAGAGTTTCTAAAAAAGCTTGATACTATAGTCATTAACGTAAGAATGATGATGAATACAGGCTCAGGGGGCAACAGGAAGTCCCGAAGCAAGGGCAGCTCAGTGGAGTTCTCTGATTTCAGGGAATACTCCATGGGGGATGATTTCCGGCGCATAGACTGGAATGCCTACGGAAGGTTCGACAAGCTTTTTGTCAAGCTTTTCATGGAGGAGAGGGAAGCAATGGTCAATATATTTATTGACAGCAGCCGCTCCATGTATTTCGGAGAGCCTAAAAAATCACTGTCGGCCATAAAGCTTTCGGGTATCTTGTCGTACATGGCATTGAACAATTTGGACAGAGTATGCATAAACAGCCTTTCAGGAACACTTGTCAGGCAATCCACAGCCTTAAATAGCCGTGGGATGTTCCAGCGCTGCGCTGATTTTCTGGAGAATATGCAGTTTGACGGTATTACTGATTTGAACTCCTGCATAAAGAAGAAGGAATTCAAGGGAAGCGGCGTAGCAATAGTCTTTTCTGATTTTTTTAACCCGGGAGGAATTGAAGCTGCAGTAAAATACCTGCTGTATAAAAAACAGGATGTTATTCTGGTGCATATTCTGGCACCTGAGGAGCTGAATCCGGCAATGGAAGGGCAGGTAAGGCTATTGGACAGTGAGACCGGTGAGGAGAGGGATATCTCTGTCACACCTGCTTTATTGAAGCAGTATGATAAAGAACTGAACGCGTTTATAAATAATATCAGGGAATTTTGCAGCAGAATGGGAGCAACCTATATTCAGGTCTCCTCGGCAGAACCGATAGAGAAGACAGTTTTTGAGGAATTTACCAGAGCAGGTATTATATATTGAAATACTTATTAACACTATGAATGACTGGACATATAGGATGTGATTTTATGAGGTTGTTTTCACCGTGGGCATTGTGGTTTTTATCATTCATGCCTCTTGTAGTGCTCATGTATATATTGAAGCAGAAGTTTGAGGAGCGGCAGATTTCCAGCATTTATCTGTGGCAGCAGGTGCTGAAGGATATTGAGGTAAATACCCCTTGGCAGAAGCTCAAGAGAAATTTACTTCTTTTCCTGCAGCTGCTATCCATTCTTTTTTTGGTTTTTGCACTTTCCGACCCCTACATTTACACCAGGGGAGGAATGTATTCCAATCTTGTAATAGTCATAGACAATACCGGAAGCATGAATGCAAGGTATGAGGGGAATACAAGACTGGAGCAGGCGAAGCAGCTGGCAGAGGAAATGATAAGTCGCTCAGGTACAAAGTCCAATATTACCCTTTTGACGGTAGAAAGAAGTCCGAAGGTTGAAATAGGAAAGACCACAGACAAGGGAGAAGCTGTAAGCAAGCTCAGAGCTATTAAGCCCGGCAATTCCTCCGGGGATATCAACGATTCCGTTTCCCTGGTCAGGGCTATGGTAAAGCAGTATGAGGGAAGCTCAGGCTATAAGGCTGTTTTTTACACCGACAGTCCTGTGGATACGGAAGACTTGAACGCAGAGACGGTATCTCTGGCATCGGAGCTTACGAATGCAAGTCTGGATTATATTTCATATTCCAGGGACAATGGAAGGCTGATTGTGCTTGTGCGTGCTACCAACAGGTCAAGTAGGGCTCTTTCAAGGGAGATATCACTATATGGCAATGATAAGGTGCTGGACATAAAGAGTGTTGAACTGCCTGCAGGAGAGACAAAGACTGTATACTTTGAAGAGATGGGCACCAATGCTCATTACATATGGGCGGAGTTTACTGAAAAGGATGATCTGGAGGAAGACAATCAGGTATACGGTGTAGTAAAATTCACAGAGACAAACAAGGTTTTACTGATATCGACAGGTAATGTGTTTATAGAAAAAGCCTTGTCCAACATAAAAGGACTGGAGCTTTACAAAACAAACCCGGAGGAGGATGTAGAGGCCGGCTATGATCTGTATATATTTGATTCAGCCGTTCCTGAAGTATTGCCCAAGTCAGGCAGCGTATTGCTCATAAACCCTCCACCGGACAATGGAATCATCGAGGTAGGGGCAGAGCTTCAAGGTGGGATTGCTGATATTGCAGTGCATCCTATTACCAGGTATATGGAGAATGCAGATTTTACAGTATCAAAGCTTAAGAGCATAGAAGTACCTTTTTGGTCTGAGGTGCTGATAAATGTAGACAGAAATGCAGCCGCCCTTTATGGAGAATATAAGGGAAGGAAAACGGCTGTGCTAGGTTTCGACCTTCATAACAGTGACTTTGCACTGACTACTGAGTATCCGATTTTTGTATACAATCTGGCTGCTTATCTCATGGGTATTAACTCAGAGGGAAGAACTTCATATGTATGCGGCGATTCTATAGAATTAAATCCTGATCCCGAGGTCAGTGAAGTCACTGTAGAGAACCCTGAGGGGGAGATTTTCAGACCGGAGCTGACATATCCCATGCTGCCTTTTGACAAGACAGGACAGTTTGGCATATATGAACTGACACAGAAGCTAGGTGGAACTGAAAAAATATCAAGCTTTGCTGTAAATTTCCCTGTAGAAAGCGAATCGATGAACAACCGGTGGCTTGTGCCTGAGGACCAAAAAGCTGCTGCAGCCGTTGCTGCATTGGGAGGCACAAGAATGCAGGAATGGCTTATAGGTTTGCTGCTGCTTGTCACAGCAGTAGAATGGGTGGTGTATATACGTGGTTATTGATTTTGAGAGACCGCTGCTGTTGTTTCTTATTCCGCCGGCAATTCTTTTTGTATTGTATACTGCCGGTCAGCTGAGTAAAATGTATAGTCTCAGAAGAAGGCTCATACTGTTCCTCAGAAACAGTGTGTTTGTCCTGCTTATACTTGCCCTGGCCGGAGTGAATATAAAATGGATTGTGGATACAACTACAACAATATTCGTGGTAGATGCCTCGGACAGCATGAAGGAATATAGGATAACTGCTGAAGAGTTTGTCAGGAAGGCTATGAATCAGAAGGGTTACAAGGATCAATCGGGAGTTGTGGCTTTTGGGGATAACTCTTTGATTGAAAGCTTCGTATCCAAGGATTCAATGTTTAATAAAATAGAAACCGAGCCGAGAGGGCTTTATACAAATATAGAAAATGCATTGACTACATCTGTATCACTGCTTCCACAAAACAGCAAGAAAAGGATCGTACTGATAACCGATGGGGAGGAGAATGAAGGCAACAGCTCCAAGCTGGCCTCCAGCATGATAAGTCAGGGCATAGATTTCAAGTTATACAGGATTGATCGTGAAACAGGCAAGGAGGCAGCTGTTGAAAGTATCACCGTACCGAAGAGGCTTAGGGTCGGTGAGGAATTCAGCATTGTAGTAGTTGTCCAAAGTACTGTGCAGACAGGAGCAAAGCTTACACTTATCAGCGGTAAGGATAAGGCAGCAGAAGAGAGAGTAGTGCTGCAGAAAGGCAGCAACAGATTCGTATTCCGTGATCAGGCCGGTACCGGAGGCTTTAAGAGCTACACGGCACTTCTGGAGCCGGATATTGATACCGAGAGCAGGAATAATGAAGCATCAACCTTCACAGATATAATTGACAGGCCTAAGATATTGGTTGTAGAGGACATGGAGGCCGAAGCGGATGAAGTGGTCAGAATGCTGGAAGCAACCGGTATGAGCTATGTAAGGGTGAATGCCCGGTCGGTACCGGGAACCCTGGAAGGCTTATCGGCATATAAATCGATAATCACCTGCAATGTATCCGCAGAAAATCTCAGTGACAGCTTCTTAAACTCACTGGATTCATATGTAAAGGATATGGGAGGGGGATTTATTGCCACCGGAGGAGAGAATTCCTACGCACTGGGAGGCTACTACAAGACGGCCTTGGAAAAAGTACTGCCGGTGCAGATGGAGCTTAAAGGCAAGAAGGAAATCCCCGATATGTCCATAGTGCTTGTAATAGACAAATCAGGAAGTATGACCGAGGGCAGAGGCGGAATCATGAAGCTGGACCTTGCCAAGGAAGCTGCTGCAAGAACCTTGGATTCTTTAAGGCCTAATGATCAGATAGGGGTACTTACCTTTGACGACACCAACTACTGGGTGGTCACGACCCGTAAGGCGGATGATGCAGAGAAGATAAGAGAAGATATAGGCACTATAAGGCCCGGAGGAGGCACCAGCATAATTCCGGCTCTTCAGGAAGGCTATGATTCAATAAAGAATACCAATACAAAGATAAAGCATATAATACTTCTCACAGACGGCCAGGCCGAGAGGTCGGGATATATGGAGCTGGTAGAGAAGCTGAATAAGGACAATATCACTGTTTCCACTGTAGCGGTGGGGCAGGGCTCCGATGTTCAGCTGCTTGAGGATATTGCCAAGGGAGCCAATGGCCGTTTCTATTATACTGATGAGTTTTCAAACATTCCAAGAATATTTGCAAAGGAAACCTTTATGGCTGCAAGGGCATATCTGAATAACAGGGAATTTGTACCCGCAATAACCAATGCCCATCCTGTGCTTGCAGGAGCAGCCGAGGAAGGCTTGCCTTCGCTCTTAGGTTATGTGGCAGCCAGTCCAAAGAGTACTTCTCGGGTGGTGCTGGCAAGCGACCAGGATGACCCCATACTGACTGTATGGCAGTATGGCCTGGGTAAGACAGCTGCGTGGAACTCAGACATAAATGGCAAATGGAGCAGAAACTATGTAGGCTGGGAGAATAATATAAAGCTGTGGCAGAATCTTATCAACTGGACTATCGAGAAGTATCAGGAGGATGATATAACAGTAGAGACTGAGGTGCAAGGCGGCAAGGGGGTAATAACACTTAACAACAAGGTGGACAAGGGTGAGTTTGAGACCAAAGCTACAGTGGTATCACCTTCTATGGATAGCAGGGAGGTCACATTATACCCTGTGGCACCGGGGCAGTACAGCGGAGATTTCGATATAACAGAGACGGGCGCATATATTATAAAAGCACTTCAGCAAAAGGGCGGAGAGACAATAAATGCAGCAAGCACCGGAGTATCGGTGCAGTATTCGCCGGAGTACAGGATACGGCCGGCCGCCGGATATCTGGACAGACTTGTAAAGGAAGCGGGGGGGACACTTATCAATACTCCTGAAGAGGTTTACAAGGGTGAAACAAAAGATATATTCGGGGCTACAGATCTGACACCGATGCTGATCATACTGGCACTTATACTATTTATGCTTGATATAGCGTTAAGGAGACTTAATCTGCCGCTGGCGGCGTTGGAGGATAAGCTTTCAGTCATAAAGGCAAAGCTGATGCCCCAAAGGAAAAAGCCTGTCAAGGTGAAAAGTCCGCTTAATACTGTGAGAGCAGCAGGAAAACCAGCTGAGAGTAAAGTCCAACCGCAGCCTGAAGCTGTTGAGAAGAAGGATACAAAAGCAAAAGAATCTAAGAGAGAAAAACCAAAGGATGAAAGCTTGGATACCTCTGCACTACTGAAGAAGAAAAAGAACAGACTGTAGGGAACGCATTGCATGTGTTCCGTGATCTCAAGCATTCCAAGGAGGCAAATCATGTCAGATTCAGATAAAGGCTTTTTCAAGAGAGTATATGAAATAGTATCCCGGATACCTGAGGGGAAGGTTGCTACTTACGGCGGCATAGGCAGGATGCTCGGGTATCCAAGAGGAGCCAAGATAGTCGGCTGGGCGATGCGAAGTGCGCCTGAGGGTTTGAATCTGCCCTGCCACAGGGTAGTAAAGGCAACGGGAGAGCTGTCTCCCGGCTATGTGTTCGGAGACTATGAAATCCAGAGGGCAATGCTGGCTTCCGAAGGGATCACCTTCAGGGAAGATGGTACTATTGATATGGAGAGGCACCTGTGGTAATATACAATGATATTTAACTTTTATCGGTAAAGAATTTGACGGAGGGATTTTAATGGAACTGAATAAATATATGGAACTGGCTTTGGAAGAAGCCAGAATCAGCAGATATATTGATAAAGCAAATCAGCCCACGGCTCAAATTTTCAAGGAATTATGATAAGCTTAGACCATATACGGATTACTGTGAGGAAATGATCAGCATTGAAGGAAATTCCCCTGATAATCAAAAGGGGAGAGTGGGGTGGAAAAATTATGAAACAAAAAAATAAAAATGTTCTGGACGGAAATAAAAGGCACCGGGGTATGCCGGTGTTGTGCATTATTTTTTTAGTGATCCTGATTGCCGGCTTAAGTGCAGCCTGTACCCGGACGGAAGTTGTGAAAAATACTGTCTCTGATGAGCAGGACCAAATTACCGGTTTTGCATGGGATATAGTAAACAGGAATATTGCTGACTATGAATTGGACCCAGAGGTGAAAATTATTGACAGCAGGATAACCCGTCTGGAAATGGTTGAGAAGCTTGATGGACTGGCAGATACATCCATTTATGTTTATGCACTGGAATACCGTCTGCTGCCGGAAGATTTGAGTAAGGTGCTTATGGCAGGGGGCATGCAGGCTGATGATGAGGGGTGGCTCAAGGAAACCTGCAGCATGGGCAGTCCGCTTCTGGTTATATCTGAAAATGGAGGCGAGCTGGAGCTCATTGGCAACCTTTGGACGGGAGGCGTGGCTGAGGATGGAGGAATGGAGGCATCGGTGCAAGCCTTGCTGGAGCGCAAAGCTTCACAGGAAAAAAGGACACCGGTTGAAGAAGGAATAGTACAGTATTACGGAAACACTATTGACCCCATATTTATTTATGAGCAAATACCTTTTGAAGATGGCACACTTGTACTTGCTGAAAAGATAACAGATGGTGAACATTATCCGGAACTGCACTTCCTTGATGCCGACAATAAGGTTACTTGCCTCACACAGGGAAGCTACTGCTGGACCCTCAATTATACGCAGTTCAAAGGCCGCTGCATATATTTCGGACTTGCAGGAGTAGAAACACGTCAATACAATGGTGACCTGATCCCTGTTAAAGAGGTGGAAGCCTTGTTCTCTGATAAAACAGTAAGTGTCATACAAAGAAAAAAAGCAATCGCACATATTAACCGGATGGAAAGAGATACACGTATATTTGAAAACCCTCAAGGATATATAATGGTTGTTGAAGGTAGGGATGTACCTGAGGATTTTATTTTTGCATTTGAAAATGGGAAAAGAAAGTCTATTTCGAAAATGCATATTGAGCGCAGCATAGATCATATGCCTGACTATCTTAAGTCGGAGAAGGCAGAGATTTATAACTCATTTGCTTTTACATTTACGCCAATGTTGACTCCAATTGAATGGTATAAAGGATATAAGGAAGACGAGATTTGCCTGGAGGGCAAAACCGATCATAATGGAAACCGCAATATTCTCAGTTTAAGGCCTGCCGGACATATGAGCTTTTTGGACTCATTTATACTGCCCCAGGATATCAAGCCATTATACCTTTCTGACAACTATCCAAGAACAACCGGATTTTCAGCCGGTGAGACAGTTGCAGTGAGATACCCGGGGAAAAGGAAGCTGCTGGATTGCCGTATTCTAAGGCTCACACGGCAGAAGGTTGAAGTGGAAATAGGGCAGGACAGCCTTGCTGTAATTGACACAAATGAAAAAGGACAGCTCACATTGCCGAAAGAGGAAGGCTATTACCTCTTCGTTCTCCGGACGGAGGAAGATAAGGAAATACAAACATATACCGGTATGCTTATAATTAAATAGGGAAAGGATATTTAACTATGTTAAAAAAAATATTTATATTAATGCTGGTACTTGTAATTTGCACGATTGGGATTATATATGCCTTTGCAGCAGGAAATGTGGCACTTGACATTGAACTGAACGGCAAGGCTGTTGATATGCCAGCTGCAGCCCCTATACAATTCACACAGGTAGATAGTAAACAGAAGATTGAGACAGAAAATAAAATGCAGATCGGTAATATGATAGATAGCATGGATGTAGATGGAGGAAGGGCTTACATCTATGAAAAGGCAGATGATATGGAGGATTTTCATGCAGGCTTTGCAGGGAGAGATGCATTTTATGACCTGGGAGCGATAGGAAGCAGGAATGGCTCTTTGAATGAACTGGCCTATGTCAGAGCTTTTGAACTATATGGGAAGCTTATTGTAAAGTTTCAGGGGGTCTTTGGCAGCCATGTCACAAATACAAGTTATTTTACAATTGAGCAAGGTGTCCCAAAACCATTTCTTTTAACTGAAGGTATTACAACAGAAATGGATATTGATAGTGACGGCATGAAGGAAATTATAGCGGAATTGCCAGGTACAATCCCTTCAGTCAATATATTCGAATGGGATGGGGACTCCTTTTTGACAGCGAGTGCGGATGAAGCATTAAATGCAGGCTCAATAATCTTTAATTGTGAGGATGGAAGTTTTTCGGCCTACTACAGGTTTGACAATACAGAAGATACAGAAGTGATAGATTACTATTACACCAATAATGGAATGCGGCTGAAAAAGAAGCCGGGGAATACAGGTGATATTCTGTCAGAGAACACTATTGACTACAATAAAGATTCCGTATATGAAAAGGTTGTGGTAAAAATGACAGAGGGAAAGCAATATGAGGAGACAGCGGCAGGTCCTTTTCAGGGATGGAACTGGCAGGGAAAATTTGTTCTTCAGCTTATTGATGATAAGAGAAAAGCAATATCCGAGCTTGACCTTAATAAAGCCTTCAAAAGTGAAGAGCTGATATTCAATAGAGTATTCCTTATACAAGCTGATGATTATAACAATGACGGAAATACGGACTTTGCCATAGGTCAATACGGCTCAAGCAATGGCAACTTCTACAGGCTATTTACCATAAACAATAATGGTATTGAATTGCTGCCTGTCAAAACAGGAGCGATTTTCAGCAGCTGGGGAAATAGCAGATACACTATAGCATTTGAGAAATTTTCAAAAAGTGGATTTTTGAACTCTTACTATGATAACAGCAAGGGGAAGATTATAAAACAGTATTTTGTATGGGACGGTTCACAGTTTGTGCTGAAAAGCTCAATTGAGGAATAGCCGGTAACCGGGGAAAGTGGTGAAAAAGATATGAAGCAAATAGTTGTTAATATTCCAAGGGGAGATAAAAAGTGCAGGAGTATATGGATATTGAGCATAGCTTTATTAATGATTCTAATAACTATTCTTCTATTATTTGCGGGATGTTCAAGAAACGATGCCTTGAATAAGCAGGGTATAGATATTGCCGGCTCTACGTCAAGTATTGGAGCGGTGGGGGAGAATACAAACGACTTTGACACACAAAGTTATAAATATGCTTTTACCTTAACAAATAATGAAGCAGCAGATATAACAATAGTTTCAGCTGAACCTGTGCTATCAGAAAAATTCCTTGAAAGAGTTTCTGATGGAGATACAACTATACAGGTAAATAGAGTTGTTTCTCAGGGGGAGAGTATAGAGGTAACCGGTGAAATCATATTTGATGCAACAGGGCTGACCAAAGAACAGATAGTCAGTATGGAACCATTTATTAAAGAGGTTAGAATTGTAGAAGAAAGAACAATTAATAAGTCATTTTAGACCATTAACATACATTGACACGCAACTGTATGCATCGATAAAAGCCTTACTTGAACGTAATTAATCATGGAAAGGGTACCTTAATGTGGAAAGGGAAAGAAAAATATTAAGGAACATAACGATCTACCTTGCACCATTATAGATAACTTAGTACCCAGCTATGATCTTTCGACCATAACCAAGCAGTTCACTACCTATAATGATGGTTCGTTCGACTATGCAGAATACCTACACAGCCACATACAACCTCTCGGCTGTATATGACCATTACAGAACTCTGCATAATCTTAGCTCGACCCTATATGATAAGTTGGGATCCTGTTATAATCAAGGGTAATCGACTATAATAGAACCTTTCCTTACCATATAGAATCTTCCCTCCGACTGTATACGAGCCTTTCGACCCGTATACAATCTTTGGCCGACCCATACACGCCCCTGTTACGGAGCATATATGAGTCTTGGCTCAACCGTTATGTTCCTACAATGTTAGGTTGCCCAGATTAAAAGAACTAATGCACATAATAAATTTGTAAATTTACTAAACATTGGATTTAGTTAACAATAGAACTTGAAAGTTTTGGCCAATTCCGGACATGTATTTTAACAAGGGTACCTAAGTACTTCTTATTAATTTAGATCCATCAGAATAATATATATTTGGGGCGGGAGGAATAGTAAAATGAAACAATTGCAATTAAGAAGCGGAGCTACAATGGTGATCAGGAAGGCAGCAAAGTCCGATGCAGATGGGATAGTGGAATATATAGAGACAATCAGCGGTGAATCGGATAATCTGACCTTTGGACCTGGGGAATTCGAAATGAGCATTGAAAAGGAAGCAGAGTTTCTGGATAGTATAGCAACACAAAACAATGCTATTTACCTGGTTGCCGAAATTGGTGGCAAAATAGTTGGAAGCCTGCATTTTTCAGGTGGGGCAAGACCTAGAACAGCACATGTCGGAGAGTTCGGTGTAAGTGTGCTGAAGGAGCACTGGGGAAACGGAATAGGGACAGAGCTTATCAGGTATTTGCTTGAATGGAGCAAAGAAACAGGGATAATAAGAAAAATCAATTTACGGGTCAGAACAGATAATTTCAACGCAATCAGCGTGTACAAAAAGCTTGGTTTTACCCAAGAGGGGATCATAACAAGAGATCTTTTGATTAATGGAGAATTCCATGATATGCTGCTTATGGGATACCATGTAGATTAAGGGGATTTTTTGAGCAACAGGCATAGATTGCCGGATATATTGATGGAGGTATAGTATGAATGATAAAGACAAAATAAAGCTTACCAAAGAAAAAAGGGACGATATGATTTCTGCGATAAAGTACCACTTTTTAAAGGAAAGAGAAGAAGAATTAGGTGATTTGGCTTCAAATCTGATTCTAGACTTTATTATTAAGGAATTGGCGCCAGAGTTTTACAATCAGGGGGTTTACGACTCATATAAATATATGGGCGACAGAGTTGAAGACTTATTGTCGATTCAGAAATATTGAATCGGACGATATACAGCTGGTATGTAAATAACGGAGCAGTAACATAAGTTACTATGGGGGTATGATTGTATGGTTGATAGAGCTTCTATTAAGGGTATTGGAAATATGTTAGGGGTTATTTCCATAGTGATACCGGCAATAGTTTTTATGCTCATTTTAAATTGGTATTTCAAGCTGACTCAGTATCAACGGTTGGAAGGATTGCCTTTGCTGATAGCACCATTTGCAGGCTTTATGGGATTTATTACAGGATATGCTTCTTTAAAGATATATGCTAATAAATTTGCGAAATCCGGTATGGCAGCTAATGTGGTGTTATTTTTATTGCCCTTTGCTTATTGGATATTGGGCACGTTGATATTCGGAGTTTAAACCGGTCATAGTCACATAATCTCGAATTACTTGATGAAATTTAGGAAGATTTTTAATAGTATTTTCCGGTATAATTTACTTGTATTATATTAATAGATAGGGAGAAAATTCATGAATAAGCCTGTAAGAATCTCCGACAATGAAAAATGGGAGGCTGTTATCTGCAGTAAAAAGAGCTATGATGGTTTATTTTTTTATGGAGTAAAAACAACGGGGATTTTCTGTCGGCCTTCCTGCAGTGCAAGGACTCCTGACCGTGGAAATGTAGTTTTCTTTGATAATGACATAAATGCGATAGCTGCAGGATTCCGCCCCTGCAAGAAGTGCCGCCCGGATAAGGCAGTCTTTGAGCCAGACCTGGAACTGGTGAAAAAAGCTAAAGACATATTTGATGCAAATTATACCGGATCAATAAAAATAGGTCACATTGCAAAGCAGCTTGGGGTTAGCTTCAATCATCTGACAAAGCTTTTTAAGAAACAGTTTGGTCCTACCCCAACCAGTTATATTACCGGATTAAGAGTGAACAAAGCTGCAGAATTACTCGGACAGGCAGACATGAGCATTTTAGAGATTGCATATATGGCAGGCTTTAAAAGCCTATCCAACTTTTATAGATGCTTTAAGGAACAGACCGGATATACACCGAAAGAATTCAGAAAAAATGGAGGTGACTTGTAATGCCAGTATTTTTCTATGAATCTGCTATCGGCAAAATTGGCATAGCCGAAAAGGCCGGCAGAATTACTAATGTGTATTTTACTGATGATAAAGTGCCAAAGGATATGCAATTATGTGAAACAACATTATTGAAAGAAGCTGCAAGGCAGCTTGAAAATTATTTCAAAGGAGAGCTTAAAGAGTTTTCGCTGCCCCTTGAGCCTTCAGGCACAGCTTTTATGAAGCAGGTGTGGACTGCCCTTTGTGAAATACCCTATGGCAAGACGGCGTCATACGGAGAGATAGCTGAAAAAGTCGGAAAGCCCAAGGCCGCTCGGGCGGTAGGACTTGCCAACAATCGCAATCCCATTCCGATATTCATTCCCTGCCACAGGGTTATAGGTGCAAATGGTTCACTTACAGGCTATGCCGGAGGACTTGATTTAAAAATGAAATTGCTTGATTTGGAGAAGATAAGATAATGCAAATATTCGAATATGGTCAAAAGGAAACAGATTACTTAAAAAGCAAGGATAAGAAGCTTGGTGCCGCCATTGAAAGGATAGGAACAATCAAACGCAGTATCACCCCTGATCCATTTACAGCACTTGTATCAAGCGTTGTTGGTCAGCAAATCTCCAGCAAGGCGGCGGATACTGTATGGAACAGATTGAATGAATTGCTTGGGAGCATTACCCCTGAGAGTATTGCACGAGCAGAACTGTCTGGGATTCAGAGCTGCGGAATGTCAGTGCGTAAAGCGGAATATATAAAAGGAATCTCAGCGGCCGCCATATCCGGGGAGGTGGATTTTGGCATGCTTCACACCTTAACCGACGAGGAGATAATAAAAAAACTTACATCGTTGCATGGAGTAGGTGTCTGGACTGCTGAAATGCTGCTTATCTTTTCCCTTTGCCGCCCAAATGTGGTAAGCTATAAGGATTTGGCAATCTGCAGGGGGATGATGAACCTGTATGGTCATAAGGAACTGTCAAAGGAAAAATTTGAAAGATATAGAAAGCGCTATTCGCCTTATGGCTCAGTTGCATCCTTGTATCTGTGGGCGCTTTCTGTAGAATGATAACTATGTACCATTATAAATGCAGTAACTGAGAAGGGGAATAATTTGTCTGTTTACAGAGCCTGATGATGAAGGCTCTTTTTTATTGACAAACCAGTATATCCATAGTATGTTATTCATATATAGAATAATTCGGAGGATGAATTATATGGATCAACAATTATTTCACCAACTCTTGGATATTTTTGAATTTAAAAAGAGCTACCAGCTCAGAAGCAGCGGACTGAACTACCTACAGCTTCATGTGCTAGAGAGGATATATGAAGGAGAGGGTCTGAAAACTCTAGATATATCTAAACAGATGGGTATTTCGCCATCGACTCTGATAGGTGTGCTTGATGAGCTGGAAATTAGAGAACTAATTAAAAGGGACAGGCAGAAGGCTGATAAAAGAGTGGTTCTGGTTACTACTGCGGATAAGGGAAAGCAGAAAGTTCTTCAGCATATCAAGGAGGATGAAGTATTTTTAAGAAACCTTACAGCCTGCCTGAATGAAGAGGAGTCAGTTCAGTTCACAGGGCTGCTTCAAAAGATAATCAACAGCACTACTGAGTTGGAAGATCTTTTTAAGGGATAATTATATTAATGAGGTGTTATAGTGAACTCAAATAGGAATAAGGTAGTAGAGTTTTTTGGCTTGAATAAAAGCATGGGGGCCATGCTCGTAATGGTAATACTTATTGGACTTGGGGAGAAGATGGCGGAAAGGTTCCTGCCGCTTTATCTTGTGGCAATCGGGGGCTCTATCTATGCTGTAGGGTTTCTTAATGCGATGGACAATTTGCTGAGTGCGCTGTACTCCTTCCCTGGAGGTTACATTACCGACAAGGTGGGCTATAAGAAGGCCTTGATGATATTCACACTCATATCACTTTTCGGCTATGCCATCGTTATACTGATACCTACTTGGCAGGCGGTACTTGTAGGCTCGGTGTTTTTTATCGCATGGACGGCAATATCTCTTCCTGCAATTATGAGCATGGTCTCAAAGACTGCCAGGAAGGAAAAAAGGACAATGGGAGTGTCGGTACATTCCCTTGTAAGAAGGATTCCTATGGCCTTGGGGCCTGTAATAGGCGGTGTATTAATTGCATTGTACGGAAAGATATCGGGAATAAGGATAGCCTTTGGAGTGGCTTTTATATTAGGACTGGCAGCGCTGTTTTTTCAATACTATTTTATGGAGGATGACAAGCCTGCAAAAGACCCGAAGCCTGTAAGCTTCAGAAATGCTTTGGAGTACTTCAGTCCATCACTGAGAAACCTTTTGGTATCTGATATACTTATAAGGTTTGCAGAGCAGATACCCTATGCATTTGTAGTAATATGGGTTGTCGAGAATAATGGTCTTTCACCCCTCCAGTTCGGTATACTCACTACAATTGAAATGGTTACAGCATTGCTTGTATATATTCCGGTTGCCTATATGGCTGATAAATACGGCAAAAAGCCCTTTGTACTTATCACCTTCGGCTTCTTTACGCTGTTCCCCTTGATATTGTACTTTTCAAGAAGCTTCTGGGTTTTTGTGCTGGCATTTATAATCAGAGGACTTAAGGAGTTTGGAGAACCGACAAGAAAGGCTCTGATAATGGACCTTGCGCCGGAGGATGCTAAAGCAAGGACCTTTGGCACTTACTACCTTTTAAGAGATATTGTAGTCTCCACAGCAGCTCTAAGCAGTGCGTACTTATGGAATATCTCACCGCAAGTGAATTTTTTGACTGCTTTTGCTTTTGGACTTATAGGGATGATATGGTTCGCTATATTTGGCAGGGATTTACAGCTGAATAAATGACGTGAGAAGACCTCCTTGAGCTAAAGCTGCTCAGGGAGGTCATGGTTTTGTCCGATTTTATTATAACCCTATTCCATCCAGTATCATAGGCCCTAGCTTGAATACATCTCCAGCACCCATTGTGAATATAAGATCTCCGGGTCTTGCCTCTTTGACTATCATGTCTGCAATGCTTCTGAAATCATTTCTGTAAACAGCATTTGCACTGTATTTATTTATACTGTCCACCAGATCTGAAGGATTAACCAATCCTGTATCCTTTTCCCTTGCTGCGTAGATATCCGTGATTATTACGTTGTCAGCGTCATAGAAGGCCTCTGAGAATTCATCAAACAAAGTCCTGGTCCTGGTATAAGTATGGGGCTGAAATACACACCAGATCTTCTGGTGTGGGAACTGTTTGGCAGCTTGCAGTGTGGCTTTGATTTCGGTTGGATGATGGGCGTAATCATCAACAATTGTAATATTATTACGGGTGCCCTTTATGTCAAAGCGCCTGTAGGTGCCTTTGAATTCTTGCAGGCTTTTCTTTACAATACTCATGTGTATACCTGCATTATAAGCTATTGCTATAGCTGCCATAGCATTAAGTATATTATGCTCTCCAGGAATGCTCAGAGAGAAGGCGCCGAGCTTTTTACCCCTGAATCTGACATCAAAGGTAGGATGACCAAGACTGTCATATCTGATATTCCTTGCGTGAAAATCAGCCTTGTTTTTTATACCATAGGTCAGCACTTTACAGTCGGCTTTTTTAGAAACGTTTAAAGCGTTTTCATTGTCGCTGCAGACAATAAGGCTGCCTTCTTTTGGTATCAGCCTTGCGAATTTCTCAAAGGCTGATATTATGTGTTCCAAATCTCTGAAATAGTCCAGATGGTCTTTCTCTACATTTAGGATGGCAGCAACATAAGGATAGAATTTTAGGAAGCTTTCAGTGTATTCACAGGCCTCCGTCACAAAGTACTTGCTTTTGCCTACCCTGACATTTCCATCTATTGCTTCTATTTCGCCTCCAATAAGTATTGTGGGGTCCAATTCGGCATTTTTCAAAATGATTGAGACCATTGAGGTGGTTGTTGTCTTTCCGTGACAGCCGGCAATTGCTATACCATAGGCATAGGTTTTCATTATAATTCCGAGAAATTCCGCTCTATCGATTATTGGGATTTTTAGCTCCTTTGCTCTGACTATTTCACAATTGTCCTGCTTCACTGCCGCTGTATAGACTACTAGCTCAGAAGCTTCAACGTTTTTCGGGTCATGAGGAATGGAGATTTTAGCACCATTTTTTATAAGCTTGCCAATTATGTTGCTGTCATTGATATCAGAGCCTGTGACAGTATAACCTGCTTCGAGCAATATTTGAGCAAGGCCGCTCATACTTATACCACCAATACCCACAAAATGAACATTCTTTACATCATTGAGGGAAATCATAGGATACACTCCTTAAAAAAAATTGCATTGAATAAGCTTTGTTATTAGACTAGAATCTTTATATTATATAACGTATTGATTTTACATTCTTATACTCATGCTGTCAACTTATACTTCTATGTTTTATCATACTATATGTTTTAAAAAAATCATATAATATTCATATTATTATTATAGCCAATATTTTGTTACCAGATAATAGGCAATCTAAATTTTCCATACAATAATGGGGATTATCTGTGGATGTGCATGCTTTGAATGGGAAAATAAGTAAATTATTTCGTGTAATATTGGATAAAGACCTTAAAAATTGAAAAATTATGACTGATTTAAAAAAATAAAACTACAGATAATATAGTTGATAAGACTTCTTTGACAGCATAATAATGTGCCAATTTTGAATAGTACTTATGAAGTTGAAATAGCGATCCTATTAACACACATTATGTGAATGAATATGCTGGAATCATGCATGGCTTATAAAAATGTTTGTTAGAAAAAGAAGGAAAAAACTAATAAATGACGAATTATTATTCAAATGACAAAATGAACGACGGAAGGTGGTGAACTAGAATGGAAATAACGGACGTAAGAATCAGGAAGGTTAATGCGGAAGGTAAGATGAAGGCAGTAGTATCGGTAACCTTTGATAATGAATTTGTTGTTCATGACATCAAGGTTATAGAAGGCCAGGAGGGCTTGTTCATAGCTATGCCGAGCAGAAAAACCCCCGACGGAGAATTCAAGGATATAGCACATCCGATAAATTCTTCAACAAGAGAGAGGCTGCAAACCTCAATATTGGAAGAGTATGAAAAAGTAAAGAACGAATAATATGATTTTAGGATATCCACCTATGAATAGGTGGATGTTTTCTTTTCTGTCATTTTTTTGACTCACCCCTTATATATATAAATAGATCGTGTTTTATGAAAGATACATTGCCTTTGTGTTCAATTCATGAGATATATGAAGGGGGTGAAAGAATGACAGAAAAGAAGAAACCAAGCCCTAAGCCGGAGATGGATATGTATGATATGGAAATGCCGGAGATGGAAATGCCGGAGATGTGGGGAATGTGTCCGATGATGCATGGCTGCCCCATGATGTGTCCGATGATGTCCGGACAGATGATGCAGATGCCTGATGACGAGGAACAGAGGATGGGAATGGAGTATATGAGAGACCCGGATTGGTATGAAGAGGATGACAGTGATTACAGCAGTGAAGAGTCGGATGAATATCCGGGTTATAGGAAGAAAAAGAAGAAAAAGTTCAAGTACCCGCCATATCCGATCTTCTGGCCGCCTTTCTATCCTGTAAAGCCTTATAAAAAGAAACACAAGAAGTGGTAGAAGTCGGATAAATGACTTGAATGAGCATCGTTATTTGCTATATGCAATAAACTGATGCTCTTTTTTCAACTTTTTTATACAATATTGAAAAAGGGTATAATAAGTGATATATTCTACTAAGAATATGTAATAAATGTATATAAAGAAGGTAGGACAAGATGCAAAATAAATTGACAGGTGAAATATCGAGGCTGAGGAAAGAGCGGAATGCGGTTATACTTGCACATAACTATCAGGTGCCGGAGGTACAGGATATAGCCGATGTGGTAGGAGATTCATACTCCTTAAGCCAGCATGCGGCTAACACCAGCAGCGATGTAATAGTATTCTGCGGGGTACATTTCATGGCAGAGAGTGCCAAAATACTTTCACCGGATAAAACAGTCCTGCTGCCTGTAAAGGATGCCGGATGCCCAATGGCTGATATGGTAACGGCACCCAGACTCCGGGAAATGAAAGCCAAATATCCTGATGCAGCAGTAGTATGTTATGTGAATTCCTCTGCGGAGGTAAAGGCAGAGAGTGATATCTGCTGTACTTCTTCAAATGCTTTGAAAGTAGTGCAGAGTGTCAGGAACAAGCAAGTAATCTTTGTACCGGATGAAAACCTCGGCAGTTATGTGGCTTCCAAGGTGAAGGACAAGGAAGTGATTTTATGGAGGGGTTTTTGCATTACCCATAAGAGAGTTAAGGCAGAGGAAGTACAAAAGATAAGGCAGCTCCATCCCAATGCGAAAATACTTATGCATCCTGAGTGCGAGCCGGAGGTTCAAAAGCTTGCAGACTTTCTTGGCAGCACTTCTGAGATAATCAGGCATGCAGGAGAGATACCTGAAAGAGATATAATCATCGGGACGGAGGAAGGGGTTCTTCATACCCTTAGGAAGCAGAACCCGGATAAGAACTTCTACCTTCTCTCGACGGGTTTGATATGTACAAATATGAAAAAGACCAGGCTTGAAGATGTACATAATGCACTGCTCTATATGCAGCATGAAATTCATGTAGAGGAAGATATGCGAATAAAAGCACTGAAATCGTTGGAAGAGATGCTGAAGATAAAATAAGAGGGGGATTTACATGCCGCTGAGATATTTAACGGATTTCGACACTCAGAAAATTGAGAGTGAAAAGTGGGATGTGGTGATAATTGGCAGCGGTATTGCAGGACTCTATTCAGCAGTCAATCTTGATCCCAGCCTGAAAGTGTGCATCCTGAGCAAGGAGACCATGGATGAAAACAACTCATATCTGGCTCAAGGAGGGATTGCAGCTGCCATAGGTGCAGATGACCTGCCCGAATATCATTTTACGGACACAATTAAGGCCGGAGCAGGCCACTGTGATGAGGAAGCCGTGAATGTGCTTGTTGAGGAAGCTCCTAAAGACATAGACATATTGTGCAAATTAGGAACGAATTTTGACAGGAACTCTGACGGAACCCTTACCACAACAAGAGAGGGAGGGCATGGCCGTTTTAGAATTGTACATGCTCTGGGAGACGCCACCGGGAAGGAAGTTGTGGATTCACTTCTCAGGGTGTGCAGGAAAAAAGAGAATATCACAATAAAAGAGAACTGCTTTGCTATAGACCTTTTTGTGCAAGGTGGAAGATGCGTCGGGGTACTGATTGCAGAAGGCATTGATGCAGAGGCTGCAAAAAAGGCTTTATACTGCCGCAGTGTTATTTGCGCCAGTGGAGGAATAGGTCAGGTATACAAGAATACTACCAACTCTGAAGTGGTTACAGGTGACGGAATCTCCATGGCATACAGGGCGGGTGCCGTATTGACGGATATGGAGTTTGTACAGTTCCACCCGACAGCCTTCTACAAACCAACCCAGGAGGGAAGCAGATTCCTGATTTCTGAAGCTGTCAGAGGTGAAGGGGGAATACTGCTGAACATAAACCATGAGAGATTCATGCATAAATATAATGAAATGGGAGAGATTGCACCAAGAGATATTGTATCAAGAGCAATATTCTCCGAAATGAAAAAAACAGGCAGTGACAGGGTATATCTGGATATAACCCATAAGGATGCCGATTACCTGAGAAAGAGGTTCCCCACTATCTATGACAGGTGCTTTAAGGAAGGGGTGGACATCACTAAGGAATACATACCTGTTTCCCCTGTTCAGCATTATTTTATGGGCGGAATAAGGACAGACCTGATGGGAAGAACAAATATCGAGGGTTTGTATGCCTGTGGGGAAGCGGCAAATACAGGAGTCCACGGCGCTAACAGACTGGCCAGTAATTCCCTGCTGGAAGGGCTGGTATTCGGAAGAAGATGTGCAGGAGATATAAACTGCAATATAAGTAGATTTGAACTGGAAAATGTATATTTTTCGAATACTTCCAAGAATTATGGGAAGTCTTTAGATACAGCAAAGATAAGGAATGAAATAAAAGCACAGATGGATGCCAATGCCGGGATTGAGAGAAACGGCCCTGATATGGAAGAGACTCTGAGGTGGATAAACAGCATAATCAGCAGCCTGGAGGAAGCTGACCTCAGGAGTGTAAGTACAATGGAAACACTTAATATAGCTTATATTGCATCACTTATACTGAAGAGTGCCATTGAAAGAAGGAAAAACTGCGGCAGCCATTACAGGACGGACAGTGAGTGACAGACACTGAAGCTTGGCAGATATATAGATATATGTTTAGGAGGATTTTCCATGCTGGATAATATGAACATCGATAAAATAATAAAAAATGCACTGGAAGAGGACCTGGGTTGGGGAGATGTGACAACTGACTCCACCATACCTGAAACAGCTTTTACAAAGGGTAATTTTATCGCAAAAGCAGAGGGGATAGTCTGTGGCACTGAAATATGCAGAAGAGTATTTGAAATAGTTGACGAGGACATTAAATTTCAAGTCTTTATGGAGGATGGGCAGAGAGCTTCCAAGGGTGATGTAATAGCTGCAATAAGCGGAAGTGCCAGGAGTATCTTAAAAGGTGAAAGAACCGCTCTGAACTTTTTCCAAAGGATGTCCGGTATAGCTACAATGACTGATAAATTTGTTTCCAGTGCTTCTGAATTTAAGGCTAAGATTGTAGACACCCGCAAGACAGCTCCAGGACTTAGAATTCTGGATAAATACTCAGTAAAGGTTGGAGGAGGCTCCAATCATAGGTTCAATCTTTCCGACATGGTGCTGATAAAGGATAACCATATAAAAGCTGCAGGAGGTATAACCCCTGCTGTAGCGGCAGCAAAAAAGAGTGTCTCCCATACAGTGAAGATTGAGGTGGAAGTGGAGTCGATAAAGGAGCTTATGGAAGCGATGGAGGCCGGTGCCGACATAGTTATGCTGGATAATATGTCACTGGATATGATGAAGGAAGCTGTAAGTATTGCACAGGGAAGAGTATTGCTGGAAGCTTCAGGCAATATGGCACTGGAGGGAGAGCGGAATGTCAAGGCTGTTGCCGGGACGGGAGTAGACATAATATCTGTTGGCGCACTGACAAATTCTGTCGATTCCTTTGATATAAGCCTAAGATTTTTATAGCTGAATAGCTATGGAATAGTCTGCTTTTGTTTAAGCAAATTATTCTAAAGCTATTCTTTTTTGTGGTATTCTTTTTTCTGGGATTTCATTATGTTAAAATAGAGAGGGAATAACTAGGAATTGGGGTGATATATTGAGTAATGTATACAGTATTACATCTATAATACTTGCCGCCGGGGAAGGAAAAAGAATGTATTCCAAAGTGCCTAAGGTATTGCACAAGGTATGTGGAGTCCCCATGGTAGAGCATGTTATAAATTGTGCCCGTAAGCTTTCCGATACAGAGCCTGTTGTAGTGATAGGTCATGGGGCGGATCAGGTCAGCAAGTCAATAAAGGGTGTGAAATTTGTGCTGCAGGAAAGGCAGCTTGGTACCGGACATGCGGTAATGCAGGCGGAGAAGTATATTACGGAAGGTGATATTCTTATACTATGTGGGGATACACCTCTTCTCAGGCCGGAGACACTCATGGAAATGTATGAGGCTCATAAGAAGGAGGGCTTCAGTGCAACAATCCTGACCTCAGATACAGAAGATCCCACAGGCTATGGAAGAATAGTAAAAAAGGCCGGGAAGCTTGTAGAAGCGATTGTCGAGGAGAAGGATGCCGACAGCAGTACAAAGCTTATAAAAGAGATAAACTCAGGAATATATTTCTTCAGCGGCAGAGAACTGAAGAAAGCTCTTAAGCAACTAAATAACAACAATGCACAAGGGGAATACTATCTTACTGATGTTATAGGCATAATGAGGGAAAAGGGTCTTATGATCGGAGCCTTCAAAATAGGGGATAATGAAGAAATCATGGGCGTCAATAACAGATATCAGCTAAGCCTGGCTAACGGAAGCATGGGGCACCGGATAGCAAAGAAGCTTATGCTGGATGGAGTAACCATAATAGATCCAAATAACACATACATTGAGGCTTCTGTAAAGATAGAGCGGGATGTAACCATATATCCGGGCTGTATACTTGAGGGAGATACAGTGATTCAGGAGGACTCGGTAATAGGCCCTAATACAAGGATCAGGGACGGCAAAATAGGAAAAGGAGTCAGCATACAGAACTCCATAGTGCTTGAAAGCTCCATAGGAGAAGGCACTACAGTCGGTCCTTTTGCATATATAAGACCGGGCAATAGGATTGGAAGGCATGTAAAAATAGGGGATTTCGTCGAAATGAAGAATTCCAGTTTTGGTGACCATTCCAAGGCTTCCCACTTAACCTACGTTGGTGATGGTGATGTGGGTAATAATGTAAACCTGGGGTGTGGTGTTGTGTTCGTCAACTATGACGGGAAACACAAGAACAGAACATACGTAGGGGACAATTCCTTCGTAGGCTGCAATGCAAATTTGATTGCACCGGTCAAGATAAACTCAAATTCATATATTGCTGCCGGCACTACTGTGACAAAGGAAGTGCCCCAAGACAGTCTGGCCATTGGAAGAGTAAAGCAGGAGAACAAAGAAGGCTGGGTAACCGAAAGAGAAAACAAATAATTTTTGGGAGGTTTCTATTGAAATGAATGTACATGGAAAGAGCATTAAGGTCCTGAATTGTAATGCCAATAAAGAATTGGCCAAGGACATAGCCTTCAATCTTGGCATACCGGTGGGAGATGCTCAGGTAAGTACTTTTAGCAATGGGGAGATAGGTGTAAGTATAAATGAATCCATTAGGGGTGCGGATGTGTTTGTGGTCCAGTCGACCAGTGCCCCTGTAAATGATAATCTTATGGAGCTTTTGATAATGATAGATGCATTGAAGAGAGCTTCAGCGGGAAGAATAAACGCGGTAATGCCTTTCTACGGTTATGCAAGGCAGGATAGAAAGTCCAAATCCAGAGAACCGATATCTGCAAAGCTGGTTGCCAACCTGATTGAGGCAGCAGGAGCCGACAGGGTTATTACCATGGATCTCCATGCTCCGCAGATTCAGGGCTTCTTTGATATACCTGTGGACCATTTGTATGCAGCACCGCTTATTGTAAACTATTTTATTAACAAGAAGCTCAATAATGTAGTTGTGGTTTCTCCGGATGTAGGTGGAGTTACCAGGGCGAGATCACTTGCTACCAAGCTTGATGCACCTCTGGCTATAATAGATAAAAGGAGACCGAAACCCAATGTCTCAGAGGTAATGAATATCATAGGTGATATTGAGAACAGAGACTGTATTGTAGTTGATGACATTGTGGATACCGCAGGCTCCATAGTAAATGCTGCAAAGGTTCTGAAGGATATGGGGGGCAAGGATATTTATGTTGCCTGCACACATCCTGTTTTGTCAGGGCCTGCTTTTGAACGTATTCAGGATTCGGTAATAAAAGAGTTGATTGTGACAAATACAATACCGCTTCCTGCCAACAAGCCGATGGACAGGATAAAGGTACTGTCTGTTGCATCTTTGTTTGCTGAAGCTATAAAGAGAATATATGAAGGCTTATCCTTGAGCAAGCTGTTTGATTAGTGGACTCTGCCCTGCTTTATAGATGGTGGAGTCTTGGGAATAGGATAAGCGGAGGTTTTTTATGTATTTGATTGTAGGACTGGGAAATCCAGGGGACAAATACAGATATACAAAGCATAATGTAGGGTTTATGGTATTGGACTATTTTGCCGCTGCCCATAATATCAGCATCAGTAGGATAAAGCACAAGGCCGTACTGGGTGAAGGCTTGATAGGACAGGAAAAAGTGATTCTTGCAAAGCCGCAGACATATATGAATTTGAGCGGGGAAAGCGTGCAGGAGCTTATGCATTGGTACAAAGAGGACATATCCAGGCTCATAGTAGTATATGATGATGTGGATCTTGCTGTTGGAAGAATCAGAATCAGGCCTGAAGGAAGCTCAGGCACCCATAATGGAATGAAATCGATAATATATAATCTGAATACAGACAAGTTTCCAAGGATCAGAGTCGGTATAGGCAAACAGCCGGATTATATGGATCTGGGGGATTATGTCTTGGGCAGGTTCTCAGATGAGGAGATACCCTTGATGGAGGAAGCTGTCAAGAAGTCAGCTCAGGTTATCGAGGAAATAATAAAAAGTGATGTAATATCTGCAATGAACAAATATAACAGAGAAAAATAATTGGATGCTTTTTCAAAAGGGTTAAGACTTCAATAGGAGTGTTTTGCAAAGGATGAGGTCGATATATAATATATCCGACCTCAATTATTCGTCCGTAATCCTTTTTTTTATTAGGAAGCAATGTTTTTCACTAAGAAATTCCACTACTTATGCTCCCGTCCTGTTGCTCCCGCAAAAAGACCCGCATAAGGGAATTTCTTAGTGTAAAACAAGGCTTTGGAGGTGAGAAATTGAGTATCGATAACACGCTGAAGCCTCTTTATGAAATGGAAGAGCTTAATGAACTGCTTTCATCTCTTGAAGCAAACCTGAATATTGTAGAGGTATATGGTATTTCCGATACCCAGAAGGCTATAGCAGCCGCACTGATATGCAAGCATTTTGGGAAACCATGCCTTTTCATTACTCACAATGAGTTGCTTTCAAGGAAAATTTATGAGGACATATCTTTTTTTGACCCGGATATGGCAAATTTGCTGCCTGGCGGGGAGATGATGTTCCGAAGGATTGATGCCAAAAGCAAAGAAATTATGCAGAACCGTTTAAAGGCTTATGATGACATTATCAGTGGTAAAAATAGTATTGTTTGCGCTTCTATAGAGGCACTGCTTCCAAAAGCAGTGTCGCCTGAGCTTTTTGCGTCAATGGCGAGGGAACTTTACCTGGGTGAATCCGTCTTATTGGAAGAGATGAAGGAATATTTTATAAAGGCCGGCTACGAGCGCGTTGATATGGTAGAAGGAAAAGGTCAGTTCTCCATAAGAGGAGGTATAATTGATTTCTATTCTCCCATCCATCAGAATGCTGTCAGGATAGAGTTGTTTGACGATGAAATTGATTCTATCAGGTATTTTGATGTATTAACACAGCGGTCGGTAAGCAAAGCAAAAAAAGTGAGGATAACTCCTGCCAGAGAATTTATTGTAACAAAAGAGGAGTTTGTCACAGGAGCAGAAAATCTCATGTTGGAGCTTTCTGCAAGACTCAGAACCTCGGGGGGTGACCGCAGGAAGAAAACCTCGGATACCAGGGTTAAGGAAAGGATATCGGAGGATATTGAAAAGCTGAAGCAGGGCATACATTTTGAAGGAATAGAGAAATATTCCCCATATTTCCCCCACAAGAACTATAGTCTTATAGAGTATATGAAAGACTGTATTATTTTCATAGATGAGCCCAATAGGGTAAAACAGCGGGTTGAGACCCTGGGGCTTGAGTTCCGGGAACATTTCAATCAGCTCCTGGAGGATGGGGAGGTTTTGCCGGGGCAGTTTGATTCCTTATTCACCTATGAGGATCTTCTTTTGAGGATGCGGGATAATAGAAAAATCTGTCTGGATGCCTTATACAAGAGCAACATTGATTTTAATCCCCAGAAGACCATAAGCATTACCAGCCGTTCCATGCATCCTTTCCATGGAAAGCTTTCCATGCTGATGGAAGAGATTGTTACATGGAAAAAACGCAGATATAAGGTTCTTATACTTGCAGGGATGAGGGAAAGAGGCTTGCGGCTGGCCTCCGATCTTAGAGAGAGGGATATAGATGTAATATACAAGGACGAGCTTGACATTGAGCTGAAGGAAGGGCATATAGTTATTCTGCCCGGTATATTGAACAACGGATTTGATTTTCCATCTATCAAGTATGCTGTGATAAGTGACAGGGAGGCTTTTGGTTCCAAGCGGAAGACCGCTGAAAAGAAAAAGGGTAAAGTCATAGATGTTTTTACCGACCTTAAGGTAGGAGATTTTGTAGTTCACGAAAACCACGGCATAGGACAGTACATTGGCATTGAAAAGCTGAAGATAGACAATATGATCAGAGATTATCTGCATATCAAGTATTCAGGCAATGATAAGCTTTATATACCCACCGACCAGCTGGACATGATACAGAAGTATATCGGGTCGGAGGACAAGGGCCCCAAGCTGAACAAGCTGGGTGGGGCAGAATGGGTGAAAGTAAAGACGAGAGCAAAGAAGGCCATAGAATCTATGGCTTTGGACTTGCTCAAGCTCTATGCAGAAAGACAACAGGCTGTTGGCTTCGAATTCTCAAAGGATACAAAGTGGCAGAAGGAATTCGAGGACATGTTCCCCTATCAAGAGACCCAGGATCAGCTGCGTTGTATCGAAGAGATAAAGCAAAGCATGGAGGACCCCAGAGTAATGGAAAGACTTTTATGCGGAGACGTAGGATATGGCAAAACAGAGGTTGCACTCAGAGCGGCCTTCAAATGCGTAATGGACAGCAAGCAGGTTGCGATTCTGGTGCCAACAACAATTTTGGCACAGCAGCATTATAATACCTGTATACAGAGGTTTGCCAACTTCCCTGTAAATATTGATGTTCTGTCCAGATTCAAGACTCATGCTGAGCAGAGCAAGGTAATTGCCAATCTTAAAAACGGTAATGTGGACATAATAATAGGCACTCACAGGCTTTTGCAGAATGACCTGGCTTTTAGCGACCTGGGGTTGTTGATAATAGATGAAGAACAGAGATTTGGAGTCGCTCACAAGGAAAAAATCAAAAGCATGAGGAAAAATGTTGATGTTCTTACGCTTACCGCAACTCCCATACCAAGGACACTGCATATGTCGCTGATAGGTATAAGAGATATCAGTATAATCGAGGAGCCTCCGGAAGAAAGGTATCCGGTTCAGACCTATGTAATGGAGCAAAATGATGAGATTATAAGGGATGCCATTACAAAGGAAATTGGAAGGGGAGGCCAGGTATATTATCTGTATAATCGTGTGAGAAGCATACAAAAGGTTGCAGCAAGGCTCAAGGAGATGGTACCCGAGGCCAGGGTTGCGGTAGCACATGGACAGATGGATGAGAAGACTCTTGAGGATACTATGCTGGACTTTTATAATAATGAATATGATGTGCTGGTTTGTACGACTATAATAGAAGCAGGGTTGGACATACCGAATGTAAACACCATAATAATAAATGATGCTGATAAAATGGGGTTATCGCAGCTTTATCAGTTAAGGGGAAGAGTTGGACGTTCCAACAGACTTGCTTATGCATATTTCACATATCAAAGGGATAAGGTGCTGAATGAAGTTGCAGAGAAGAGGCTTCAGGCTATAAGAGAGTTTACCGAGTTCGGCTCCGGCTTTAAAATAGCCATGAGAGATCTGGAAATCAGGGGAACGGGCAATTTATTGGGCAGAGAACAGCATGGACATATGGAGGCAATAGGGTATGACCTTTATATAAAGCTTCTTGAGGATACCGTAAGGGAGCTTAAGGGTGAAGCGGTTACTGAGGCTGTGGATACCTCCATAGAGCTTCAGATAAGTGCATTTATTCCGGAAAGCTATATAGCTGATGAAAATCAGAAAATTGAAATATATAAGAAGATTGCATACATTAGCAGCCATGAGGATCTTTATGATATTGAAGAAGAGATAGAAGACAGGTTTGGAGATTTACCCGAGGTGGTCAGAAATCTTCTGGATATATCCTATATAAAGCATCTGGCCCGGAAATGTGGTATAGTATCCATAGCTCAGAAGAAAAATAACATCATAGTGAAATTCAGCTCGGATAAAAGCATCAAGCCGCTGACTGCAATAAGAGTGGCAGGAGAATATATTAACAGGCTGCTTTTTACTGCAAGCGGGCAGCCATATTTTACGGTAAGGATAGACGAGGACAAACCGGATGAAAATATCAAGTTTATGAAGGAGTTCTTAGAAAAAATTAGTAGTTTCCAGAATGAGTGATTTAAGGTATAATTATTTAATGGTGTCCATTTGTCGATTATGATTCAAATTACAAGTAGGGGAGCGATGTACAATTGTTTAACAGAAAATACAAGCTGCTTCTGGTATCCTTGGCACTTGTTGTGCTGGCAGCATTTCTTGCCGGCTGTAACATGGTAAGGATTAATCCGGAAGTTGACAATAACACTATAATAGCAAAGATCTCAGGTGAAGAAGTCAAAAAAGAAGAATTTAATAAAATGTTTGGAATATTCAAGTCTCAGTATGAGCAGCAATTTGGCACTGAAGTATGGGATCAGGAGGTTGACGGCAGAAAATTTGGTGATGTTGCCAGAGAAAAACTGCTGGATATGCTGATTGATGAAAAACTGCAGATGAAGAAAGCAGAAGAGCTCGGAATTACTATTACTGATGCTGAGGTAAACGATGAGATTGAAAAGGCCAAGAAGTACTTTGATTCGGAAGAGAAGTTCAATGAATATCTGAAGGGACAGAGCATGGATCTGGAATACTTCAAGCAGTCCGTTAATAAGGAGCTTACAATTAACAAGCTTATAGAAAAGCTTACAGAGAAGGTTATATTGTCTGATGAAGAGGTAAAGGTTTATTATGATACCCATCAGAATGAATTCATAAGTGTTAAGGCAAGCCATATACTGCTTGATTCCAAGGAAGAAGCTGAGAAAATGCTTCAGAAGGTAAAAGGCGGGGAAAACTTCGCTGAACTGGCTATGCAGAATTCAAAAGACCCAAGTGCAAAGGAAAACAGTGGGGATCTTGGTTATTTCAGATACGGAGACATGGTGGAGCCTTTTGAAACGGCTGCATTTGCATTAAAACCCGGAGAAATCAGTGAAATTGTTCAAACTGACTTTGGCTTTCATATTATAAAGGTTGAAGACAGCAAGCTTGACAAGTTCGAAGATGTAAAGGAACAGCTCAAGGGAAACCTGTTGAATGATAAGAAGAGCACGGAATATGAAAAGCTTTTGGAAGAGATGAGAAAGAATGCTAATATAGAAAAATTCGTCAAGAATCTGAAATAAGATAGTACATGTATAAAAGACAGCAGTATATTAATACCGGCTGTCTTTTATATATCGCATTTTTCCGGGCAATGGGCAAGAGGCAAGGGGCAATAGGTTCAAGCCAGGCTTCGAAGCTCATCCCGAATTCCCATTGCCTATTGCCTATCGCCCATTGCCCGGAAGATTGCAGCGCAATCTTCCATTTGACATAATGTAAGAATTTTAGTGTGTTTTATTTATTATCTATAATTTACAAAATTGTGTATAAAAAAACCTAGTTGGTAAAATAATAACCATTACAAACACTTATGTAAATCAAAAAAAGGAGGGTATAAGTTGAAAGCAACCGGAATCGTAAGAAGGATAGATGACCTTGGAAGAGTTGTAATACCGAAAGAAATAAGAAGAACTCTGCGTATAAGAGAAGGAGATCCGCTGGAAATATTCACGGATAGGGAAGGCGAAGTCATACTTAAAAAATACTCCCCAATAGGTGAACTCAGTGATTTTTCAAAAGAGTATGTAGAGTCTCTCCATAGTTCACTGGAGCATATAACATGTATATCTGACAGAGATACCATTATTGCGGTTGCAGGTGCACCGAAAAAAGAACTGCTGGATAAAAGAGTCAGCCCTTCTCTGGAAAAGATAATGGAAGACAAAACAACAGTTGTTTTAAGCCTGACCGGAGAAAACAAGATGATAAATATTTCTGCGGATGAAGAGGGTGCACCCAAGTACACCACAGGTGTAGTAGCACCGATTATGACTCAAGGTGATTCTATAGGAGCAGTCTTATTACTTTCTAAAGATCCAAACATACAAATGGGAGAACTCGAAGTCAAACTGTCGGAAACTGCAGCCAGCTTCTTAGGAAAGCAAATGGAGCAGTAATGAGCGTTTGGCAAAAGTAGTAGTCTTAGAGGCTGCTACTTTTTTTATTTTTGTTCTACTATCCCCAAATAGTGTATATTCTAAAAATATATAGATGCGAGATGCGAGATACGGGATACGAGAAGGTTCCGTGGTTTCTGTACCAAGACCCGTAAGGAATACCCCAACTTCTCTCGCATCTCGTATCTCGTATCTCGCATCTTCAGTATTTTGCGATTTAACTATGGAAATTTGGCAATATTAACAATGGAGAGTAAAATTGAATAATAAGGAAGTATATCATAAGAAATATATTATGTTAAAATGTACTATATGTGTTAAAATAATTATGTTTAAGTTATTTTGGGGAGGTCGCAAATGAGTTCTAGAAAGCAATCATTTATAAGAGGAGCCGCGATACTTGCAATAGCGGGTATCATATCAAAGGCTCTGGGCGCGATATATAGGATACCTTTAGGCAGGATAATAGGTTCTGAAGGCATGGCGTATTACCAGACCGCATATGAGCTTTATATACTGATGCTGACAATTTCCGCTTACTCCATACCTATAGCAATATCCAAGCTGGTGTCGGAGAAAATAGAGCTGGGAAGGCGGGATGAAGCACACAAAACCTTTAAGGTAGCGCTTACATTAATAGCATTTTTAGGCATAACGCTGTCGGCATTATTATTTTTAAATGCCCAAGGCTTTGTATCGGCTGTAAAGAACCCCAGAGCATATCTGGCTGTACTTTGTGTCGCACCGGCAATATTCACCGTATCCTTAAGCGGAGCCTTCAGGGGATACTTCCAGGGCATGCAGAACATGACTCCAAGTGGAGTATCACAGGTGACGGAGCAGCTTGCCCGCGTGGTCTTCGGCTTCATACTGGCTATAGTATTTCTGCCATTAGGCTATGAGGCTGCAGCCGGAGGGGCAGTTTTTGGCACCACAATCGGCGGGCTTGTAAGTTTTCTTACACTCATATATATATACAGAGAAAGAAGAAGTGAGATAAGATTAGGTATACAAGCTTCAGGTAATATGAAAATGGAATCTGCATTAAGCATAGCAAAGAGGATAGTGATTTTTTCGGTACCTATAACGATTGGCGGCAGTATAATGCCTGTGATGACAGTAATTGATACATTTATCGTTATGGATAGGCTTCAGTGGGCGGGCTTCTCCCTTGAGACTGCCACCAGCCTGCTGGGACAACTTAAAGGTATGGCAGGAGCTTTTATAAATTTGCCGCAGGTGTTTACGATAGCCTTGGCGGCAAGCCTTGTCCCGGCAATTTCAGAGTCAATAGCCAGAAATGATTTTAGTGGAGCTGCCAGGAAGTCGGAGCTGGCAATAAGAGTAAGTCTGATGGTTGGATTGCCTGCTGCTTTTGGACTTTTTATACTTGCCGATCCTATAATGAAGCTTATGTATCCGGCAGAACCGGCTACTTTGGGAATGGTACTCCGGTACCTGTCAACTGCAGTAATATTCCTGACCCTTGTCCAGACTATGACAGGAATACTTCAGGGCATGGGGAAGGAAAGAATTCCTGTAAAAAACCTGGTAATAGGTGCATTGGTAAAAGTGGTGGTAAGCTATACACTGACTTCAGTGCCTTTTATAAACATAAGAGGTGCAGCTTTAGGTACTGTTGCAGGCTATGCAGTATCATCAATATTGAATCTGTCTGCAATAATAAAGTATCAAAAGTCCAATATGAGTATAACAAAGATAGTTATGAAGCCTGCAATAGCTACAGGAGCTATGATGGCTGCGGCATATTTCAGCTATAGGCTGTTGTTTGAAGCTATAGGCAGAAATTCTGTAGCAACGCTCATAAGTGTTGCATTTGCCGCATTGGTATATGTAGTAGTGCTTATACTTATTAAAGGCATTGCTACAGAAGAACTGGAAATGGCCCCAGGGGGCAAAAGGCTTTCAACCATATTGAAGAAAAAGGGACTATTATAAAGTAAAAGGTTCCGGGGTTTCGGGGTGTAGGGGCGCCCATTGGGCGTCCGCTGTGGGGGTGAACAGTGTTCACCCAGATGAAGCAAAAGAAAAGAGGCGAAAAATATATGCCAGAGATAACTATTGTGGGACTTGGACCAGGTGACTACAGGCAGCTGAGCTTGGAAGCCCTTGAGATTATAAAGGGTGCAGAGACCTTGGTTCTGAGGACTGAGAAGCATCCTGTGGTAGATCGTATCAGAGAATCAGGCATCAGCTTTACATGCTGCGATGATATTTATGACAGCGGGGAATCCTTTGATGAGACTTATGAGAGGATTAGCGAACGTGTATTAAGTCTTTGCAGTGAAAAGGGCAAAGTAGTATATGCCGTACCGGGACATCCCCTGGTAGCGGAAAAGAGCGTTGAGCTTATTGCAGCAAAAGCGGGAGAGAATATAAAAGTCAGCATAATCCCTGCGCTGAGCTTTATAGATGTTATATTAAGTGTCTTGAGGATAGATCCGGCCAAAGGACTAAAGATTATTGACGGATTGAGCATCAGAACACAGAAGCCCGACAAGAACTGCGGGAATATTATTACACAGGTATATGACAGGCTGGTGGCTTCGGAAGTAAAACTCATGCTAATGGAATACTATATGGATGACTTTGAAATCTGTGTTATAAGGGCTGCCGGAGTGGAAAATCTGGAGCGTATCGAGAGGATGCCACTCTATGAGCTGGATAGGATAGAATGGGTGGATTACCTGACAAGTGTCTATATCCCGCCTGCATTGGAGAAAGCCAGATATAAGAGCTTTGAAGAGTTGGTGGAGCTTATGCAGAGCTTGAGAAGCGAGAATGGCTGCCCTTGGGATAAGGAGCAGACAAGAGAATCCTTAAGGCCATACCTTCTTGAGGAAACCTATGAGGTGCTGGATGCCATTGAGAAGGATGATCTTGATCTTTTGGTTGAGGAGCTTGGAGACCTGCTGCTTCAGGTTGTGTTCCACTCTCAGATAGCCAAGGAAGATGGAGAGTTTGATATTGGAGAAGTTATTACTAACATAGTAAATAAGCTGATAATCAGACACCCTCATGTTTTCGGTGATGTCAAGGCTACAAGTGAAAGCGGAGCTTTAAAGAGCTGGGAAGCATCAAAGCGCAAGTATAAAGGCATAGATACATTTACACAGACCTTGGTGGATATCCCTGAAATCCTACCAGCATTGATGAGAGCTTACAAGGTACAGCAGAAGGCGGCCCTGGCAGGTTTTGACTGGGACAACATAGAAGATGCATTTTCAAAGGTTTATGAAGAGGCTGAAGAGGTCAGGGAAGTATATAAAACCGGAGAAAATGGCATAATAGAAGGAGAAATCGGGGATTTACTGTTTTCGGTTGTTAATATATCCAGGTTTTTAAAGATCCAACCTGAACTCGCGCTTAGAGCTACTACGGAAAAATTTATAAAAAGATTTAGGTATATTGAGGAAACGGCCTTGCAATCTGGGAAAAAACTTGATAAAATGAGCTTGCAGGAGATGGATAAGCTCTGGAACGAAGCAAAACAGCAAGTTTAGAGCAAATAGGAAAGTAGAACTATAAGAATGAACCATTTGTCCTAAAAGAGCTTCAAAAAAAGTATCCATAGTCACAAAAATGGTTCAAATTAAGCCTTTTATGCAAAAAAAGATAAAAATTAGCGGAAAAAAGAAGGATTTTTGCGAAAGAGGTAGAATACCCATAAACAGTAAATATTTCCTACAAAATATAAAATGGAGGGAAGAAAATGAATAAATCAGATCTTATCAGCAAAATGGCTGAAAAAAGTGCAATGACAAAGAAAGATTCCGAAAAAGCTCTTAAAGCACTGATAGAAAGTGTAGAAGAAGCTCTTGCAAAAGGTGACAAGGTTCAATTAGTTGGCTTTGGAACTTTTGAAGTTAAAGAAAGAAAAGCAAGAGTCGGCAGAAATCCAAGAACCAGAGAAGAGATCAAAATACCAGCATCAAAGGCTCCAATATTCAAAGCTGGCAAAGATCTTAAGGATCTCGTAAATAAGAAGTAAGTACATATTTAAGAAAAATCAGGCTTTAGGGCCTGATTTTTCGCTATCAGGAGGATGTGAGTATATTGAGACTTGACAAGTATCTAAAGAATTCCAGGCTTATAAAAAGAAGAACAGTAGCCAAGGACGCCTGCGAAGGCGAGAAGGTTTATCTAAATGGCAAGCAGGCAAAGCCAAGCGCAGAGGTCAAGGTGGGAGATACAATTGAGATTGTGTTCGGCGAAAAAAGCATAAAGGCTGAAATCGTAGATATATCTGATAACGCATCAAAAGCAGCAGCAAGAGAAATGTACAGGCTTATTGATTAAGTGCTTTTCAACACAACAAATTTCCATTTATTCAAGTGTTGAAAATGCACTTCATTGATGTTGTGCCTCTACAGGATTAGCAATACTTTCTGTGAAGAGGCACATACCATCCATGGTTAATTTATTCATATTTGCGGTCCCCCAGCATATAAATATACAAATCGCTTATATGCCGATATAAATCGCACTGGAAGATTGCAGATGAAGAAGTAAATAAAGGATATAGTGCAAAACACATTGGGGGGGGTTTAAATGGAAGAAAAGAAGCTAATAAAGTCAAAACCTCACAATATTACGATAGAAGGACGGGAAAGGCTTATAGTTACCGGTGTCAGAGATGTAACAAGTTTTGATGACAATACGGTCGCATTGGATACTGAAGCAGGAGGCCTCACTATAAAAGGAACAGATTTGCATATTAACAGGTTGAGTGTAGATGATGGAAACTTGTATGTGGAGGGGTATATAATTTCCTGCATATACAACGACAAAATGGATGTCAAAAGAACCGGTAGTTTTTTGAGCAATATATTCAAATGAAGCTTGATACAATCAATAATAGCTTTCTGTCCTTAAAAATGGCATGGTTGATTACAGCTTGGCGATGTAGTTAACTATGCCGTTTATATCTGACAAACTGTGTGCTGAGGAGGTCTTTTAGTGGAAACCGTTCAATTCCAGAGTTATGTATTCTCCTATTCAGTGTACGGGGGAATACTCATAGGTATTTTATATGATATTTACAGAGCCATAAAGGGAAAGAAGAAAAGTGAAAGGTTGATTACATCCTTATGGGATGCACTATTTCTTTTATCTGTATTCTTCGTTGTGATATGGGCGGTTTTTTCAAGCAGCTACGGAGATATCAGAGCTTATGTTTTCATAGGCTTCCTGGTAGGGTTCTATTTATTCGAAAAGCTTCTTGGTAGGATTGTGGTAGGGGTATTTCATTTTTTGTACAGAAAAGCAGCGCTTTTTTTAAAGAAAACCAATAATATTCTTGCCTTGCCTGTTAAGCTGCTTTGTTCCTTTCTCTACAGATGCTATAACAGCTTTATACATATATTGGGGAGAGGAAGAATCAGGTTAAGAAAAGCGCGAAAATTGCCGAAACAAGTAATATACGACTATAAGAAGTATTATGGACTGATAGTGAAAAGAAAAAGCAAAAAAGAGCATGGAAATTAAATTGCTTATTTAAGGCTTCATCTGAAAGGATTTTCGTACCTACCGTCGAATATATATAAGAATGCGCACTAGCGTGCGCAGATGCGAGATACGAGAGTTAGGGCCAGGCTACGAAGTTATGGGGGACGGATAACAGGTCACACAGGTCTGTTACACGGAATCGCTATGCGATTACCCGTTACTTAGCTTGAAAGGAATACCCGAGCTTTTCTCGAATCTCGTATCTCGTATCTCGAGTCTGAAGAATGCTTCGCATTCTTCTACATATATGAAATATTTGTACATACTATATTACTATGAGATCTGATTATAAGTATTGAGGGGATGCAGATGAAAAAGCGGAAGCTAAGATTTAAGAATCTATTTATAATTATTTTTATTGTTTACGCAGCGATTACAATAATAAATCAACAGTTTGCAATTTCTGAGCTCAGAGAGGCAGAACAGGCTGCAGTCTCGAAGATAGAATCTGTTAAAAAGGATAATGACAAGCTGGTGGAAATGATAAATAATGCAACTTCAGTTGAGTATATAGAAAAAATGGCCAGAGAACAGCTTGGCTTGGTCAAGTCCGGAGAGAGGGTATATATAGATCAGTCTTCTGCTGATAATAATATACAAAACAGGGATAATTAGCCATAAGATTGACAGCAGAAGGGTTTTAATATATTATATCCATAGCAGTTCTATTGTTTATTAAAGGAGGAGTATTTTTTATATGCCTATAGAGGAAGGTAAGGTAGTTGAAGGAACAGTCTCAAGTATTACTAGTTTTGGAGCCTTCATTCAGCTGCCGGAAGGTAAAATGGGTCTGGTCCATATTTCAGAAATTGCAGATACTTATGTAAAGGACATAAAACACTTTATAAAGGAAAAGGATAAAGTGAAGGTTAAAGTATTGTCTGTTGAAAAGAACGGTAAAATAAACCTCTCAATAAAACAGGCGCAAGTAATTAAGAGAATAGTAAGGCCAGTGGAGATCGACTGGGAGCAGGAATCAAGAAAGAACCAGGGAAATTCATTTGAAGACCGCCTTTCAAAGTTCTTAAAGGAAAGCGATGAAAAACTTCAGCAGCTTAAGAAAAATACTGACTCAAAGCGTAATGGCGGATACAGGAAAAGCGATGGACTGCAAAAGAGTTAATGCAATTTGACAATATAAGAATTTCGTATTAACCGCAATCATTAAATTATATAATTATGCATAAATATACTGTCAGCAGGTCTGGCAGTTTATTGTTTGTAATGGGCTTGCAGCTTGAGGCCTACAAATGTACTTCTATGCTTTATTGAAACAAATGAAAAATGGAATAATAAAAGGAGATGCAAATGAAAAGAATAGCTGCTATCGACATTGGTACAAACTCGATGAGATTGATGCTCTGTGAAATTGTAGGCAATTCCATAGCAAAAAAGGAGAAGGAGCTTATTACAACCAGGATAGGTAAGGATGTTTCAAAGACGGGACTGATTACAGAAAAGTCACTGGTAAGAAATATCGATGCTCTGAAATACTTTAAAAACAAAGCTGACAGGTATGGAGCAGAAGCTGTGTTTGCAATAGCAACCAGTGCTGTTCGTGACGCATCAAACGGAGAAGCCTTTGCTGCTGATGCCAAGAGCCAGGCAGGAGTGGATGTCAGAATCATCAGCGGTGAGGAAGAAGCAGAGCTTGGACTAAAAGGTGTAATGAGTGAAATTACAGATCCGGAAGAAAAAGTGCTGGTAATTGATATCGGTGGAGGAAGCACCGAGCTTGTGCTTGGAAGCATGGATAGAATCGATTACTCCATAAGTATACCTGCAGGGGCAGTCAGAATGACGGAGCAGTTTGTTGCAGGCAATCCTATAAGCGGTGATGATGCAGCAAATATGAAGAATAAGCTTAATGAACTTTTTAAAGAGCCCTTAGAATATTTAAACAAAAAAAGAATAGACAGGATAATTGCTATTGGAGGTACTGCTACTACAGCCGCCGCAATCTTTCACGGCTTGAGCATATATGACCCTGAAATAGTACATAATACAGTTATTAATATTGGTTTTATAGATGATACGTTCAAAAAATTTAAAGATATGTCTGTCCAGGAACGCTGCGGAGTCAAAGGATTGCAGAAGGAAAGAGCGGATGTGATTCCTGCCGGTATATATATTCTGAAGCATCTTATTGAAGGCCTGAAAAAGGATAGCCTTATTATAAGCGAAAATGACAATCTGGAAGGAATGATAGTAAAGTACATATTGAGCAAAGCCAGGCAGTGAAAATCCATATATTTTAAAGGGTATAAATACCAGTAAAAAAGGTATTGACGTTTAAGAGCAAAGACGATATAATAGTATTTGTCGTTATGGCACGGTATTTGATTCGGGTAAGCCGAAGTGGCGGAACTGGCAGACGCACAGGACTTAAAATCCTGCGGTCCTTAAAGACCGTACCGGTTCGATTCCGGTCTTCGGCACCAAAAACATCGCGGGGTAGAGCAGTTGGTAGCTCGTCGGGCTCATAACCCGGAGGTCGTGGGTTCAAGTCCCTCCCCCGCAACCAATTGAATCTTCATAGCCTGCACTAAAGCATTTCACAGAAATGCTACATTGATTGTTATTGAATTCGCATTCATGCGTTCAATATCTCAATAGTGCACACCGTCAGGTGACAGGCACTTTATATACGTGGCGGCGTAGCTCAGCTGGCTAGAGCATTCGGTTCATACCCGAACGGTCGTTGGTTCGAATCTGACCGCCGCTACCAATATGTTTATATACTCAGACTTAGGTCTGAGTTTTTTAATTTTTAATTTGTTAAGAAATTAAAGTGAAAGAGCGTTCCCTTGTCATGGGAACGCTCTTCCTGAGTAATCTTTATATATATCCAATGATAAGCACTATTTTGGCATATTGATAATTCTTAAAGCAAAAATAATTACTTACTTATGATAGTACCGGTTTTTCCGGCAATACCATCCTTCGCTTTTTCTAGTAAGGTAATTAGTGCGGTGCGACCTTCTTTTGAAGATGCGAAGTCTACGGCAGCTTGTATTTTGGGAAGCATAGATCCTTTCGCAAAGTGACCTTGATTCATATATTCCTTTGCTTCTTCCACACTTATATGATTAAGCCATTGTACATTCGGCTTGTTAAAATTAATTGCGACCTTTTCTACCGCTGTTAGAATAATAAGATAGTCGGCATCTAATTCTTGTGCTAAAAGACAGCTTGCAAAGTCTTTATCAATTACTGCATGTGCACCCTTTAAATGGGTTCCCTTAAGCATTACCGGAATTCCACCGCCACCGGCGGCGATGACTACCTGACCTGCATCAACCAGAGCTTTGATTGCATCTATTTCAATGATTTCCACCGGTTTCGGAGAGGCTACCACTCGTCTGTAACCTCTGCCGGAGTCTTCTTTCATTATATAGCCATGCTTGGCGGCAATCTCATCCGCTTCTTCTTTGGTCAAGAACTGGCCGATTGGCTTTGTGGGATTGTCAAAAGCGGGATCAGAAGCATCCACACGGACTTGTGTAACCATTGTCATGACAGGAATATCTTTATTTCTGTTTTTTAATTCTTCACGAAGTGCATTCTGCAGATCATATCCGATATAAGCCTGGCTCATTGCCACACAAACTGAAAGAGGAATCAGGGGCTGGCTTTTATCAACCCTGCTAAGCTCTGTCATTGCGTTGCTGATCATTCCGACCTGCGGTCCGTTTCCATGGGAGATGACTACCTGATTGCCTTCACTGATTAAATCAACGATGGATCTGGCGGTGATTTTGACTGCTTCCATCTGCTCGGCAAGATTATTACCGAGAGCATTACCGCCTAATGCAATGACAATTCTTTTTTTATTCAATTTATTCTCTCCTTTTATTTACAATATATTGCCGGCATTGCGGCATAAACAGCAGCGCATTTTACCAGGTCTGCTTTCCAGGTTCTTTCATTTGGTGCATGAGCTTGTGCTTCCTTTCCGGGACCAAAGCCGATACAAGGGATTCCATAACGCCCCATTATAGAAACCCCGTTGGTTGAGAAAGTCCATTTGTCAACTAAAGGCTCGCCATACATTCCTCTGTAGGCACCTACAATAGCTTGGGTGGCCGGATGGTCTTCAGGTATTACCCAGGTAGGGAAGTAGCAGTCTGTCGGATATACGAGGCCTGTATAGCTTGGTCTGTCATACTTGTACATTGAGACTTCTGCTTTGTATTTCTGAACAGAAGGCAATTTACGGATTTCCTCCAATGCCGACTGATAAGTTTCTCCATCTGTTAATCTGCGGTCAATGGAGATGGCGCACATATCGGCAACGGCACAACGGGAGGGTGAAGTAGAGAAGATTTCTGATACCGCAAGTGTACCTTTGCCAAGGAATGGATCAAAATGTAATCTATCGTTTAGAGCACGAACTTCCTGCAATATGTCGGCCATTTTGTAGATTGCATTGTCTCCGCGTTCCGGAGCAGAGCCATGGCAGGAGATACCCTGAACCTCTACGCGGATTTCCATACGTCCACGTTGTCCACGGTAGATATTACCGTCTGTAGGCTCTGTAATTACAACGAATTCAGGTCTTGTTTTATCTTCATTTATGATATACTGCCAGCAAAGTCCGTCACAATCTTCTTCCTGAACGGTACCGGTTACCAATACGGTGTATTTATCGCTTATAAGATTCAAATCCTTCATAATCTTAGCACCGTATACGGCAGATACAATACCGCCCAACTGGTCAGAGGTTCCGCGCCCGCCGATTTCAGTTTCTGTTTCAAAACCTTCATATGGATCAAATTCCCAGTTTGCTCTGTTGCCTATGCCTACTGTATCAATATGTGCATCGTAAGCGATCAAAGTCTTTCCGGTTCCCATATAGCCAAGTACATTGCCCATCGGGTCAATTTCAACCTTGTTAAAGCCGACAGTCTTCATTTCCTCAGCGATACGGTCAATGTGACCTTTCTCTCCGGTGCTTTCTCCCGGAATACGCACCAAATCCCTCAAAAACTTGGTCATTTGCTTTTCATAACCTTGTGCGGCATTTTTGATTTCATTAAATTCCATTATAAACTCCTCCTTATTTACCTGCTTTGTTTACATCAATATAGCTATATAATGTATACTTTGAAATTCCGAAATATTTGGATACTTTATCACCGGATTTTGTTATCAAAAAAACACCTGCATCATTTAAAAATTGAACTGCGGCCACTTTTTCATCTTTCGTCATAAGTGCTACCGGTTTTCCAACAAGAGCAACAGACTGTTCAATGAGATCGTCCAGCAAGTCATTGACATTCTGAGTAATCCTTTCCGGGGCTTTCTCTTTTGATTCTGTGAAAATAAGTGTTTTTACCGCGTTATCCAACGCCAAAAGCCCGGTAATATCATAATTAATGGATAAAATATAGCGAATTTTGTTATCATCTCCGCGTATATACATGGTAGATGACTTCAGAATCCTGCCATCCTGGGTACGGGTCAAATATCCATGACGGTCTTCCAATTTGGATATATCCTTTTTAGATGCATCTAAAACTACATGGGAAGGTCCGTCACCGACTTGCCGGTGAGTTACATGTCCATTCTCAATATAAGCAATGGTGTTCTCCAAATCATCCGAAGTCAAATCATGTATGACAACCTCACAATTTTGGCCAAATTGTTGTGCGATGCCATGAGCTACTTGTTTTAAATGGGTTAATGAGTAATGCATTACAAAATTCCTTTCGCGATCGGTATTTTCTTATATGCAAATAATAGCACAAAAAAATATTATTTCAATACCTTTATGCAAAAAAAATTAGCATACCAAAAAAATATTTTTTAGTATGACTAAATAAAATTGTGCTTTTGTTGCAATTCATTTTTAAGGGTGGTAAACTACGGTTATAGCAGAGGAATAGCAGTAAAGGCTAAATAATACAAACATAAACATTTGGAGGTATGGCTTTTGCTGTACCTATTTGGTGTTTTAAGAGGAAAATATATGAAAAAACTAACGTTTCGGGTAAAATTAATATTTATTTTTGTGGTAACTATTATTATTCAAGGAACACTAATTGGTTTTTACTCTTATTCTGATGCGAGGGATATTGTAATGAAGAATAAGAAGAGCGAGATGGCAGATACCATTAATAGGATAGATATTAACATTAATGTAAAAGTACGATCAATAATAGAATTAGCGGATAGTACATCCTCAAGCCAAATTATTCGGGATATCCTTGATTTGGAAAACGCCGGGCTTGTTCAGGTTAATCAAACAACTTACATAGAGGAATACTTTGATAGTTTAGAACGCTCTTTCGAAGCAATCTCAAACATAATGATTATAAATGGCTCTGATATAATGTATTCGAGCAGCAAAAATACGTCAGGGGCAATGGATAAAACCCAATTGGCAGATTATGATAGGGCTGCCAGAGGTAATATTGGCAAGGTAGTTTGGCTTGGAGCTGCTAATAGTGTATACCAGAAAAAAAACAGCAATAACCGTGTAATCTCTGTAGTAAGAGCCATAACTGAAAAGGATGCTTCAAAGATTCTTGGGGTGTTGGTAATTGAGCTCGAATCAAGAACCTTTAGCGACTTGTTACTTGGTAATCAGAGCAACTTTCAAAACCAGTACACCTTTATTGTGGATAAAAAGGGAGATATTATATGCAGCAATAAAAACGTGGATAATAGCTGGTTCAGCCAAATAGATGCTAATTTTAAGAAGGGGATACAAAAGTTCGAATTAGAATGGAATGGTAATAAATATTATGTGTGCGGACAGTATAACGGAGTTACCGGGTGGAATACATATTCTGTAGTTTTTATAAGTAAAATATTTCCGCAATTTGAAGTTTTAAAAAACTCAATTATATATATAGTGGTTATAAGCACTATAGTGGTTTCTATATTTATCATGATCATTTCCTATACAATGACAAAACCGATTAATCGGTTATCGGCTGCCATGCAATCCGTAATGAATGGAAATTTTGAGCTGCATATTCCTAATTCAAGAAGGGATGAGATTGGTAAATTAATCAATTCATTCAATTTTATGATTAATAAAATAAATACCTTGATTAAAGAGGTATATCAGGAGAGAATAGCTCAGAGGAATGCTGAGCTTGAAGCCCTTCAAACACAGATCAATCCCCACTTTCTATACAATACTCTGGATTCTATTAATTGGATGCTGATTAACAAGGGAGAGCATGAGATTAGTGAAATTATTATTTCTTTAGGGAATCTGATGAGATACAGTATTAATAAGAAGAATTCCTTTGTACCCCTGGAAGAAGAGTTTAAATATGTACTAAGCTATCTGCGGATACAGAAGAACCGGCTGGAGGAAAGACTAGACTATAAAATTGAATTACAGGACTCTATTAAGAGTTTTCTAGTACCTAAATTAATTCTTCAGCCATTGGTGGAAAATGCAATTACACATGGAATTGAACCCTGCAATAAAGGTGGGGCAGTATGGATTAGAGCTGGAGAATCACAGGAATTTATATCAATCATAGTTGAAGATGATGGAAAAGGTATGAATGAGGATAAGTTGAATCAATTAAAATCGGCTCAAAATATTGATGATAGTTATACGAGCATTGGTGTTCGAAATGTGGATAGACGAATCCGGCTGCACTATGGAGATAAATATAAATTAAAGATAGAAAGTACCTATGGAGTTGGAACAAAGATTATGATTATGATACCAAAAGGAATAAATGGAGGAAGCGCATGAATATTGTCATAGTTGATGATGAACCAAAAATACGCAATGGTTTACTAAAACTTTTGACTTCTCATGAGGGCTGGAATGTGACTGGAGTATTTGAAGAAGCAAAGACAGCTTTGCAGTTTTTAGATGTGCATAAAGCCGATGTAATGATTACCGACATAAAAATGCCGGAAATATCAGGATTGGAGCTAATAAAGAATATCAGACAAAAAAATAATAATATAAGCATTATTATTCTAAGCGGATACAGTTATTTTTCTTTTGCCCAAAGAGCAATTGAATTTGGAGTAATCAGATACTTGACAAAGCCTACAGACCCCAAAGAGCTTATTGCTGCCGTACAATCCATTGAAGAAAAGCTGGTGCAGGAGCTTGAATGCAAACCGGATTCATTGGAACCGAAGGTAACCAATCTGATTGTTTTAAACGCAATACAGTATATAGAAAAAAACTATAAGAACAAAATAGCATTGAAAAATATGGCAGAGGAATTATTTATTACTCCCAATTATCTTTGTGAATTATTCAAAAAACACACAGGTAAAAATTTATCACAATATATCAATAAATACCGTGGAGATAAAGCTAAAATGTATTTAGCTCAACTTGAATACAGAGTTACTGATGTGGCAGACCTGGTTGGATTCAGAAATGCTAAATATTTCAGCAGCACATTTAAAAAATTGTATGGAATTACTCCTCTGGAATATAGAAATAGTAAAAACCCGAATTGATTTAAAAGGGCAAAGGACTGTTAAATATGGTTTTTGCCCTTTATTCATGAAATCCAGTAATATATTGGATAAAATAGTAATCTAGAAGGTTTGATTCAATGTTCGGATTGAATATAATCAATAATAACAAATGCAATCAAGTGAAGGAGGAGTATGTATGAAGAGAAGGATTTCCTTTCTATTGGTGGTAATCATGGTTATTTCAAGTGTTGCAGTTTTAGGTGCTTGCAGCCCTAAGCCTGAACAATCGAATCCAACCCCAGGCTCTGCAGCTGAAAAAAGCTCTGAGAAGGACGCTGCAAGCTATAAGATTGTATTGATTTTACCGGGACCGATCAATGACCAAAGCTGGAATGCAACAAACTATGCCGGCCTGGTGGCCTCCAATGAGACCTTGGGGACCAAGATGGAATATGTAGAAAATGTACAAGCGGCTGATTTTGAATCAACATTCCGTGAATATGCTGAAAGAGGCTATGATTTAGTTATGGCAGCCGGATCACAATTTGATGAGGCAGTTGCAGCTGTAGCACCAAATTATCCGGATACTACCTTCTGTGCTGTAAATGGCTCCGCATCAAATGGAAATAACGTTGCGCCGATTTTCCCCAAAGAGTATGAGGCCAGTTATATAGCATCCATTATTGCCGGATATGTAACAGAAAATGGTAATTTTGCTACAATCGGAGGATTTCCAAACAAACCAATGGAGCATTTGTTGGATGTGTATGAGAAGAACTCTGTTGCTATTGCAGGTAAACGTAACATTACAGGTGCAAAGGCTGTCAGAGCATATGCAAACAGCTGGGATGATGTAGCTCTTGGCAAGCAGATGGCAGAACAGATGATTGACAATGGGGCTGATACTTTATTTGTATATGCCAATGCAGTAGGGCTGGGAAGCATTGAAGCAGCAAAAGCTAAAGGAGCAAAGTTTATCGGTTTCTCAAGCGACCAGACAACAATCGATCCTGATACAGTTGTAGCGTCTGTTGTATTTGATTTCGAGAAGTTCTACATATGGGCTGTTGAACAATACATGGCCGGTGACTTAAGCGGAAATATGGTACATGAGGCAGGAATCAAAGAAGGTATCTTTGCAACTGTTTATACAGATAACATTTCCCAAGAGATTAAAGACGCAGTTGATGCCGGCATTAAGGATTTTAAAGATGGTAAAGTGGATCTGACAAAAATGTTTGCCGAATAAATTGTAGAATGGCGCTCATTTTGAGCGCCATTCGTTTTTAATAGATTAGGGTGGAGGAGGACGCTGATAGTGGATGTCCCTTTTTTTGAATTGAGAAATATATCCAAATATTTTGCCAGGGTCATAGCAAATAGAGACCTCTCTTTTTCTATCAAGCGTGGTGAAGTATTGGCTATTTTAGGTGAAAACGGAGCGGGAAAGAGCACCATCATGAAAATCCTTTATGGATTGTATAAGGCAGATGAGGGCCAGATCCTTATGGAGGGAAGGGAAGTAAAGATCCACTCCCCCAAAGACGCTATGAGCTTGGGTATCTCAATGATACAACAGCATTTTTCATTGGTTCTTACGCATACTGTTACCGAGAATATTATACTTGGTAATGTACATGGTAAGATAGACTATGATGCTTGTAAAAAAGAAGTACAGGACTTAGCCATACAATATGGATTTGAAGTTCCGGTAGATTCAAAAATTAGTGAGCTGGCAGTTGGAGTGCAGCAGAAGGTGGAGATACTGAAAGCATTGTACTTGAATGCAAAGCTATTGATCATGGATGAACCTACCGCGGTATTAACACCACAAGAATCGGATAAGTTGATGGAATTTGTCAAGGAATATACAGCGAAGGGAAACTCGGTCATTTTTATTACCCATAAGCTGAAAGAAGTGATGGAGGTTGCCGATCGAATTATTGTCATGAGAAATGGTATGCTTTGTGGAGACTTAAAAGCTTCAGAAACAGATAAAAAAGAATTATCCCGTCTGATGATCGGAGAGGATATTATTCCGGTGGAACGGCAAAATGAAGATCACCAGTTGGAAAAAGAGGTCAAGCTTGAATTAGATCATGTTATGGTACACAATAAAGGTCACTTGCCCATATTAAAGGATATATCATTTCAGATATGTGCCGGGGAAATTTTTAGTATTGCCGGAGTCAGCGGAAATGGTCAGGAAGAACTATGTGAAGTGATCTGTGGAGCATTGAAGGCAACAGAAGGCCACATTTATTTAAATGGCGAAGATATAACACATACATCCATTAGAGGAAGAATCGCTAAAGGAATCGGGTATGCGCCTGTTGACCGTCACAGGGATGCCATGATTCTGAATATGACATTATCAGAAAATATGATGCTGAGAACAAGCTATGATAAAAAATGGAAATACAATGGTTTGATTGATAAAAAGAAATTAGATGCGTATACCAATGAAGCAATTGCCGCATATAAAATAAAGGCTCCGGGGCCGGATGCAGAGGCAAAGGGATTATCCGGGGGCAATCAACAAAAGGTGATTTTAGCAAGAGAGGTAGACAATGGAAGTCAGCTTCTGGTATTAAACCAACCAACCAGAGGGCTCGACCTCGGTGCAATCAATAACATTCACACTTCAATTCTGGATGAGCGAAAAAAGGGAAAAAGTGTTTTGCTTGTATCTACAGAACTCTCGGAAATATTTGAGCTAAGTGATCGAATTGCTGTAATCTACAAGGGTTCTTTAATGGGCATATATCGGAATGGTGAATTGACAACAGAAAAAATCGGACTGCTTATGGCCGGATATACTGTAGAAAGTGAGGTAAAAAAATGAATGCCAGAATAAGAGACATGATTATTACCAACTTTTTAGCCATTGCTGCCGGCTTGGTTATAACCGGACTAATGCTTATCATTATTGATATTAACCCGGTTACAGTTTTTAGAGCTGCAATTATTACCATGTTAACTGACAAATATACCATGGGAGATGTGCTTTTAAAAGCTACCCCCCTTATATTTACCGCACTGGCCTTCGCATTTACATATAAAGCAAGCTTATTCAACATAGGCGCACAAGGACAATTCTACATGGGGGCAATTGTTGCAATTGCTGTATCTTTAAAATTGGAAGGAAGAGTTCCTACGGTTATACTTTTGATAATTGTATGCATACTTACTCTGCTTGCAGGAGGAATGGTCGGAGCTCTGATTGGTTTTCTTAAAGCGCGCTATAATGCAAATGAATTCTTGGTAAGCATGATGTCAACCTATGTTGTGTTGTCACTCAATAATTACTTATTGAGAACATTCCTAAAGGAGACAAAAGGGGAATATCCCCAAACAGACGCGATTACAAGAGAAGCCTGGATACCCAACCTGTTGAAAGGAACACGTCTGCATGTAGGTTTTCTGCTTGCGATACTGGTAGCAGTGGGCATCTGGGTTTTGCTTTATAAAACGCCCCTTGGCTATAGAATACGTGCGGTTGGAAGCAATGCAAAAGCGGCAGAGCTGTCCGGAATTAATTCAAAAAAAATATACATAATTACTTTTTTTATAAGCGGTGCCCTGGCAGGAATGGCAGGATTTACAGAAGTCAATGGCGTACAGCATATGCTTATTCAGAATTTTAATACGGGGATCGGTGCTGCAGGCCTGGGTATTGCAATATTAGCCAATGCAAATCCCATTGGAATAATATTTGCTTCTATTCTGTTTGGTGCAATTAGTGTGATAGGCAATCTGATGGGGAGAATGCCGGGAGTCAATGTTCCGTCCAGTATTGTGGATTTGATGCAGGGATTTGTAATGATTTTTGTTATTATTGCGTATTTCTTCCGAGCCTATAATGAGAATCGAAGAGAAAAGCTTAAATTGCAGAAGGCGGTGGGGAAATGATAACAAATCTATTAAGTCGTGCATTAATGATGAGTACGCCACTATTATTAGGTTCGATTGCCGAGGTTATTGCAGAACGATCAGGAATGATGGTTACAGCAATAGAAGGTATTTTCCTCATGGGAGCCTGGGGAGGGTTTGTAGGTACCTATATAACGGGAAGTGTAAGTATCGGCATATTGACGGCTATGCTGTTCGGAGCAATAGCAGCTGCGATTTATGGTTTTGTATGTATTTTCTTAAAGCAGCATCAAGTTGTAACAGGTACGGCAATTAATATTCTGGCAGCCGGATTCTGTACTTATTTTCAAAGAGTGCTGTTTGGAGTGCCCACCTCTCCGCTGAAAATCAATCCCCTTGGTAAAATTCCGATACCGGTACTATCCGATATACCTTTTATCGGAACAATCTTTTTTGAACAAAATATTTTAACTTATATCGTGTATCTTATTATACCTGTTTCTTATTTTGTATTGTACCACACCGCTGTCGGATTGATGATCCGCTCTACGGGAGAGAATCCGGAGGCGGTTGACGTTGCGGGCATTAATGTCAATAAGGTCCGGTTTTCGGTTGTCCTGGTGGCAGGTCTGTTTGGAGGACTTGCAGGGGCATTTTATTCAGTTGGCTATTTGGGTATGTTTACGAACAATATTATCGGCGGTCGCGGATGGATAGCCTTCGCAATATGTTTCCTGGGTAATTGGAATCCGAAGGGTGCTGCGGTAGGTGCAGTCATATTCGGATTTGCAGAAGCAATCGCAATCTATATGCAGTCCATAGGGGGAGGAGAATACTTCCCAAATGAATTGTTTATTGCGCTTCCATATATATTGACTATTGTTCTGACTGTATCAAGAAAGAATTTCAATGTTCCTGCACAGTTAGGTATTCCATATATCAAAGGGAACTAGCAGTTAGTGCTTAACCTATATGTTTTGCAATAAACATCTTACATCGAAATTCAAATATTGCAAAAGCATATACCTTGATTTCATAGGTTGCCTAATTCTTCCTTGAAACTTCTTTAATGCAACCTATATACATAAAACCAAAATCTACAATTAGATGTTTATGAACTCAGACCAATACAGAAGTACGAAAGTACGATTTCGTATTCTGTATTGGTCTGAGTTTTTTTTGCCTACGTCCTTAGAGCGCCAATTACTGACTAAAGATTATTGTACCTAAAGCATTGATTTGTCTTATCTTGAACATATAACACTTCAAATGTCAAAAATTCCTCACCCTTGTCTAAAAGTTTTCCAATGGAAGGCACCTAACCTGACAAATTATTCGAATCCCTTGTGTTAGAATTCTTATACGGCAATCCGAGGATGAAGGATTTAATGCGAAACATAAAGGTGGTGGCTGAATTGGCAACAATATCGAATCAAAGTGTTACAAGCAAGCATGGGAAGCTGAAGCACACCATGGAATTTTTCATAAACAGCAATTTCAAACTGTATGTGATATTGGGAATCCTTGGGCTTCTATTGGGCAGAGCAGTTATATTGGACTTTCTGAACCCGTTTAGTATTGCTTTCATGGCAGCAGCAATGATTCAGGAGCTGAATCTGTTTGTGATAGGGACAAGCATATTGCTTGGGGTGCTAAGTGTGGGAGAGAAGGGAATACTGCTTAAATACCTTTTTACATCTCTTGTTTTCATCCTTATGTATGTAGCGTCCCATAAGATTAAAGCTAATAAAAAGCTGGCAGTATCAATTGCTGCAGCATTAGCCAACTTTGCAGCAGGATATTTTATTTTTTATGTCCAGAATTACTATTTGTATGATCTTTTAATGATAATTATTGAATCGATTCTAATCGCTGTACTCATATTTATCTATGACTGCTCAATTCCTATTATCAAAAATTACAAGAATCGAAGGCTGCTGTCCGCAGAAGAGGTAGTAGCTGTTACAATAATGGCAGCATTTTGCTTTGTTGGAGCCGAGTTTTTTATTGCAGGTCTTTCAGTTAAAAATATTTTCATAATTTTTATAATCATGATTTTTGCTTATCTTGGAAATACAGGCACCGGAGCAGCAGTTGGCATTATCATGGGTATAGTGCAGGCTCTTTCGGGGTCTATCCTTCCTTCCGCCATAGGGGTTTATGGACTTTGCGGCATGATGTGCGGACTGCTGAAGAATCTCGGCCGTTTTGGCTGTCCCCTGGGCTTTATAATAAGCAATGCTCTTATGACCTTTTATATAAATGGCTCCACAGAGGTACTGATAAGGTTTTATGAGATACTTGCCGCATCAATGCTGTTTGTCGTTATTCCCACAAGCTTGATAAAAAGACTCTCCGGGTATAAAACGGTTATTGCAGGGGAGTACCTCAAGGAAAGATCCTACAGTATGAGGGTGAAGGAGCATACAATCGACAGACTTTCCGAGCTTTCGGGAGTATATAGATCCCTTGCTGATACATTGAAGGAAACAGTGCAGGAAGGCAGTTACTTTTCCCAGACTGATGCAGCCCAGATAATCGATCAGGTTGTGGGAAAGACCTGTTCAGGCTGCGGGTTAGGCAGCAACTGCTGGAAAAGGGATTTCTACAAGAGCTATCAGTACCTTTTCAATCTGTTGACTACAATAGAAAATGGGGGGGATCCGAAGAGGAATGATGGTTTTAAAGCTTTTAAGGAGCGCTGCCTGAAGCCTGAGGAAATAGCTGAAGGGCTTAGATACTACTACGACATGTACAGAAATGGACTTAGCTGGAAGAAAAAAATGAATGAAAGCAGATTGCTGGTAAGCGATCAATTGAAGGAGGTATCTGCAGTGGTATCTGACCTGGCTTTAAGAATTGACATGGATGAAGACTTTGACAGGGATATGGAGGAGCTTATCATGGTAGGGTTGGATAGTGAGGCAGTAAGGGTGAAGGATGTGATTGTAACAAGAGCCGCAGATGCACTGGATATCGATATAAGAATGGACAGTTGTGGGGGAAAGCGTGAATGCATAAGGAGCATTATTCCGGCTGTTAACAGGATAACAGGGAAAAAGTTCAACAAGAAGGATATGATATGCGATTTGATACATAGCAGCATATGCAGCATCAAACTTAAGGAAGCGCACCGATACCAGATTGCTACAGGTATTTCAAGAATGAATAAGTCTGGAACTGTATCAGGGGATAATTATTCCTTTATAGAGCTTAAGGACGGGAAATTCATGCTGGCTTTGAGCGACGGTATGGGAGCCGGACCAAAGGCTGCATTGGAAAGCAATACTACCATAACTCTGTTGGAGAAGTTTCTATATGCCGGTTTTGACAAGGATGTGGCTTTGAAGGCCATAAATTCAATGATGCTTTTGAAGTCAAATGAAGAAACCTATTCGACAATAGACATGACTGTAATTAATCAATATACCGGAGAGGTGGAATTTGTCAAGGTAGGTGCAGTATCCACCTTTATAAAGAATGAAGATGGTGTGCAGGTTATAAGGACAGGCACTCTTCCTGTAGGGATACTCAGTAATATTGATGTGGAGCTTGTTAAGAAGAAGCTCGGAGATGGTGATTTTGTAGTTATGGTTACTGATGGAGTATTAGACTGCAACAAGGATATAGTGGATAAGGAAAGGTGGCTGGCGGAAGTGATAATGAATGCTAATACAAGAAATCCACAGAGACTGGCGGATGAAATACTTCAAAGCTGCCTGGATGCAAACGGCGGAGTGGCTCCGGATGATATGACCGTAATGGCTGCGAAGATATGGGAAGCCATGTAATATTAATATTGAATAATAACCTCCTTTTTTGGAAAAAATTATAAATAAATTAATAGTAGAATGTTGAATATTTTACCAGGCAAGGAGGTTTAATGATGACAACACTAATTGAGAGCGGCGAAATAAAGCAGATCATAGTTGTTACCGACGGCAGATCAAATACAGGAATCAGTCCTGTTGAGGCTGCAAAGAGAGCATTTGACGCAGGTATAACTGTAAGCACCATAGGTGTTATAAACATTAGAAACAGCAGTGATGAAAAGGACATTGAAGAAGTGGAGGAAATCGCAAAAGCTGGAGGAGGGCTATGCGATTATACTCACATAGAGGATTTGAGCAGAACTATACAGAATCTCACCCACAAAACTGCCCAAAGGACAATAGAGCAGATAGTGAGCCGGCAGCTCAAGGTCATAATTGGAGAAGAAATAGAGAATCTTGAGCCAAAATCAAGGCTGAAGATAGTAGACTTTATTGAGAATTATGGGGAGAATATTAACCTGAAATGTATTGTTGTTCTTGATACCAGCGGAAGCATGCGAGACAGGCTTTCCATTGCCAAAAGGAGTGTAGTGGAGCTTTTGGAGAGCCTTCAGGGCAGGAAAGGCAGCAGCAGTATTGCCGTTATAGCCTACCCCGGAGAAGAAGCAGGCAGCAGCATTATCTGCGGATTTACCAACGAAATAGACACACTCAGGCAGAAGCTCGAAGCATTAAGATCCGGAGGAGGCACACCTACGGGACCTGCAATACTTAAGGCCTGTGAGATGCTGTACCAGTACTACGAAGTGTGCGGTACCGATATTTCAGAGGGATTTGAAGCTTTGCAGCACTATGTATAGCAGCAAATATGAGAGTATCAGGGGCCGATGGAGTGGGAAAACCTACACTGTTTTGAGAAAGCTCGGTGCAGGCGGTATAGGAGAAATATATCTGGTAACTGATGATAATGGGGAAAGCTTCGCAATGAAAACCGGCCGGGATCTGGTAAGTATCACAAAAGAATACGGCAGCCTGGTGAAGCTCGGTCCCATGTGCTTCACTCCAAAGGTATATGAGCTTGATGACTATGAGAAGAACAATAAGGTTTATCATTTCTTTATTATGGAATATATCGAAGGATATACATTGAGGGATGCACTTTCAAAAGAGAAGCTGACCTTTGGAAATAAGCTTGATATTGTCAGGATAGTAGCAAAGGTATTGAAGGAAATAAATGATCAGGGGTATGTATATACCGATCTTAAATATGAAAACATAATGGTTGACAAAAGGAACGGGATTATAAGACTTATCGACTTGGGGAGCATCACTCCCATAGGCGAGAGAGTCAAGGAATACACACCGATGTATGACAGGAGCAACTGGAATGCCGGCAGCAGGACAGCGGACTTATCCTACCAGGTTTTTGCAATTATAATACTACTGGTATCCATGCTGTTGAACAAGGACATCAATCCGGAGAAAGAGCAGCTTGAGAGAGTTGTGGATCGGTTAAGAAGGTGCAGTTTTCCCAAGGACTTGTATGACATGGTGAACGGCTGCCTTGACGGCAGTATCGCAGACTGCGGCAGCCTGTATGACAGGCTGGGAACAGTATGCCGCTGCAGCTTTGCCGGCAGAAGGCTTACATATGTATTGAACGCTGTGATAGCTTTTCTGTCTATGTTGCTTGCGGTTTTAATAAGAACGGTTTTTGCTTGATATCAACAAGTGAAAACCGTTCAATTATTATTTATATGAATAGCTTGTTACATATTTTGCATTACACCTATATATTTCGCGAAAAACATTTTACATTCTTAATTCAGATTTCGCGTAAATGTTTCCTTAATTGTTATTGAATTCGCACTTTGCCCAATGTAAATACTTTTGTGCGTTCAATCTAATATAATTTCTTTTGTGCGCTCAATATAGTTTTGCTTTTAAATAATAATACTATATGGTAGCATTATTATATGATTTAAAAGCAAACATATAGAAGGTGAGCTAATGGCAGGTCTCATTGAAGATGTTAGAAGAACAATTGAAAAATATAATATGCTGAAGCCAGGGGATAAAATAGTGGTCGGAGTGTCGGGGGGGCCTGATTCGCTATGTCTGCTTCACGTATTGAAGGAGCTTGGCAGTGAGTATGAATTCAGTCTTTATGCGGCACATTTAAACCATAAGTTCAGGGGAAAGGCTGCGGATGCAGATGCTGAATTTGTAGGTGAGATATGCAGAAAGTGGGGTATACCGGCCTTCATAGAGGTCTTTGATGTACCTGCATATATAGAGGAGACAGGACTCTCTCCCGAAGAAGCAGGCAGGGAAATCAGATACAGACTTTTCGACCAGGTCTGTGAAAAGGTCGGGGGGAATAAAATAGCAGTTGCACAGAACCTTAATGACCATGTTGAGACAATACTTATGCGGCTGATGCGGGGAAGCGGAATAGACGGACTTAAGGGTATCGAGGCTGTAAGGGGAAATATCATACGTCCGCTGCTCGAAATGGAAAGACGCAGAATTGAGGATTACTGTGGGGAGAACAGCTTGACCCCCAGGCTGGATAAAACAAATCTGGAGCCGATATATCACAGAAACAAGGTCAGACTTGAGCTTATCCCATATATTGAGAAGAATTTCAATCCCAATATTATAATGGCACTCAGCAGGTTTTCAGGGTTGATAAAGGATGAGAATGATTTTCTGGAGGCTGAAGCAGCAGAAAAGCTGCAAGCTATTGCGGAAATTCATGGAGACAGGGCCGTTATGGATGTTGCCGGGCTCTTGACTGTTCACACGGCTTTGCAGAGAAGAATAGTGAGACAGTGCATAGAAAAGCTTGCAAATTCTTTGAACGGTTTTGAGTTTAAACATTTTGAAGGAGTACTGGAGCTTGCGCAAAAAACCACAGGGGCTGCGGTAATGCTTCCTCATAAGCTTAAAGCGTTCAGATCCTATGATAAGCTTGTACTGTCAAAAGATATTGTTAAGGCTGATAAAAAATGTTATTATAAGTTAAAATATGATTATGACAATAGTGTTGAAACGGCTGAGGGCCGTATAGCAATCAAAAGAACCAAGGCAAAAGAGATCGGAGCGCTGCGGGGACAAAAGGAAATGGTATACATTGACCCTTCCAAGGTTAAAGGGGAGCTTGTCCTTAGATGCCGTGAACCTGGTGATCTGTTTGCACCTATAGGTATGAAAGGAACCAAAAAACTCAAGGAGTATCTGATAGATGAGAAGGTGCCCCGGGAGGAAAGGGATGAGCTTGAGCTTATAGCCGATGGAAGAGAGATTGTCTGGATTGTAGGCGGCAGGTTGAGCGAAAAGTATAAAATTACTGATGAGACTACAGACGCTGTTGTAATCAAATACATAAGGAGGTAGCGTTATGCAGAAGGATATAAAGAATATTTTAATAAGCGAAGAGGAAATAGCAAAAAGAGTTAAGGAGCTTGGCAAGCAGCTGACAGAGGTGTATGAAGGAAGAGAATTGTTAATAGTAGGTATTCTGAAAGGCTGTATGTTGTTCCTTTCTGACTTGGTAAGGTCTATAGATTTGCCTCTTACAATGGATTTTATGGTAGTATCAAGCTATGGCAACACAACCAAGTCCTCGGGTGTGGTAAGAATCATAAAGGATTTGGAAAGGGAAATAGAAGGCAAGGATGTCCTTATTGTAGAAGATATTGTAGACACAGGACTTACTCTGAGCTATCTCATCGAAAACTTCAAGACCAGGAACCCTAAGAGTGTCAAGGTGTGCAGCCTTCTTGACAAGCCTGACAGGAGAATGGCGAAGGTGGATATCGAATACATTGGATTCACGATTCCTGATGAGTTTGTCGTGGGTTATGGACTTGACTATTCGGAAGTATACAGAAACCTACCTTTTGTATGTGTGCTTAAGCCTGAGGTCTATTCGGAAATGTAAAAGAAGAATTTGCTGATATGCAAGTTACTCAGGCCTTTTATGATTAAATTGGTAATGTTGTATTTTATACGTTGGTATGCTAAAATGTTTCTATTGCCTATAAAATATAATGATTTTTGAAGTATCATATCTCTTGAAAAGGAGGGCTATTGTTGAAAAGATTCTTAAGAGGTATAAGCTTTTATATATTGATAATCATCATAATATATATGTTTGTACTGATAATTCAGAATGCAGAACCTGTTAAGGAAAAATTGTCTTATACCCAGTTGATCACAGAGATCGAAGGCGGAAGGATAAAGGAAGTCACGGTGTCGGACAGCAACGGGACGTCGATTGTCAGCGGAAAAATGACAAACACCAAACGCTTTGAGGCAGTCGTTCCCAGCAGCGAATTCAATGAGCGGGTACAGGACTATATAGACCGCGACAGGCTGAATGTTAAATATGAAATAAAGTCAGCAGCGAGTGCTTGGTTTTCAATACTACCATCTATAGTGCTGATTGTAATATTCGTTGTATTCTTCTTCGTACTGACACAGCAATCCCAGGGTGGGGGCAACAGGGTGATGTCCTTTGGGAAAAGCCGTGCCAAGCTTAATACCGATGACAAGAAGAAAATAACCTTTGCCGATGTGGCCGGTGCAGACGAAGAAAAGGAAGAGCTTGGGGAGATAGTTGACTTCCTGAAGCAGCCTAGAAGGTTCATTGAGCTTGGGGCAAGAATACCAAAAGGAATACTTCTTGTCGGACCTCCTGGAACAGGTAAGACATACCTTGCCAGAGCGGTGGCCGGGGAAGCGGGAGTGCCCTTCTTCTCTATAAGCGGTTCTGATTTTGTAGAAATGTTTGTCGGTGTCGGTGCATCAAGAGTAAGGGATCTGTTTGAACAGGCCAAGAAAAGCTCACCATGCATAATTTTCATCGATGAAATTGATGCAGTAGGCAGACACAGAGGCGCAGGTCTTGGCGGAGGACATGACGAAAGAGAGCAGACCCTGAACCAGCTGCTTGTCGAGATGGATGGCTTCAGTGTAAATGAAGGCATCATAATCATTGCAGCAACAAACAGGCCTGACATACTGGATCCGGCACTTCTGAGACCGGGACGATTTGACAGGCAAATTACCGTAGGTATACCTGATGTTAAAGCAAGAGAAGAGATTTTGAAGATACATGCAAAGAATAAGCCCCTTTCACTGGATGCGGATCTGGAGACCCTGGCGAAGGGAACCACGGGCTTTACGCCGGCAGATCTGGAAAATGTAATGAATGAAGCAGCGCTTCTGGCTGCAAGAAGAGGTAAGAAAAAGATAGAAGTGGTAGACCTTGATGAAGCGACAATAAGAGTAATTGCAGGACCTGAGAAGAAGAGCAAGGTTGTCAGCGAGCATGATAAGAAGCTTACGGCTTACCACGAAGCAGGCCACGCTGTTGTACAAAAGCTGATGCCGAATGCTGACCCGGTACATCAGATATCCATCATTCCGAGAGGAAGAGCCGGCGGTTATACAATTTCCTTGCCGAAGCAGGATAAGTACTATATGTCCAAGTCAGAGCTGGAAGATCAGATAGTAACTCTGCTGGGCGGAAGAGTTGCCGAAAAGCTTGTGCTTGATGACGTAAGCACAGGAGCTAGAAATGATATTGAAAGAGCTACTGCTATTGCAAGGAAGATGATCACCGAATATGGCATGAGTGAATCCCTTGGCCCTATGAGCTTTGGCTCAGAGCATGACGAGGTATTCATAGGCAAGGACTTTGGAAGATCCAGGAACTACAGCGAAGAGGTAGCAGCGATGATTGACAAGGAAATAAGGAAGGTCATAGATACTGCTTATCACAAGACGGAGACATTATTAAAAGAAAATATAAGCAAGCTTCATGGAGTAGCCCAAGCGCTTCTGGAAAGAGAAAAGCTTGATCAGGCTGAATTTGAAGAAGTATTTATAAATGCATAGTCTAAGAGACCTAACCTTATGAAAGGTTAGGTCTCTTTTAATGATCAGACAAATATTTGAGATGAGGAGTGATCAGTTTGGATTTTGATTTGAAGGCAGGGATGACCGCACAGATAGAAAGAGTTGTGGGGGAAGCTGATACTGCAGCTAAATTTGGCAGTGGAGAAGTCAGGGTTTTTGCAACACCTATGATGGTAGCTCTTATGGAAAATGCGGCGCTTAATGCAGTTGACCCACATCTGGGAGAAGGCTTCGCAACGGTCGGACTCAGCCTGAATGTCAAGCATATGGCTGCAACACCTGTTGGTATGAAGGTATCTGCCAGAGCTGAGCTTTTAAGTGTAGAGGGTAAAAAGCTTACCTTCAGGATCGAGGCCTTTGACGAGCAGGAAAAGATAGGTGAAGGTACTCATGAAAGGTATATAATTGAGCTTGCAAAATTTCTGGAGAGAACGGGTAGAAAAGGTGCAAATGCTGTATAATGTGTAGTAATGGGTTGTTAATCGGTTAACGAATTTTTTTAAAAAAAATATAAAAAAACAGTACACAGTTCAACCAATAATATGGTAATATAGAAAAAGAAGAAGGAAAACTTGCAAAATTATACGTGTTATGAAATTTTTATTTCATAATTTGTCTATAATATGCAGTTTTACAATAATATTATATTCATCTAAGTTATACTCAAATCAATAAGGAGGGTAAATATGTTCGACAAGGAAAAGCTGGAACAGCAGAAAAAAGCTAATGAAGAATGGAACAATAATGTCAATGCAAAAGTATCCGCTAAACATCCTGAAAGGAAGAAGGAGTTTGAGACTTCATCGGGCATCAAGGTAAAAAGGGCTTATACACCGGAAGATATTGAGAATCTTGATTATAGTAAAGATTTGTCATATCCCGGGGAATATCCCTATACAAGAGGTGTACAGCCTACCATGTTCAGGGGCAAATTCTGGACAATGAGACAGTATGCAGGTTTTGCAACTGCTGAAGAATCCAACAAGAGATACAAATACCTTTTGGAGCAGGGACAGACAGGGCTCAGCGTAGCATTTGACCTGCCGACACAGATAGGCTATGACTCGGATCATCCGCTTTCTGAAGGGGAAGTAGGCAAGGTTGGAGTTGCGATAGATTCTCTTAAGGATATGGAGATACTCTTTAACGGCATTCCTCTTGACAAGGTAAGCACATCAATGACGATAAATGCTCCTGCCTCAGTGCTTCTGGCTATGTACATGGCGGTTGCGGAAAAGCAGGGAGTTTCGTCGGACCAGCTGTCAGGCACGATACAGAACGATATACTCAAGGAGTATATCGCAAGAGGAACATACATATTCCCGGTAGAACCTTCCATGAGACTTATAACGAATATTTTCGAATATTGTTCAACCCATGTTCCTAAATGGAACACAATATCCATAAGCGGATATCATATCAGAGAGGCAGGCTCAACAGCAGCACAGGAAGTAGCATTTACACTGGCTGATGGAATTGCTTATGTTGAAGCTGCTTTAAAAGCAGGATTGGATATAGATGAATTTGGACCCAGATTATCTTTCTTCTTTAACTCACATAATGAACTATTGGAAGAGGTAGCTAAGTTCAGAGCTGCCAGAAGACTCTGGGCAAAGCTTATGAAGGATAGATTCAAGGCAAAGAGCCCAAAGTCAATGATGTTAAGATTCCATACCCAAACAGCCGGTTGTACTTTGACAGCTCAGCAGCCTGACAACAATATAGTGAGAGTTGCCATGCAGACATTGGCAGCAGTATTGGGTGGCACACAGTCCCTTCATACCAATTCCAGAGATGAAGCCCTTGCTCTGCCGACAGAGGATTCAGTAAGAATTGCTCTTAGGACACAGCAAATTGTGGCTTATGAAAGCGGAGTCACTGAGACAGTAGACCCTCTCGCAGGATCTTACTATATTGAGAGCCTGACGGACCAGATAGAGCAGAAGGCAGAGGAATACATAAACAAGATAGATGAGCTGGGCGGAGCGGCAAAGGCTATAGACAGGGGCTACATACAGAAAGAGATACAGGACAGCGCGTATAAGTACCAGAAGGAAATAGAAGCAGGAGACAGAATAGTAGTCGGAATGAATAAATTTCAGATAAAGGAAGGGTCTCCAAAAGGACTGTTAAGGGTTGACCCGATGGTTGGGGAGCTTCAGACGGAGAAGCTTGTCCAGCTCCGCAAGGAAAGAGACAATGAAAAGGTAAAGGTCACTCTGGAGACACTGAGAAAGGCGGCAAAGGGTGAAGATAACCTTATGCCATTAATTTTGGATGCAGTAAAAGCATATGCTACCCTGGGCGAAATCTGCGGAGTGCTAAGAGAAGTATTCGGAGAATATCAACAGTCTATTGTTCTCTAGGTATTCCTCTAGGGTCTGGTTGCGAGTTACGTGTTACGAGTTGCGAGTATTCGGGCAGTTCTTCGAAGAACTTTCTTGGACCGCGAAACGCGAAACGCGAAACCCGTAACCGAATGGTCTTAAGACTATACAGAACAGAAATTCAATGATATATGAGTCAATCAAAATATTTGAATATTAATTATTGGGAGGTTATGAATTTGGATAGGCCTATCAGAGTGGTAGTTGCAAAACCCGGACTTGACGGTCATGACAGGGGTGCCAAGGTTGTCGCAAGGGCACTTAGGGATGCGGGTATGGAGGTTATATATACCGGTCTCAGACAGACCCCTGAGCAGATAGTTGAAACAGCTATACAGGAGGATGCTGATTGTGTAGCTATGAGTATATTGTCAGGAGCGCACAACCATCTTTTCCCGAAGGTTGTCAATCTTCTCAAGGAAAAAGGTGCTGAGGACATACTTGTTGTGGGTGGAGGAGTTATCCCGGAGGATGATATACCAGGCTTGATTGATGCAGGTATTGCAGGGATATTTACACCGGGAACTCCTACAATTGATACTATAGAATTTATAAAAGAAAATATTAAGAGAAAATAATAGGAGCTTGATATGGATATTAAGGCAGGCTTGCTGAAAAAGGACAAGAGGGCTGCTGCAAGACTGATATCAATGATGGAGAATGGAGAGGCAGAGGCAGTCCGAATAATCAAAGACTGTTACAGCATGACCGGCCATGCCAGAATAATAGGCATTACCGGACCACCGGGAGCTGGTAAGAGCACTGTAACCGATAAGCTTGCAAAGCAGCTCCGGAAAGCTGGAAAACAGGTGGGGATAGTAGCTGTTGACCCCACAAGCCCATTTACAGGCGGGGCAATCTTGGGAGACCGGGTCAGGATGACAGATCTAAGCTGTGATCCCGGGGTTTTCATAAGAAGCATGGGTACCCGGGGTGCCTTGGGGGGCTTGTCAAAGGCAGTTCATGGAGCTGTTAAGGTTTTGGATATTTTCGGAATGGATTACATTTTTATTGAAACAGTGGGTGTAGGGCAGTCGGAAATTGATATCGTGAAGCTTGCAGATACTGTGGTGATGGTGATGGTGCCGGGGCTGGGGGATGACATCCAGGCCATAAAGGCCGGTATTATGGAGATAGGAGATATTTTTGCAGTAAATAAATCCGACAGAGATGGTGCAGAACGCACTGCTGCTGAGCTAGAAGCCATGCTGGATTTCAATAGAAGTGAAGAATACAGACCTCCGGTATGGAACATAATTGCCAGGGATGATACAGGTATAGCAGAGCTTCTGGAACTCATTGAAAATCACTGGGTATATCAGAATAACAGTGGAAGCTATGAACAAAAGAAAATAAAAAGACTAAGAACTGAAATCATGGATATTTTCAAAGACACGGTTATGAGAACGGTATATAGCTTGAGTGAGGATACCAATATTATTGATGAGCTTGCACAAGAGGTTATGGACAAACAATTGGATCCATACTCGGCTGCAGACAGGCTTATGGATGAGTTTACAAAAAACCGCCAATAAGTTTGTTGATATTGCAATAGACATTTATATGAAGAATCTGTAGAATTATATTGAGTAAAAGGAGGTATGAAAATGGTGGACAGAGTAGACCATATAGGTATTGCGGTAAGCAATCTTGATGAAGCTGTAAAGTTGTACAAGGATGTTCTGGGCCTGGAGCTTCACGGTACTGAAGTGGTTGAGGAGCAAAAAGTAAAAGTTGCATTCCTGCCGGTGGGGGACACTGAAATAGAGCTATTGGAATCAACTTCTCCCGAGGGGCCCATTGCCAGGTTTATAGAGGCCAAAGGCCAGGGAATTCAGCATATAGCCTTTAGAGTGGATGATATAGAGGCAGCATTGGAAGAGATGAAAGCAAAAGGTATGAGGCTTATTGATGAAAAACCAAGGTATGGAGCCGGTGGTGCCAGGATAGCATTCCTTCATCCCAAAAGCACTAACGGTGTATTGATAGAACTTTGTGAAAGAAAGTAATAGCTTTATGAAAATGGAGGAGATTCTATGTCAGTAGATAAAATCAACGATTTACACTCCAGGTTGGAAAAGATTGAAGAAGGCGGCGGGTCTGAAAGGATAGCCAAGCAGCACAAAGCCGGGAAAATGACAGCGAGAGAGAGAATCAACCTGCTGATGGATCCGGGAAGCTTTGTAGAACTGGATGCATTTATGAAGCACAGATGCACAGAGTTCGGAATGGAATCTATGGAAGCCCCTGCAGAAGGTGTAATCATAGGGTACGGGACTGTAGAGGGCAGATTGGTCTATGCTTATGCCCAGGATTTTACCGTTGTAGGCGGTTCCCTTGGAGAAATGCATGCCAAGAAGATATGCAAGGTGTTGGATTTAGCCCTGAAGATGGGAGCACCTGTAGTTGGAATAAATGATTCCGGCGGAGCAAGAATACAAGAGGGTGTTGATGCCCTTTCAGGCTATGGTCAGATATTCTACAGAAATACAATAGCGTCGGGAGTTATTCCGCAGATATCCGTAATTATGGGGCCATGTGCAGGGGGAGCAGTTTATTCTCCTGCAATCACTGATTTTGTATTCATGGTGGATAAGACCAGCCAGATGTTCATAACAGGCCCACAGGTTATAAAGACGGTTACGGGAGAAGAGGTTACATCGGAGGAGCTTGGCGGCGCCATGACTCATAACAGTATAAGCGGGGTAGCCCATTTCATCAGTCCTGATGAGAAGGCCTGCATTGAAGAGATAAAGAGACTTCTAAGCTTCCTGCCCTCAAATAATCTGGAGACTGCGCCTGTTATTGAAACCGGTGATGATCTTAATAGAATAGAAGAGGCATTGAATACAATAGTACCGGAGAACCCTAACAAACCTTATGATATGAAGGACATAATAAGTGCTATTGTTGATAATGGTGATTTTATGGAAGTTCAGCCATATTATGCAAAGAACATAATCACAGCATATGCCAGGATTAACGGGGCAAGCATAGGAATAATAGCAAACCAGCCTAAGGTTCTGGCCGGATGCCTGGATATAAACGCTTCAGACAAAGCCGGAAGGTTTATAAGAACCTGTGATGCCTTTAATATTCCCATACTCAATCTTGTTGACGTACCGGGCTTCCTGCCGGGAACAAACCAGGAATACGGCGGAATCATAAGACACGGAGCCAAGATGCTTTATGCATACTCTGAGGCAACAGTGCCCAAGGTTACAATGGTAGTAAGAAAAGCATACGGCGGAGCATATCTGGCAATGTGCAGCAAGGACCTGGGAGCTGATATGGTTTATGCATGGCCAATGGCGGAAATTGCAGTTATGGGGCCTGAAGGCGCAGCTAATATCATATTCAAGAAGGATATCGAAGGTGCCGAAGATCCTGCACAAGCCCGAACAGAAAAGATACAGGAGTACAGAGAAAAGTTTGCTACACCATACATAGCAGCAAGCAGAGGCTTTGTAGATGCTGTCATAGAGCCTTCGGAAACAAGGCAGAGACTGGCTGGCGCCTTTGAAATGCTTGCAAGCAAGAGAGAGAACAGGCCGGCGAAGAAACACGGCAATCTCCCGGTATAATAAAGGCTTCTATTGAAGAATTTTAACGACCAAGGAAGCCTTTATTGAAACTCGTTTACGGCGCATGACAAATTAAGGTGGAATATATGCGCCTACTCGTTATAATAAGAGCGATGGGGTGAAATAATGACTAATTTCGGTGATACCTTTTTATATGCCATGATAGTAACTCTTATGGGAATGGGGATAGTATTCTCAGTACTGATCCTGCTTCAGTTCATTCTGAAAGCTATGGAAGTGGTGTTTCATAAGGAGAAGAAAAATAGTACGGCAGTGACTCAGGTGTCAGCAGCAAAAGCGGCTGAGACTTCTGTACCCCAAGTGAGTGTGGCAGAAGCAGCAGACGATGATCAGCTGGTAGCTGTAATAACTGCTGCAGTAATATCCTGTCTGGGAGGAAACAGCAATATAGTGGTTCGGAACATCAGACGGGTTAATGATTACACTCCTGCTTGGGGCAAGGTCAGCAGGACTGAACAGATGGGCAACAGGTTCTAAATATTTATTGAGGAGGAATATTTCATGAGAAAATTTATGATAAACGTCAATGGAAAAAGCTATGAGGTTGAAGTAGAAGAAATAAAAGATGGTGTAATTGCAGCCCCAGCAGCTCAACCAGCACCAAGAGCAGCAGCTCCGGCAGCACCCAAAGCAGCTCCGGCTCCTGCACCCAAAGCAGCACCGGCAGCAGTACCGGCAGGTGCAAGCACAGTAACAGCACCAATGCCCGGTACAATATTGAGCATCAGTGTAAAAGCAGGAGATGCAGTGAAAAAAGGACAGGTTCTTTGCATACTTGAGGCAATGAAAATGGAAAATGAAATAATGGCAGGTGGAGATGGCACAGTAGCATCAGTAGCTGTAAGTCAAGGAGATTCTGTAAGCACAGGACAGGTATTGTTTGCACTGGCGTAAAGCATTGAAATCAGGGGAATATGGAATTCCCCGCTAAAGTTTAAATATTGATTGGGGGAATCCATGTGTCATTATGGGATGAATTATTGAATTTCTATTACAGTATGGGATTCACGGCAATATCATGGCAGCAAGGAACTATGATTGTAATATCATGCGTACTTATGTATCTCGCGCTGAAGAAGGGTTTTGAACCGCTTCTCCTGGTACCCATAGCCTTTGGTATGCTGTTGGCGAATCTGCCGATGACAGGGCTCATGGCAGGTCCGATTTATGAAATTGTCACAGATCCTGTAACAGGAGAGCATGTACATAAGTTGAAGCAGGCTGGTGGCGTTCTGCACTATTTTTATCAGGGTGTAAAGCTGGGAATATATCCGCCGCTTATATTCTTTGGAGTAGGAGCTATGACCGACTTCGGTCCGCTGATAGCAAACCCCAGGAGCATACTCCTAGGAGCAGCAGCACAGTTTGGAATATTCACCACCTTTATAGGCGCCATGCTTCTGAACCTTGTACCGGGATTATCCTTTACCCTTCAGGAAGCAGGCTCCATAGGAATAATAGGTGGAGCTGACGGACCGACAGCTATATATCTTACGGCAAAACTGGCTCCGCATCTTTTAGGGCCCATAGCCGTAGCGGCATATTCGTATATGGCATTGGTACCTCTTATTCAGCCACCTATAATGAAAGCTCTTACAACGCCAAAAGAGAGAGCTATAGTAATGGAACAGTTAAGAACGGTATCCAAGGTTGAAAAGATAGTATTCCCGATACTGTGTACTTTGGTTGTATCAATGATACTTCCGTCAGCTGCAGCACTAATAGGGCTTCTTATGTTCGGCAACCTGCTGAGAGAAGCAGTTGATCTGCAGAGTGTATTGAACAGACTTTCAAAAACAGCTCAGAACGAGCTTATGAATATAGTTGTAATATTCCTTGGAGTAGCAGTAGGAGCAACAGCAAACGGAGAAGTATTCCTACAGCCACAGACACTTGCGATAATTGCACTTGGACTTGCGGCATTCTCTGTGGGAACAGCTGCAGGAGTCATATTTGGTAAGATAATGTGCAAGGTGTCGGGAGGGAAGGTTAATCCTCTCATAGGCTCCGCAGGTGTATCAGCAGTTCCGATGGCAGCAAGAGTATCGCAGAAGGTCGGACAGGAAGCGAACCCGAACAACTATCTTTTGATGCATGCAATGGGACCCAATGTTGCAGGGGTTATAGGCTCGGCAGTTGCGGCAGGTGTACTCCTGGCGATGTTAGGGAAATAGAACTGATATTATATGGAAAATCAGACAAGAAATTGTCTGGTTTTTTTATTCAGTTGTAGTATAATAGATTCGAGATAAGATATGTGTGTAGGGAACGGTTCCAAACCGTTCCGCAGCAAGGGCGCCCAGTGGGAGTCCGCATTCTGAGGTGAAAATGTGAAAAATAAGATATTGGAAGAGCTAAAAGCAAATAACGGACAGGCGGTTTCCGGTGAGGATATAAGCAGAAGGCTGGGAATATCCAGGACCGCTGTATGGAAGCATATAAAAAGGCTCCGTGATGAGGGCTACAGTATAGAATCCCAGACCAACAGCGGCTATAGGCTGGTAGGAAGCCCTGATGTGCTGTCATTTAGCGAGCTTGAGCCTTTCCTGCATACCAAATGCATTGGAAGGAACATCATATATCTTGACAATGTAACATCAACAAATACATATGCAAAGAAAGCAGCAGAAAAGCCTTTTCAGGAAGGTACTGTGGTTATTGCCGAGGAGCAGACCGGTGGAAAGGGAAGGCTGGGAAGGCATTGGGTTTCGCCTAGAGGAAAAGGAATATGGATGTCCATAATGCTGAAGCCGGATATACTTCCTAATGATGCGCCAAAACTGACAATTGCTGCTGCCCTTGCTGTAGTTAAGGCACTCTGGAGCTGCTGCCGGCTGGAGGCAAGAATAAAATGGCCCAACGACATCACGGCAGGGGGTAAAAAACTCTGCGGGATATTGACGGAAATGAGCGCAGAGGCTGATGAAATAAAACATGTTATTATAGGGATCGGGATAAATGCAAATCTGGAGCTTGAGGACTTTGGACCGGAGGTTTCAAGCATTGCCACATCAGTTAAGCTTGAAAGCGGCAATACTGTTCTCAGGAAAGACCTGGCAGCTTCAGTATTATATGAGTTTGAGGAAATATATAAGGTTTTTGTAAGGGATGGAAGTATCAAGTTCTTTTTAAATGAGTATAAGGACAAATCCGCAGTATTAGGGAAAGAGATAAGGGTAATAAGCAAGAAAGAGGAAATAACAGGTCTGGCAGTTGATATATCCGAGGATGGGCATCTTGTGGTGAAGCTTGCAGACGGATCCCTGAGAGAGATAATGTCAGGAGAGGTATCCGTAAGGAGCTTATGCGGGTATATATAATCATGCGGTTGAAAAATAACGATTGTGATGCTAAAATGGTCTCTAGATACGAGATACGGGGTTACGGGAGCGCATTATATGCGTTCCTCTGTAGGGGCGCCCATATCGTAGATATGAAAATAAACAATACAGGTGGGAGGCTATATTATGGTACTTGTTATTGATGTTGGGAACACCAATATTGTATTAGGAATTTATGAGGGCAGGAAGCTCGTCAATTTTTGGAGGGTAAAAACCGATGAGGGCAAGACCTCTGATGAATATGGAATGATAATAAGCCAGTTGTTTGCGCTCCAGGGATTCAAGTTTCCCGACATTGAAGCAGTGACAATTTCCTCTGTGGTACCTTCTATCATGTATACTCTTGAACACATGGCCAGGAAGTATATCGGCAGGGAGCCGCTTATTGTCGGACCGGGAATCAAAACAGGCATAAATATAAAATATGACAATCCCAAGGAAGTAGGAGCCGATAGAATAGTGAATGCTGTTGCAGCATATGAGCTGTACGGCGGACCGCTTATAATTGTTGATTTCGGTACAGCAACTACCTATTGTGCAGTTTCGGAAAACGGGGAATACCTGGGAGGAGCAATATCCCCCGGTATAAGGATATCAATAGATGCACTTTTTGAAAAGACTGCCAAGCTTCCGAGAGTTGAACTTATTAAGCCTGGCACTGTTATATGCAAGAATACAATAAACAGCATACAATCGGGAGTTATCTACGGATATGTGGGTCAGGTGGATTATATAGTAAGACGAATGAAAAAGGAACTTGGGAACATGAATACAAAGGTAATAGCTACAGGAGGCCTTTCAAAGCTAATAGCCTCAGAATCAGAAACTATTGATACGGTAAATGGCATGCTTACTCTGGAAGGCTTGAGAATAATATATGAAAGAAACAGGGAAGACTAGTGGAAAATAGTAGGGAATGCCCCCTGTGTCATTCCGAATTAGGCAGGTAATAGAACAAATGCAAATAGGGAGTGTAAAGCTCAGCAATAATGTATTTTTGGCTCCTATGGCGGGAGTAACGGACATGGCCTTCAGGATACTGTGTAAAAGGCAGGACTGCGGCCTCACCTACACTGAAATGGTCAGTGCCAAGGGGTTGCATTATAAAAGTGATAATACTGCAGTTCTATTGGAGATAGCAGAGGAGGAAAGGCCGGCAGCAGCGCAGGTCTTTGGAAGCGACCCTGAAATAGTGGCGGAGGCTGCAAGACAGGCAGAAGCCGGCGGAGCAGCTATAATAGACATCAATATGGGATGCCCTACACCTAAAATAGTGAAGAATGGCGATGGCAGCGCACTTATGAAAAGACCGGAGCTGGTAAGAGAAATTGTAAGGTGTACAGTAAAGGCTGTGAAGGTGCCTGTCACCATAAAAACCAGAAAGGGCTGGGATGAAGAGTCGGTCAATGCTGTAGAGATAGCTGGAATCGCAGCTCAGGAGGGCGCTGCGGCAGTAGCCATCCATGGAAGGACAAGAGAGCAATTTTACAGCGGTACCGCTGACTGGAGCATAATAAAACAAGTAAAAAGGGCTGTTGACATACCTGTAATAGGAAACGGCGACATAGCAAAACCGGAAGACGCAAAACGAATGCTTGATGAAACAGGCTGTGATGCTGTAATGATCGGAAGAGGTTCCCAAGGAAACCCTTGGATATTCAGGAGGACAGTAGAATATCTTATGACGGGTCAGCTGCTTCCGGAGCCTTCCTATGAGCAAAGAGTGAAGACAATAATCAGACATATGAACATGATCACTGAGCTTAAAGGCGAAGCCATAGGGGTTAAGGAGATGCGCAAGCATGCAGCCTGGTATCTTAAAGGGATGCCCGGCTCTGCAAGGGTAAAGGCCGAAATATTTAAATTGACCACCTGTGAAGAGGTGAAGAGTATATTATCTGAATATCTGGATCACCTAAAAAAGGATATATAGTGAATAAAACTCCCGGAAGGCTGGATTTTCCGGGAGTTTTATTATATAGATTGATATTTACATATTGTGAAAAAAAAGTATTAGTATTACAATGAAATTGTATACAAGATGGTGCACAGACCAATAATATATATATTTGAGGTGTGGGAATGGATCTGATCAGAATTGGTGATAAAGTAGTAAGCCTTACGAAAATAAATACCAAGGCCAAGGAGATACTTCATTACCGTATGCTGGGATTATCTCAGCAGGAGGTGGCAGAGAAGCTGGGAGTGGAGCGCACGTTTATCTCACGGCTGGAGGGCATGGGGGAAATAAGGAAGGGTCATAGTATTGCGGCAATAGGTTTTCCCATTAAGAATAAAGCTGAAGTAGAGGCAATACTTAGGGCTTATGGAGTTGAGTATTTCATTCTGATGTCTGAGGCGGAAAGAACGGATTTTGTTAATGAATGCAGTGGGGTACAGCTTTCCAACAAGATAATGGAGCTTATCAATAAATTCAGAAGCTTTGATAATGTAATCGTGATGGGCTCGGATTACAGGAACAGGATAGCAAGAGATATGCTGGACAATAAGGTTATAGAGATAGATATTGGGAAATCGCCTATAATAGAAGATGTAAATGTTAATCTGGATATTTTGAATGACATATTAATGACATTGAAAGGATAGGTAGGTATGAAGCATATAGTAAGTATAAGCATAGGTTCTTCCAAGAGAAACCACAGGGTAGAAATTGATATTAATGACGAAAAGGTCATTATTGAAAGAGTAGGGACTGACGGAGACATTCAGATGGCAATCAAGCTTGTCCGGGAGCTGGACGGGAAGGTTGATGCCTTTGGAATGGGTGGAATTGATGTGTACCTGAACGCAGGAAAAACCCGCTACAAAATAAAAGATGCTCTTCCTATCAGAGAAGCAGCAAAGCTCACCCCTATGGTTGACGGCTCAGGATTAAAGACGTCATTGGAGAAGGAGATACCTAATTTTATAGATAATAACGTGGAAAAGCTTAAAGGGAAGAATGTATTTATACTGCCTGGAATCGACAGGTATGGTATGGCGGAGGGTTTCCAGAACATGGGTTGTGAGCTGGTGCTCGGAGATCTCATGGTCGCTCTGGGCATAAATATACCTATTAAATCTCTGAGGATGCTGGACAGGATAGCCGGTGTCATTGCTCCTGTTGCTTGCCGCTTGCCCTTTGAAATGCTTTATCCTACAGGCAAGGAGCAGAATAAAGAGATAAACAGGATGGGTAGGATTGATAAATTCTTTTATGATGCAGACATAATAGCAGGTGATTTTCACTACATAAGGCAATATATGCCTGGTGGAATGCAGGGCAGGATGGTTGTCACAAATACTGTAACAAAAGAAGATATTGAGTGGCTCAAGCTGTGTGGAATACGTACTTTGGTTACTTCAACCCCGGACCTGGAAGGCCGTTCCTTCGGTACCAACGTCATTGAGGCTCTGCTGGTGGCACTCATAGGCAAAGATGCTGAGGAAATAACTCACGAAGACTATTTGAAGGTGCTGAAGGAGATAAATTTCAAACCAAGGGTGGAACACTTTTATGATAGCGAGGTGTCTTTCGTTGAGAAGCAAGGCTGAAACATTTATAAGTTAAAATCAGAATATATCCGTCAGGCAGTTAATATTATTATATGAGGTATATGTTTCGCACTAATCCATTAAATAACATTTGAATAGTGCGAAACGTTTTCATTAATGTTATAAATCGCAACTATTCGATATAATCTTCTTTGTGCGATTTATATATTGCCTGGGGGGTTATAGTTAAATTTCAATATATTCGGAGGGTATGCTATGAATAATGCTGCAATAATTGTTTTTAGAAGAAGCACTCTGCCAAAAGTATTGAAATTTTTTGCTATGCCGCGTATCAATCAGATTATTGAGGCAGGAGATCACGAGGATAAAACCATGATTCATATTATTGAGTGTCCTGCTATGAGGGATCCCGCAGACAACAGGAAGGTTGAAAGGTCTTTGAAAAGCATGTGCCTGGAGAATAATATCAGCTTTTTCATAGGGAAGAATATTGAGTATTATCTGGGAAGCGGCCTGGAGCATATTGAGAGCATTATGGAAAGGAGTAGCACTGATGAAATTAAAGCAATCAAAGATTTAGGTGCATTGATTAAGCTTTCGGTTAATAAAAATGTCAACCTTCTCAAAAAAAACATGTGCTTCATAGGGGAGTCCCACAGCTATGAATACATCAGTACAATGGCGGAGGAAGCTGCCGGGGTGGTTATTTATGAACATGATAAAATGGATAATGCTCTTAAAAAAACAGTTTATGAAAGGCTTATGGCTGAAAAAGGAATATCAGCAGCTTTTACAAAGAATATGAGCAGAGCAATATCTCAATGTGATATTGTTTTAGTGGATGACAGTGTGGAGCTTGAGGAAAATCAGGCGGAATTATCCGGTAAAACACTTATTGGCAGTAATGCTGCATCAGGTGATTTCGAAAAAGTAAGTCGGGTGCTGCTATGGTATGATAGCTTGGAAAGTCTGGCTGAAGACGATTTGTATATCTCCTTTAATGATGAAATACTCGGTGTATTGAGGCACTTCTACAGAGAAAGAAGCACCATGGATTTTATAAGAAGATTTCCTTACATTTATCTAACTTAGAATGATAAATTGGAGCCTGTTTGACATAGGCAAATGAACAGGTCTCTTATTGCTTTATTTAGTACCTTTTACTAATACTTGACATAAGGAAACTACTACATTATAATAGACAAATAAAGTGAAAAGAATGCTGAATAAGCTGGAATTTTCATAGTGAAATAATGCCGTGTAAAGAAAGAAAATGGATAATAGGAATACATACACAGCATAAAAAAATATTTTAGGAGCATATTATCTATACCACAAATAACGTATAGGGTTTCATTGTACTGGCTGGGTCACAAGCCAGATTTTATGTGTATAACGTGTTTTATGAAACCGTAAATAGAATTCTAGTTAAGATTTCATAAAACGTATCCTTTATTGTTATTCAATATCGCGCAAAATCTTATTGAACGGGAGGCAGAGACTGTGAACAAACAGAATATATTAACAATAGAAGGTCTGGCTAAGCTTGAAGAGGAATTGGATTTTTTAAAAAGTAAAAGAAGGGCTGAGGTGGCACTTAGAATAAAGCAAGCCCTGGCTTTTGGCGACATATCTGAAAACTCGGAATATGATGAGGCTAAAAACGAACAGGCATTTGTAGAAGGCAGAATAGCGCAGATTGAGAACGTACTTAAGACTGCCAAGGTAATAGATGATGATGATATTCAGACAGATATTGTGAGTGTAGGCTGCAAGGTCACTCTGAAGGATATTGAACTCGGCGACGAGGTTGAATATACAATTGGTGGTTCTGCTGAGGCGGACCCGCTGAATCTTAAAATCTCAAATGAATCTCCGGTGGGAAAAGCTTTGATAGGCAAAGGGATTGGCAGCATTGTAGACATTATTGTACCGGATGGAGTAATCAAATACGAAGTACTTAACATAAATAAGTAGGGGGAATTAAAATGGCTAATGATGAATTGAATCTGAGTGAGATACTAAAGATCAGAAGGGATAAGCTTGAACAACTGAAGGAAACAGGACGCAATCCCTTTGAGATATTAAACTATGATCAGACTCACCATTCAAAAGACATCAAGGGTAATTTTGAGGAGATGGAAGGAAAGGATGTTTCTATAGCCGGAAGGATAATGTCCTTCAGAGATATGGGAAAAGCATCCTTCTGTGATATCCAGGATAGATACGGAAGAGTACAGACATATGTTAAGCAGGATGAAATAGGTGAAGAGGAATATAAGATATTCAAAACCTATGACATCGGCGATATCGTTGGCATCAAAGGCTTTGTGTTCAAAACCAAGAGAGGCGAGATATCCGTACATGCTAAACAGGTGACTTTATTGTGCAAGTCGCTTCAGCCCCTGCCGGAGAAGTGGCATGGACTTAAAGATACTGAAATGAGGTACAGGCAGAGATATGTGGATCTTATCGTCAATGACGATGTAAGGGATACATTCTACAAGAGGACACAGATTATCAAGGCAATAAGAGAATTCCTTGATGCAAAGGATTACATAGAAGTAGATACTCCGATATTGGCCACAATAGCCAGTGGAGCTGCGGCTAGACCTTTCAAAACTCACAGTAACGCATTGGACATAGATTTGTATCTCAGAATAGCTACCGAGCTTTACTTGAAGAGGCTTATAGTGGGCGGTTTTGAGAGAGTGTATGAAATGGGCAAGGACTTCAGAAATGAAGGAATTGACGTCAGACACAATCCTGAGTTCACTATGATTGAGTTGTATCAGGCCTATGCTGATTACAACGATATGATGGAGCTTGCCGAAAACCTTGTGGCATATTGCGCAGAGAAGGTTCTTGGAACAACAAAGATCAACTATCAGGGAACTGAATTGGATTTGACGCCGCCGTGGAACAGATTGACCATGGTAGATGCTGTTAAGAAGTATTCCGGAGTTGACTTCAATGAAATAAAGAGTGATGAGGAAGCAAGAGAAGTAGCCAAGAAGCTTAAGGTTGTGGATGAGCTTAAGAAGAAGCTTAAGGATTGCACAAAGGGAGATATATTAAATGCAGCTTTTGAAGTGTATGCAGAGGAGCATCTTATACAGCCTACCTTCATATTGGACTACCCGGTTGAGATTTCACCACTTACAAAGAAGAAGAAGGATGACCCGACGATGACAGAAAGGTTTGAGGCCTTTATCTTCGCCAGAGAGGTTGCCAATGCTTATTCTGAGCTTAACGATCCTATCGATCAGAAGGAAAGATTTGATCAGCAGGCAAATGATAAGGAGCTTGGAGACGATGAAGCATATGCAACAGACGATGATTTTGTAAATTCACTAGAAGTAGGAATGCCCCCAACCGGAGGGATGGGTATAGGAATAGACAGAATAATAATGTTCCTCACTGACTCCTATTCCATAAGGGACGTAATACTTTTCCCGACAATGAGACCACAGGCATAAGAATACAGTATGATCCGACCCCGTCTATAGGCGGGGTTTATTTTTTTTGGGTATTTCCATAGATTACTACAGATGTTATAATTTTATTAACCAGATACTATATGTTTTGCAATAAACATCTTACATTGAAATTCAAATATTGCAAAATCATATACCTTGATTTCATAGGTTGCCTAATTCTTCCTTGAAACTTCTTTAGTGCAACCTATATAGGATGAGACAGACGGCTCAGTCCAAAAACAAAATATTAAGGAGGGAATTTCGTGACAACAAAATCAAACGTACAAGGCTCCGGTACTCTGGAAAAGCTATTTAAGCTTAGAGAGCACAATACCAATGTAAAGACCGAAGTGATTGCGGGTCTTACAACTTTTATGACTATGGCATACATCATAATAGTTAACCCGACGATTCTAAGTGCAACAGGTATGGATTTGCCGGCATTGATTACAGCAACCTGCCTTGCAGCCGGATTTGCTACAATCCTTATGGCGTTTCTTGCCAACTACCCCTTTGCCCTTGCTCCAGGCATGGGTCTTAACGCATTCTTTGCATACACGGTTGTTCTTACAATGGGCTACAGCTGGCAGCTGGCACTTACTGCAGTATTTGTAGAAGGTATAATATTCATCCTCATGTCCTTTTTCAAGGTAAGAGAAGCAATTATCAATTCAATTCCTATGAACCTTAAATATGCAGTCAGTGTTGGTATTGGTTTGTTCATAGCCTTTATAGGGCTGGTAAATGCAGGAATAGTAAAACCCGGTGAGGGAGTAATAGTAGCTCTTGGGGATATAAAGAGCGCACCGGTGATATTAGCACTTATAGGGCTAGTAATTACAGGTGTACTGCTTTACAAGAATGTTAAAGGAGCCCTTTTCATCGGTATAGTAGTTACAACAGTAATAGGTATAATTATGGGTGTAGCAAAGCTTCCAACGAGCATAATTCAAGCACCTCCGTCAATTGCGCCTATAGCGATGGCGCCCTTTAGCGTATCATGGTCGGAAATATTCAGTACCAAATTCCTTATAGTAATATTTACCTTCCTCTTTGTTGATATATTCGATACCGTTGGTACAGTAATAGGTGTTTCATCAAAGGCAAACCTGCTTGATAAGGATGGAAAGCTTCCAAAGGCAAGCCAGGTACTTTTGACTGATGCCATAGGTACAACCTTCGGCGCACTGCTTGGAACAAGTACTGTTACAACTTATGTTGAGAGTGCTTCCGGTGTTGCAGAAGGTGGAAGAACAGGACTTACTTCCCTGGTGACCGGAGGACTTTTCATTCTTGCATTGTTCTTCTCACCGTTATTCCTCATAGTACCGGGCGCAGCAACAGCACCGGCACTTATACTTGTAGGACTCTTCATGATGGAGCCGATAACAAAGGTAAACCTGAAGGACTTCACAGAATCGATACCTGCATTCCTTGCAATAGTTATGATGCCTTTCGCATACAGCATTGCAGAAGGTATTGTTTTCGGTATGCTCGCATATACACTTCTTAAGCTTCTTGCAGGAAAAGGCAAGGATGTATCGATAACAATGTATATACTTTCGGTTGTATTCGTACTTAGATTTATATTCATGTAATGAGTTTGATTATATCGCTTAATCAGGCAAAATGCCTGATTAAGCGATATTTTTAAAATATCCCTGTGGTCATTCTATAGTGCCCTGGAAAAGGACTCTTTGGAATGCACATAGAAGGGGGACAGTTATGAGCGCAATTTTAATGGAGCTGCCTGCAAGCCAACAGGAGATAGTGCGTGCAATGCAGTCTTAATATAATAAGAAAGGGTGTTTGGATGAGGGATATTATTATGGCCCTGGTGGATGTAGCTGCAGGAAGGGCAAAAGCGCAGACGGTTTTTAAAAATATAAACCTTGTTAACGTTTTTACCGGTGAAATCTATAAAACTGATGTAGCGGTTCATGACGGATACATAGCAGGTATAGGGGAATATACCGGCGCCGTCGAGCTTGATATGGAAGGCAAATACCTTGCTCCAGGCTTTATGGATGGGCATGTGCATATCGAGTCATCCATGGTCACCCCGGGGGAGTTTGCAAGAGCTGTAGCGGCAAGAGGTACAACAGCAATGGTTGCCGACCCTCATGAGATTGCCAATGTTAAGGGCATAACCGGAATAAAGTATATGCTCGAAGGTACCGAGAATCTTCCCATTGATGTGTATATAATGCTTCCCTCCTGTGTGCCGGCAACGCCCTTCGAGAACTCCGGAAGTGTGCTTAAGGCAGAGGATCTTATGGAGATAATCAACCATCCAAGGGTACTGGGATTGGGAGAGCTTATGGATTTTACAAATGTGATACACAATGAGAAGTCTATAATGAATAAGATTGTACTGGCAAAGAATGCAAACAAATTCATTGATGGACATGGCCCCCTTCTAAGCGGAAGGGATCTGAACGCATATATTTCAGCAGGCGTAAGGACAGAGCACGAATGCACAAGTGCAGAGGAAGCAAAAGAGCGCCTTCGGCTGGGAATGCATGTTATGTTGAGGGAAGGCTCCGCTGCAAGAAATGTCATCGATCTGCTTCCTGCTCTGAATGAGAGCAGCATATCAAGATGCATGTTCTGCACTGATGACAGGCACCCTGAGGATATACTCATAGAGGGGCACATTGACAACAACATAAGGCTGGCGATAAATCAGGGAGTCAATCCGGTAAGAGCCATACAAATGGCCACACTCAATGTGGCAAGATGTTACAATATGGAGCGGGTAGGAGCCATTGCACCCGGTTATAAGGCGGATATGGTTGTGCTGAATGACCTGGAGGATTTGGAAATATACCAGGTATACAAGGAAGGCAAGCTGATAGCCCAGGAAGGAAAAGCGCTTTTTGAAATAAAGAGCATAAACGATTCAAAAATGCGCAACTCAGTGAATATAAAGCCTCTGATGGAAGACTGCTTCAGTTTAACAACCGAGGAGCAGGGACTCAGGGTTATAGGACTGCAGCCCCATTCCCTGATGACAAAGGATTTGTGGCGTAATGTAAATGTAGTAGCTGGAAAATACACTACCGATGATGGGAAAGTGCTTCTGAAAATTGCAGTTATTGAAAGGCACAATGCCACCGGCAATATAGGGTTGGGTCTGGTAGAAGGCCTGGGGCTCAAAAATGGAGCAATAGCATCCACAGTAGCTCATGACTCACACAACATCGTAGTCATTGGTGACAGTGATCTGGATATGCGTATTGCAGCAGAACATTTGCAGGAAATCGGGGGAGGCATAGCGATAGCCTCCGAAGGCAGTATAATCCGCTCACTTCCTCTGCCAATAGGCGGTCTGATGAGTGACATACCACTGGAACAGCTGCAGGAACAGCTGGAGGATATGCTGGACGTGGCTTATAATATGGGTGTATCAAGAGATTACGATCCCTTTATGACACTGGCATTTCTGGCACTCCCAGTCATACCGGAGTTAAAGGTAACAGACCTGGGATTATTTGATGTGGTAAATTTCAGATTTACCAAGATAGATGAGATATAGTATAAATAACGGTGGCCAGGATTAATTGATAATCCCGGTCTTTTCATTTATGCAGGAGAATATCGAAAATTGTCATATGAATGGTGGGATTTATTATATGATAGTGCATTTAAAGGGGAAGGCATATATCGTATAATGGAATAGACAATAGGCAAATGCTGGTATGGGTTCAAGAGTTATTAGGCTATCAGAGTAGTGAAATTTCATATATTGAGGAGGCTAACAATTCTTCAATTGAGAAATATTGGTTTGAACTCACTGAGAGCGGAAGACTAGAACAGGACAGAATCATTATTGATTAGATTCTGGGCCATGTCTTTAGGGTAGAATGGTATGGCTTGATAAGTCCGAAGATAACTGAGAAAGCAGATACCTAACTAAGGGTTGAAGAATGTTTTGTGTAAATACGGAAGCGTATATATTTGAAGAGCCTGGTGCTGTGATTCCGCACGCCGGGATCTGCGCGGGGTGCGCTGAGCAACTGGCGCGTCTACCGTGACGCTGACAGATAATGCGGATTGAATTATGTAAGAAGTATTATTCTTATATTGCATATCGATATACTTTTGCGAAGTGTATAAGAAACGGAGGATAATTTATGGAAGATTTATTTTTAGTTGAACCTAATAAAGAATATCAAAAGAGTTTTGAAAATTATGCTCTAACATACAGAAAAATAAATGATGAACATTATTTTAATAAATATAAAAAAGCATTAGAAAATTTCCAAGATTATTTAAACGACTTGCACAATTATTCCAAGGGAAACGATCTACCTCAAGGAGATGTTATAACTTCGACATTCTGGTTAATTGATAAAAAAGAAGTTGTAGGAGTAGTGAGAATTAGACACCAAGAGGTAGAATGTGCTGGCCATATAGGATATGATATATCACCAGATTGTAGAAATAGAGGTTATGGTTTTCAAATTTTAAAACTGGCATTGGAAAAGGCTATAAATATAGGAATAGAAGAAGTATTTTTAACTTGTAATATGACAATACAGCCTCAAAAAAAATTATAGAAAAGAACAATGGGAAATTATTAGGAACTATTTTTGATGAAGAGGAAGATGAATATCTGTATAAATATAGTATTTCATTAATAACTAACTAACTTTATTTCACTTTATTTATATAAGGTGCAAACTCCTATGCGGAGTCTGTGAGAGATTTGAACCCCAGAGAGACAATATTTACATAATCAACACATGTTAGGTCCCGGGTACCGGAAGCGGTATATAAAGGTTATTAAGCAAGGTGTTGAGGGGCATTATCCATCAGCTAACAATGCGCTCACGCTGCGGCACGGCGGGTAAGGACAAGGAGTAAGCGTGCCTTGGGTTGCCGGATGTATTTGCTTTGGGGCGGGAGCAGGGCAACTACACCCCTTCACCGGGAGCGAAGCTCCGCCAAGGGGACGGCATTCGGGGTCCGGTTCAGTGGTGTCGTGAGTGCGGAGACGTTATGTGAAATATACTTTGGAAAGGAAGGGGAAAATGAAAAAAGTAAAGATGAAAATAATTGAAGATATGTTTAGGAATCAAGTGCGAAAAGATTCTAAAGTGAAGAATGCTTATTTATTAGTTCATTCGCAGAAGTTAGATTTTCATATGAATATTGCAGAAGGTTCAACAGGTGATATACCTGCCAATCCTCAACAACCTAATTATATGGCTAGTGTTGGCAAATTATTTACATCAACTATAATTAGTATCTTATATGAAAAGAGAGAGCTATCTTTTGATGATAGCATTAGTAACTATTTAGATGAGGAATTATTGAATGATCTTCATATTTACAAGGGTAAAGATTATACAAATAATATTAAAATCAAACATCTGTTGAAACAAACATCAGGTTTATATGATAATTTTTGGCCACTACTAGATAAGCTTCTTGAGGAAAAGGAATTTAATATGAGCCCACGGGAAGCTATTATCTGGGGTAAAAATAATTTAAAACCTTATTGTCCACCTGGAAAAAAGACAAAATATACAGATACTAATTATCATCTTTTAGGATTAATCATTGAAAATATTACAGGTAAGCCATTCCATGAAGTATTGAAGG